>Ga0164318_10002249_pt1 | contig 17816 bp, 15 predicted proteins | sample GuaBasSedimGuay9_FD_113734 | JGI IMG/M metagenome (GOLD analysis project Ga0164318, IMG submission 113734) | Subseafloor sediment microbial communities from Guaymas Basin, Gulf of California, Mexico - Guay9, Core 4571-4, 0-3 cm | ecosystem: Environmental > Aquatic > Marine > Hydrothermal vents... | reverse complement strand
TTTTTTATTTTCTATCCATTTTGCCGCCATTATCGCCCCTCCTGCAAAACCAATTCTACCTTTCGCAGTATGCTTTAATTCTATCTCATCAACAGCAGAATCAAACCCGACAATATGCGTTCCGGAGATAGTTCCTGCCCGCACAGAAGCAATATGCAACTCATCCGGCTCTATTTTGCGGTCAAGCCTTTCTGTCACAACCCTTTTCTTCCTCTCAATATTTTTGAGCAAAATATCCCCTATTGTTTTGGCAGTGCCGGATGGACTGTCTTTCTTCTGGTTGTGGTGCATTTCAATGCCGTATATATCATAATCCTCAAAGCGGTTCATCAATTGCGAAGCATTTCTTATCATCTTAAAAAACAAATTCACCCCGATTGAAAAATTGGATGCCCATATAAACCCGATGTTATTTTTTTCAACTATTTTTTTTACATCATCCATTTTGTCATACCATCCCGTTGTCCCGACAACAATATTTTTCTTTAGTTCAGCAATTTTAGAGATATTGTCCATAACTGTACCGGGAGTTGTAAAATCAACAGCAACATCAATTCCATTTAAGCTTTCTTCATTTATCCCGGCAAAGCAGGATTTGTCAAAAGGGTCAATAATTGACGCAACTTCAATGCCTTCTTTTTCTTTGCATAACTGCTCAATTGCCCTGCCCATTTTCCCGTAACCTATCAATGCAATTTTTACCATATTATTTTATGTATCCCTCCAGCAATCTTTTAATTTTTTCTTTTCCAATCATTTCAATGAAACCTCCTAGGCGAGGTCCTCTTTCCTTTCCAATCAGCGCCAGATACAGAATCCTGAACATGTCTCTTGGCTGTTTGTTAAAATCCTTTGCGCTGTTGTATATCAACTGCTCTATGTCTTTTTGGCTTTGGCATCCTGTTAGATTATCGCAGATGTTTTTTATGCTTTTTTTAAAATCGCCAACATCTAATTTTTTGTCCGGCGCCTCAAGCAAAGCTATTTTAATGTTTTCGTCTGCATAATTGTCCAGCCAGTATTTGGCGCAATTCAGGCGGTTTTCTATTATTTTTTTGTCAGAATCAATTAATTTATCTCCTTCTCCTTCTGCAAAAGAAAAAGCATATTCTTTTCTTTTTTCCTCTGCTACATACAAAACAATATTCACTGCTTCCCTGAAGCTTATTTTTTTTGGGATTTGCTCATTTATTTCATCTATCTGACTCAGTTCATACAGTCGCTTTAGCTGAATCTCTTTCTTCTTGTTTTCAAGGGTTTTTTTGCCGAAATAAGCTTCCTCTGTTTCATCATAGTAATTATATATGTTGAATATGTCATTGTCAAAAGCAATGTCAATCGGCTTGTTTAGCTTTGCAGTGTATATGGACTTGATAACTTCCGGCGTGTAAATTTTAAGCAAATCAGAAACAGTTGTCGTATTCCCAAGAGAAGAGGACATCTTTCCTGCATTGCCTTTAGTATTTATGAATTCATACATCGGCCCTATTGGGACCGGTTTTTGAAAAACTTCTTCGCAGATAAGCGTTGAAGTATCCCATGAGCCGCCCTGTGATTTGTGATCTTTCCCTGAGCTTTCAAAATCAACGCCGTAATGCGCCCATCGCGATGCCCAGTCTGTTCTCCACCTTAATTTTACATTGCCTTTTTTCCTGAAGTCAATTGTTTCTTCATTTCCGCATGAGCATCTGTACTTTACAGTATAATCTTTGACATATTCCAAATTCTCTGTTTCCTTATGGCACTTTGAACAAACAACTATTGCAGGAAGCCATTTTTCGCCCAGGTTCTCTTTTCTGAATTTGTTGAGTATCTGCTTTATTTTTTCTGTGTTTTTTAGAGCAGTATTTATGTTTTTGGCAAAAGTGCATTTTTTGTAAAGCTCTGTTGCAGACAGGTATTTTGGATGAATATTCAGGATATTTAATTCTTCCATCAATTTTTCCTTGAAATGGTCTGCATAAGATTCATGGCAGTTCCATGGATCAGGAACCATGCTTACAGGCATTCCAATATATTGCTCGTAGCTTTTATCTATCCTTTTTGGAACCTTCCTGAACCTGTCATAATCATCCCACATGTAAATGAATTCTGCCTTTTCTCCCCGGTCAAGCAATGCCCTGTAAACAAGATACTGCGTCATAACTTCCCTGAAATTTCCAATATGGACAATTCCTGAGGGAGTTATGCCTGACTCAATAATATATGTTTTGCCCGGGTTTTTCTCAATTATTTTTTTTGCATACTGGTCTGCCCAGTGAAGGGACTGCATGCAAATTTTTTCTGCCATAATATATAGAGCAATATAAACTTAAAAAAGTATAAACCAGACATGTCGTTATATGCTCTTCAAAAACAAATTATATGCACTGTTTCCGCTCATAACAATCAAAGTTACTAAACTTCCCGCAACCAAAACGCCAACTATATTTGCAACAAAAAACTGCTTTGGCTTCACGCCAATCAAAAACGCAGCCAATGCTCCGCTGTAAACTCCCGAACCGGGAAGAGGCATTCCTATAAATATTGCAAGACCGATTGTGCCGTATTTTTCCACCACTTTATGCGCTTTGTGCTGAACCTTTAAAACGCATTTTTGATAAATTTTGTCCATCAGTTTTATCTTCAGCACATAAGGCAAAAACAGGATGAGCGAGAAAAAAATGAGTTCCCCTATAATAATATTAGAAACAGAGCATATAAAAAAACTGCTGAATGCATCCATTTTCAGTTTCAACATTGCATAAGGAATGGATGCCCTCAATTCCAGGAAAGGCACGAATGTCATTGCAATTAACTGCATTATCTCTCCTATTGCAACCATATTTCTTATTGCTTGTTTGCTTTAAATAGTTTCCCGTTGTTTAACTGTAAAATTTCGCAAGGAAGTCTATTTTCGGCATAAAAGTTTCCTGTAAAATAACATAAATATTAATTTGCAAACTCATTTTTTGTCGATATTTAAAATTCTGCTGCCGATGAAGAAAACAAAACATTCAAATAGTTGATGTTATGTATGTATCTAACATAAAGTTAAAAATAAACAACAAGGGGAGAAAAGGAATTGGACTGGGCAAGAATGGAGTGTATTTGGAATAATCTGCGGAGCAATCCTTGGAATAATAGTGCATCAGGATGATTGGTTGAGAGTTATAAGAATTGTAAGAGGCAAAGAAACATATATTGTAACTGATGAAAGAACTGAAAAAGTTGCAGGCAAGACAGCCATAAGAACAATTGTTGTAATAATGGTAGCGATAGCCATAATTCTCTTCGGGAATGTCCTTAACCTGTGTGATAGAAACAAAACTTGCGCTCAGCATAGTCTTTTTTAGTCTGTTGATCTCAATGAATGTATTATTGAGATATTATGATTCGAAAGAAGTATAAGTGGTTTAAATGAAAACAAGGATAAAAGAGTTCAGGGCAAAATATAATCTAACACAGGAAGAGCTCGCAGTAAAACCGGCGTGAGAAGAGAGGCAATCGTTTTTCTTGAGAAAGGAAAGTGTAATCTTTCCCTTAAATTAGCTTATGATATATCAAAAATTCTAAAGTCAAAAATAGAAGATGTGTTTATATTCGATGAATTATGATTCATTCAGGCAATTATCAAATAAGCCCCGGCAAACATTATGATGCAGCATATTATTTTTTTCAGCAGATGATCTTCATGAAACAATCCTCCCCCGATTATTGTTGTAAATATTGTGCTTGTCCGCTTGATTGGAATAACAAGACTCACATATGCCATTGAAATCGCCTGCAATTGCAAATACCTGTAGGTGCATGTGAGAACGCATACAATAGCAATCCATTTGCCTGCATTTCGTATGCCGTTTTTTATCCCTTCAAAGCCATTGTGAAACAAATGAATAAGGACAATGAAATTTACTGCAATAAAGAAATGCACAAACACAAGATATGTAACTGGAGTTATCCTGCCAAGTATTATTTTATCTCCGATGGAAGAAAATCCATATAATATAAGGGCAAGAAATATATAATAGATGTGCTTTGAGTGAATCATTTTTTTTACAGGTCCAAAGAGAGACGGGTGCTTTGTGCTTATTTCAAGCAGATATGAACCGAAAATTATAATCATTACCCCGGCAAGCTGCTGGAGGCTCAGAGTCTCGCCCAAAAAAAACCATGCAAGGAATAGCAAAAAGGCAGGGCCGAAATTAAGCAGGGGCGACACAACAGATATGTCCATATGCCTTACTCCCTTTGCTATAAAAAAAAAGGCAATTCCTCCGAGGACAGAAACTGCATAAATAAATCCAAGAGCATATGGATCCTTCAATACGCTAAAATCAACAAGAGGCAAAAAAGGCAGCACAAAAAGAAAATTGAAAATTGAAAAAACAGTTGAAAATTCCATTGCATGCTCTTTTATCAATGTCTTCTTTTCCACGACAGCAGAAATACTGCTGACTATTGCGCATGCAAATGCAAATACATACCACTCCATAGATTATTTCATTTATTAAGCATTATTATGGTCTCTGCAATATCGCCGGTTTCCTTTAGAACTTTTTCTATCTTCTCTCTTGATTTTCCTGTCTGCTCCATTATTATCTTTATGTCCTCGTCGCTAAAGTCTTCTTTCTCCTCTGCCGCCTCTTCCAGTTGTGAATTATCGACTTCGGTTTCTGTCCCGGTTATCTGGAAACTTGTCTGTCCATGCATCTTTATTTTTTGGACAGAAGGATTTTCAATAATTATGGTTTTATCCGGGCAGATTATCCTCACTTCTGTTGCATCAAGCTCTATTGTGCTCATTCCCATCTGCTGCATCATCTTTTGCATCTGTTTTGGATTTACATTAAACATTTTTTCACCTACATAAATAATAAAATAAATTATAAAAGCCTATCTCACAGCAGAAAAATCTTGCCGGGTATGCGTGTCAGAAAATATAACTGCATCATAAGCATTATTAAAGCATCAATTGCATATCCTGTTTTATACCACATAATAAACCTGTTGCTCATTAAGAATGTAAACGTCAAAAACTTAAATATCTATGATAACATCAACAGAGCTTTTAGAAATGAAAGATTAATGAAGGCATTAACAGAATGTCAGTAAGGGAATTCAAGCAATTAAGGGTTATGTTTCATATGAAAGTAGGATACTCAAATACAACTCTTCCTATCAACTATACCCAGCATTTTTAGCCTTAAACTCAATTGTCTTTATCTCTTCCAAAGACCTGTCATCCAGTTCACTATTCACAGTATTTTTTTTAATTTAAGTAATTGATTGTTTTAACATAAGGTGAATGGATTATGTGTGTATAGAAGATTATATCGCAGCAGAGCTAATATATGCTTAAAAAAACCAAAAAAACAAATACTTTTAAAAATAATACTATTAATTATAATTACAACATTTAGTTGGTGAAATAATGGTAGAAGAAAGAGAAATACACGAATTGATGAACAAAGATATATTTACTGACAGAGGCTCTTTTTGCGGTCATATTGTTGATGCAGAACTGGACTTTGCAAAATACAAAATGAAATCCATAATTGTGGATGCTGCAAAAGGCTCTTATCTGGCGGAAATTGTCGGCGGGAAAAGAGGAGTAATTATACCATGGGAAATGGTAAAAGCAGTAGATGATGTTGTTATTGTAAAGCACATTACTACTCCTGCAGTAGGCGAAGAGTAAAAGAGGTAAAAAGTGAAGTCAATGAAATCTGTAGATGCTTTTTTGAATAAGTTGGTAAAATACAACAAGCAAGGTCAGATACTTTGCATTTTGCTTATTCTGTTTTCAATATTTGTCATATTTTCCCAGTATCAAAAAACAGGTAACCTGGTTGTACTGGGAATGGACTTTACCGGCGGAAGTGAGGCAGAAGTGCTTCTGGACAAAAAAATCATGGTCGACCAGGATGTGATTTTGAACATCGAAAAGCAGATTTCCCTCATAAGCGAAAGTCAGGAGGCACAGGTAAGATTTTCAAGTTCAGCATCAGGAAATAGCATTAGTATAATTACAAAAAATCCTATTAAGGCCGGCAAAATAATCTCAATACTAAAGGAAAATAGCATTGAAATTACATCAGAAAATATACAGCAAAATTATATAAGTTCGGGACTGAGCGCAGATTTTCTAAAGCAGGCGCAGAAGGCACTTCTTATTGCACTTTTGGCAATGGCAATAGTAATATTCCTCACTTTCAGGGTGTTTGCGCCAAGCTTAGGAATCATACTTGCAGCAATCTGCGATATTACATTCACTATTGCAATGATGAACCTCATTGGGCTAAAATTGACTGTTGCTTCACTTACAGGGCTTTTAATGCTTATAGGATACTCTGTTGATACAGATGTTCTGCTTTCAATAAGATTGCTGAAACGAAGATACGAAGGAAGCGTTGACTCCCAGGTAATATCCTCTATGAAAACAGGAATCATGATGACGATTACAACAATAGCATCTTTGCTTGTGCTGTATTCTTTTGCAGGCAGAACAAAGATAGGAGAAATCGCAATTGTGATAATAATGGGCCTGGTTGCAGACATTCCGTTCACATGGTTCCAGAATGTAGGGATATTGAAAAGGCATTTGAAAAATAAAAAGGATAATTGAATATGAAAAAAATAAATTACAAAGAATTGCTGAAAGAGCCTATGCTTATACTGTTGTTTTGCCTATTGATACTTTCTCTTGTATTCATCAGACCCATTCCTGTAATGGGAGATGATGGGCTTTATACAATCCAGACAAACCTGAAAAAAGGACTTGATTTGGAGGGAGGCGTAAGAGCACTAATCCTGCCGGCAGAAGAAGGAAATGAGATTCTCGAAAAATGCAGGGATGTCCTGAGTTCAAGGATTAATGCCTATGGATTAAAGGAAATGACTGCGCGCATTATAGATATTGAAGGAAAAGGATACATCCAGCTTGAAATTGCAGATGCAACAGAAGAAGATTTGCAAAACATAATTTCAAAGCAGGGGAAATTTGAGGCAAAAATAAAAAAGCCCGTGACTATAGTAAATAAGACAGGAGAACTAAAGCTAAATGGAATATCATATAATGTAACTTTTATTGATATTGAAAATATAATTGTTGATGGGAAGGAAATGGATGTTGTAAAAAACAATTTAACCATGAACCAGACATATGCAGAAAGCGAAGATGACTTGATTCTGCCCCAGTATTCTTCCAATCAGATTATAATTGATGGCATAACATTTGAAGTCTGCAATATAAGCAGCAGTGAAGTCATATTCTATGCTACTGCCTACAAGGGAGAGGACATACTTTCTACTTCCAAGGAGGCAGGCGGATCAAGGATAAGCGGATCAAAAGATCAATGGAGATACTCTTTCAGAGTAACTACAAAAAAGGACGCAGCGGAAAAGTTTGCTAAGATAACAAAAGACATAGGAAATGTAATAATAGAAAGCGGAGCAAATTACCTGACTTCCAAAATTGATTTATTCCTTGATGATGAGCCGATAAATTCCCTCTATATTTCAACTTCCCTGCGGGGAAGGATAGAAACAAATACTATTATAGAAGGTCCGGGGAAATCAAAGGAAGATGCCGTAAACAAGATGAAGACAATGCAGGCAATACTGGATTCCGGGGCTCTTCCAACACCCATAACAATAGTGTCCTCAAGCAATATTTCCCCAGTCCTCGGAAAGCAGTTTCTTCACAAATCAGTATTTGCAATAATTCTGGCAATATTTGCAGTCAGCATAATAGTTTACCTAAGATACAAAAATAAGGCAATAATTTTGCCGATAATATTTACAGGAGTTTCTGAATTAATCCTGATATTAGGCTTTGCCGCGATGATAAAATGGACAATAGATTTAGCCGCAATTGCAGGCATCATGGCAGTCATTGGTTCGGGCATTGATGACCAGATTGTCCTGACTGACGAAAGCGCAAAAAAAGAGAAACTGAGCCTAAAATTGAAATTGAAAAATGCATTTTTCATAATAATGACTGCCGCCGCAACAACAATTGCGGCAATGATTCCTCTGCTTTCCATTGCAGGAGGAGTAATAAGGGGATTTGCCATTACAACAATTGCAGGCGTAATAATTGGCATTACTATTACAAGACCGGTTTATTCAAAAATACTTGAATATATAAGAGAGTAGAGAGTAAATTTAAATTCTACACAAAGGTTTTTAATAGTTTCTACATTAATCAAATGCAAGTGCATTTTAAAAGAGGAAGTAATGTATTTGAAGCAGAATAGAAGATATAATGGGTTCATAGCTCAGTCTGGCTAGAGCACCGGGCTCTTAAGCAGGGTGAAGCTTTTAGGTAGATGTAGCCGGAATCTGTATAGATACCCGGGTGTCGGGGGTTCAAATCCCCTTGGACTCGCCATAAAAACTAGAAGAATAAGAGAAAAAAAATTGTGATTAATAGTGGTTAATGAAAAGCAGCATATTTTAGTTCCAAAGCATAGTGTTCTAAATGAAAAAGATTCTGAGAATTTATTAAAGAAATTAAATACTACTAAAGAAAAATTGCCAAAAATAGATATAGCTGATCCTGGGATAAAAAATCTAAAAATAAAAAATAAAGATATAATAGAAATTGAGAGAAATGGGCATCACGGAGAAAAAACAAAATACTGGCGGGTTGTAGTAGATAAAAAAACAACTTTTTTTGAAGAAGATACAGAAGAGAAAGGAGATATAATTGAGAATAAAGAAGGAATATATAAAGGAGATTCTCTTGAAATTGACGAAGAAGAGTAAAATAAATTATGGGAAAAAGCGGTTTACTGAAAAAGTTTCTGGAACAAAAAACAAATTACAATGAACTTGCAAAACATCAGATTGATTCCTACAATTATTTCGTAAAATACGGGATGAATAAGGTTTTGGATGAAATAGGCGTACAGGAAATAAACATTGCAGAAGATGAGCAGATAAAATTAAAGCTTTCAAATATAAAAATAGGAACTCCGGTTATAAAAGAAGTTGATGGCTCAAAAAGAATACTCACTCCGCTGGAGGCAAGGACAAGGGACTTGAATTATATGGTTCCTGTTTATGTTGATATAGTTCCCTATTTCGGGTCAAGAGAATGCATACCTAAACAAACAGAACTTTACCAACTTCCTGTTATGGTAAATTCGTGCATTTGCCTGATGAACAATATGAGTCCTGAAGAAAAAATAAAGGCAGGAGAAGACCCGTATGATCCAGGGGGATATTTCATAATCAACGGAACAGAAAGAGTGATAGTCAACTTTGAGCACATTGCTTCAAACAAATTAATTTTAAGAAAAAAAGACAAAGATATTTCGGTCAGGATAGATTCCAGCCACAACGGCTTCACGCAAAAGCATTCTTTTGAAAAAACAAAAAAAGGTCTTGTTGTCGCAAGATTTTCAATGTTTTCCAAAGAGCCGGTTCCTATTGTAATTTTAATGAAAATACTGGGAATTGAAAAAGACAAGGATGTAGTGGATGCAATAACCGCAAAAGACAGTGAAAAAGAAGACATTTTCCTGAATCTTATGCAGTGTGACTGCCCTACAAAAAAAGAATGTTTTTCTTATGTTTCAGAGATACTTAACATAAAGGAGGAAGATGAAGAAAGAGAAAAGGCAATCATATACCAAAAATTGGATACGAACCTGCTGGCGTTTATAGGGACAGATGAAAATTCAAGAATTCAAAAAGCTATATATCTTGCAAAGATTTTCAGAAAACTAATACTGCTTCACAATGATAAACTGCCTGATGAAGATATAGACCATTATTCAAACAAAAGAATAAGAACTGTCGGGGAACTGCTTGAAAATCTATTCAGGTATTCTATAATCGGCAAATGGGGCCTTATTTCAAAACTTCAGTTTAATTACCAGAGACTGCTTAGAAGAGGCAAAAAAATAGTAAGGCTTGAAGAGATGATATCCCAGAACACAATGACAAAACAAATTTTAAGAGCAATGGCAACAGGAAATTGGATTAGCGGAGAAACAGGAGTATGCCAGAGGCTGGAGCGAACAAACTACATGAGAGCCCAGGAGCATGCAAGAAGCATAATATCTCCTCTTACACCATCTCAGGAGCATTTTGATGCAAGGGAACTTCACTGTACCCATTGGGGGAGGCTATGTCCTGTTCGAACTCCGGAAGGTCAGAACATTGGATTGAGAAAGTATCTGGCAGTCGGTGGGCAGATTACAGAAGAAGCGGATAAAGAAACAGCAGAATACATATATAATAAAATAAAAAAGCTAATGTAATATGGGAAAAGTTTATATTGATGGGAAATACATGGGCGAATGCAATAATACAAAGCAATTTGTCCAAAAAATAAGAGAGGAAAGAAGAAGCAACAATATACCTTTATCATTGAATGTCGCTTTTAAGGAAAAGGAAAATCAGGTTGATATATCACTAGATAGGGGAAGAATCAGAAGACCGTTGATTGTGGTAAAAAAAGGAAAATCAACACTGACTGAAGAATTAAAAAAAGAAATCCTGAATGAAAAAATCACATGGACTGATTTGGAAGAAAAAGGAGTGGTAGAATATATTGATGCAGCAGAGGAGGAAAACGCATATATTGCATTAAAAGAAGAAAGCATAAATGAAAAACACACCCATCTTGAAATAGATGCATCATTAGTTTTGGGCGCTTCTGCTTCCCAGTTGCCATTTCCTGAAATGAACAGGGGAGACAGGCTTAATTATGGTTCAAGAATGATTCTTCAGGCATCTGGATTATATTTGCAGAACTACCATTTAAGAACAGACACTAACAGCTATCTGCTGATGTATCCTCAAAAGCCATTGTGCGCTCCTAAAATATCAAATGTAAATGGCTCTGATACTCATCCTGCAGGACAGAATTTAGTAATTGCATTGATGCCATTTATGGGATACAATATTGAAGATGCGCTTATTGTAAATAAGGCATCTATTGAACGCGGGTTAGGTCGCTCTTTTTCAAGAAGATGCTATTCTACTCTGGAGAGAAAATACTGGGGAGGGCAGGAAGATGAAATAGGTCTCCCTCGCGAAGATATAATTGGAAGAAAACAAGATGCAGATTATGCAAAACTGGATTCAGATGGAATCATATCCCCAGGGCAAAAGGTAGGCATGGAGGAAGTATTGATTGCTAAATCATCACCACTGCGGTTTGTGGATATAGAAAAAGAGATACATATGGGTATCAGCAATATGCATGAAAGTTCAATAATAACTTCCAGAAATGAACCCGGCAGAGTTGAAAGAGTTATTGTTACATCAACTGAAGAGGGAGAAGCACTTGTAAAAGTCATTGTGAGAGAGCACAAAATACCTGAAATCGGCGATAAATTTGCAACACGGCACGGTCAGAAAAGTGTTGTCGGAATGGTTGTTCCCGAAGAAGATATGCCTGTAACCGCAAATGGACTGACACCGGATGTTATATTCAACCCTCATGCAATCCCTTCCCGTATGACAGTAGGACAGTTAATGGAAATCATTGCCGGAAAATATGGCGCTCTGGTAGGAGAAGAAATTGATGCAACTGTATTTGGCAGCCAAAAAGAAAAGATTCTTGAAGGGCTTGATAAATTAGGATTTAATAACAATGGAAAAGAAACACTTTATGACGGGAGAACAGGGAAAAAAATAGAATCAGAGATTCTAATGGGCGTTGTGTTTTATCAACGTCTTTATCAGCTCTCTTCGCATAAACTATATTCCAGATCCAAGGGTCCGGTTACTCTGCTTACAAGACAACCGACTGAAGGGAGAAGCAAAGGTGGCGGATTAAGGCTTGGAGAAATGGAAAAGGACTGTATACTGGCTCACGGAGCTGCGATTTCACTTCACGAGAGATTCAGTTGCGATCACCAGAATATCAAAATCTGCAGAAAATGCGGAGTGATTGCAATAATGAATATTGAAAAAGGGAAATATTTCTGCCCAATATGCATGAAAAGCGATATAGGCGAAATCAAGATACCTTCAGCATTCAAGCTATTGATTGACGAAATGGTTTCAATGATGATATATCCTAAAATAATAACAGAAAATTAATCAGGTAATAATATGAGCGGAATAAAAAAAATTGAATTTGGTTTAATGTCTCCTTCACTTATAAGAAAGCTTGCAGTTATGGAAATTACATCCCCTGATGTATATGATACAGATGCGCTTCCTGTAGATGGAGGAATAATGGATTTACACTTGGGCGTTGTAGATCCCGGCTCAAGATGCAAAACATGCCTTGGAAAAATAGACACATGCACAGGGCACTTTGGATACATTTCCCTGGCAAAGCCAATCGTCAATGTATTGTACATAAATTACTTAAAAAAAATTCTTCAGCTTACCTGTGCCAAATGCGGCGCCATTCTTCTTGATGAAAATGATATTAAAAAAATAGCAGCAAATGAAGAAGAAACATTCCTGACATTAAAAAAAGTATCAGGAGCAAAACCCTGCCCTGTATGCGGAGAGGAACAGGAAAAGATAAAACTCGAAAAGCCGCATACCTTCAAAAAAGGAAAGACAATAATGAACCCTGAAGACATAAAGGAGCATCTGGAAAGGATATCTGATGAAGACCTAAAAAAAATAGGATTTAATGGAGGCAGACCAGAATGGATGATTATGACGCTTTTCCTGATTCCGCCGATTTCTTCAAGACCATCCATCATGCTTGAAAATGGAGATAGGAGTGAAGATGACCTTACCCACAAATTAGTAGATATTATAAGAATCAACGAAAGATTAAAGGAAAACGTAAATATTGAGACCCCGTCATTTATTATCGATGACCTGTGGGAACTTCTTCAATATCACATAACTACATATTTCAATAATGAACTTACAAATATTCCTCCTGCAAGACATAAATCAGGTAGGCTTCTTAAAACATTGTCTTCCCGGCTGAAAACAAAAGAAGGGAGATTCAGATTAAATCTGACAGGAAAGAGGGTAAATTTTTCTTCCCGTGGAGTTATTTCCCCTGATCCATTGATACATATTAATGAGGTAGGAGTCCCAAGAAGCGTTGCAGAAGAATTGACCATTCCGGAAGTTGTGAATGAAAAAAACAAGAATTATATGAAAGATATTATAAAAAATGCAGGCAACTATCCAACTGCCCAGTATGTGATTAGTGACGGAGTGAGAAAAAAAGTGATGGAAAGCAATGCAGATATTATTGTTGAGGGATTGGAAAACGGGGATATTGTAGAAAGGCAAATGATTGACGGAGATATTGTTCTGTTCAACAGGCAGCCATCCCTTCACAGAATGTCCATAATGGCGCACTATGCAAAAATCATGCCGGGCAATACATTCAGGCTAAATCTATGTGTATGCAAACCATACAATGCTGACTTTGACGGTGATGAAATGAATCTGCATCTAATGCAGACCGCCGAGGCCAGGGCAGAAGCAAAAAAATTAATGCTCGTGGAAGAAAATATGCGTTCCCCAAAAGCAGGAGCTCCTGTTATGGGATGTGATCAGGACTATATTTCCGGGGCATACATGCTTACAAAAAATAGCACAATACTTACGAAAAAAGAAGCGGCAAGAGTGTTGGCAGCAGCAGATATATTCGTAGATTTAGACAAGGAAAAATACACAGGAAAAGAACTTGTAAGCTTTCTTATCCCTAAAAACATAAGCATAACCTATGAAACAGATATCTGCTCAATCTGCGAACTAAATGAAAAAGCTAACTGCAAGCACGATTACAATGTTATAATAAAAAACGGTCAATTGATGCAGGGTGTCCTTGAAAGCAAGGGACTGGCATCATTTAAAGGAAAGTTGCTGAATGAAATAGATATGCTTTGCGGTCATAAGGAGGCTGTTGATTTTTTGTACAATATAACAAGGATTATTCTCGAATTTATGATAATGAAAGGTTTTTCAATATCCATAGATGATGTTTCTGTCTCAAAAGAGGCAAATGTAAAAATAAAGGCAGAAATAAAAAATCTAAGAAAAAAAACGCAAAAATTCATTGAAGATTACAAATCCGGGGAAATAAAGGGAAAGTACGGGCTTAAACCAGAAGAATTGCTTGAGGGAAAAATCATAAAGGAAATAAGTGATGTAACCTCTAAAACTCAGAAGATAATAGAAGCAGATGCAGGCGAAAACGGAGCAATAATAATGGCAAGAACCGGGGCAAGAGGAAGCCTGCAGAACCTGATTTATATGAGCGCATTCCTTGGTCAGGAACTAGTCAGGGGAAAAAGAATATTCCGTGGATATGAAAACAGGACTCTTCCTTTCTTTGAAAAGGGAGATTTGAGCCTTGAGGCTCATGGATTTGACAGCAATTCCCTGAAGGACGGAATATCATACACCAATTTCTTTTTTGAAATCATGAAAGGAAGAGAAGGACTGATGGACTCTTCCCTAAAAACAAAGGTCAGCGGATACATGCAGAGACGGCTTGTAAATGCACTGCAGGATTTCGTTGTTGACAAAGACAAAAAGGTGGTCGGAGCAAACGGAGAGATTGTGCAGTTCATTGCAGGAGAAGATAGGATAGACCCGGCCAAAAGCAATTTTGGAAAACCATTCAAAAACAGGGAAGATTCAGAATATGAAGATGGAGAGGCAATAGGAATTGTATCATCTCAATCCATTTCAGAGCCGGCAACCCAGACAACTCTAAGATCATACCATGCTGAAGGAAGACTGACTCTGACAACAACAAAGGGTCTTCCGAGAATTCTGGAACTCATAGATGGTAGAAAAGAGCCGAAAACTCCGGCAATGGAGATATATTTAACAAAAGAATACAATAATGAAAAAAGCGCCTATGCAGTTGCATCGAAGATAAAGGAAATTAAACTCATAGATATTTTAAAGGAAGATACAATTAATGCATTTGACTTAGCTGTTGAGTTGATTATAAACGAAAAAATAGCAGAGTCTTTCTCTATAAAAATACCTGAAGTCATGGAATCTATAAAAAAAGCAGACAAAACAGTCGCCTCTGTCGTAAAGGATAATAAAATTATAGTGACTTACAAAAAAGAGAATAAAACCATACAGGATCTGCATGGATTGAGAGTAAAATTAAGGGACGTTTATGTTGGAGGGATAAAATTAATTAAACAGGTAATTATTGAGAAAGAAGGAAATGACTGGAAAATAAAAACACTGGGCTCCAACTTAAGAAAAGTTCTGAAGATAAAAGGAGTTGATGCGACAAGGACAATATGCAACAATATCTTTGAAGTTAAAAGAGTGCTCGGAATAGAGGCAGCAAGAAATGTAATTGTAAATGAAATATGGTCAACAATGAAGGAGCAGGGCGTGAAGACGAACATAAGGCACCTTCTTCTTGTAGCCGACTGCATGACTTATCCCGGAACAATAAAATCAATTGGTCGGGCAGGTCTTTCCGGGGCAAAGTATTCTGTTCTGGCAAGGGCGAATTTCGAGGAAACTGTAAAAAACCTGACAAGGGCAAGCATTATCGGAGAAACTGAAAATTTCAACGGAATTGTTGAAAACTTGATTGTTGGCTCTGTTGTGCCTATAGGGACAGCAAAGGTTAAACTGAAGATGAAGGAATAGATAATTCCTTACTTTTTTAAACTTGCATTTCATATTAGATAATGAAAGACAGCAGGATATGCAATGCAAAGGATTTTTTGTCTGCCCTGATTGAAAAGGGAATTCTTGTTGACCCAAAAACATTTGAGGCAATAAAGCAGTTGTTTGAGACAAAAAAAGATATCGCATCTCTTGTTGCAAATTCAATCTGCGATGGCGAATGCAAAGAGATAAGCTCTGCTATAATCTACCAAAAAATCAAATTTTTTCAAGCCCGGAATGAAAAAATAACCATAAAAAAAACCGCGAAAAAAACAAGAAAGGATTATGATGCGCAATTGACTGTCAGGAAAAACAGTGAACAAAGGGGGAAAAAGGACATATCTCTATTTCGCGATTATTTTGTCAGCAGATACGATAAAATAAAGAAAATCCTGATGAATCACCTTGACCTGAACAATCTCGTATCTATCTCAAATTTGAGTTTTTCTATAAGAAGAAATACAGATATTTCAATTATTGCAATTGTAAAGGAGATAATAGAAGCAAAAACCGGGACAATACTGCTGGATGTTGAAGACAAGACAGGATTTGTCAGAGTATTTGTGAAGGAGCCGGATTTGTGCAAAAATGTAATTACTGATGAAGTGATTGGAATAAGCGGAAGTTATTTCAGCGGAGGGATAATTGCCAAAAAAATTGTTTTTCCTGAAATCCCTATCCCTGACGGAATTAATAAAATAGATGAGCCATTGAAGGCAGTGTTTATAAGCGATATACACCTCGGAAGCAAGGAATATATAAAGTCAATTGAAGAAAAATTTCTCAAATGGATAAACAAGGATAAGCAGACAGAGGATGTAAAATATCTCTTTATTGCAGGGGACAATGTTGATGGAGTAGGGATTTATCCTTCCCAGAAAGACGACCTGGAAATAGAGAATATTTACGACCAGTACAGTGAATTTGAAAAATTAATTGAAAAAATACCAGAAGAAATTGAGATAGCGATATGCCCGGGAAATCACGACGCAGTAACGCAGTTTGAACCGCAGGATGCCTTAGATGAGATTTATGTGCCTAATCTCATGAATTACTCGAATGTGCATCTGGTAAAGAACCCTGAATACATATATCTGCACAACAATGATGACGCCGATGGGATGAAAGTGCTGATGTATCACGGATACAGCTTTACAAGCATTATTGATGTAATTCCTGAATTGAGAAAAAGAGGACTGTCCAATCCAGAATACATAATGAAAGAGGTATTGAGAAAAAGGCATCTTGCTCCTCTGTATGGTTCATCTCTTATCAACCCACTAAAAGAAGATCTCCTTGTAATTGATGAGATACCAGATATTTTCCAGACAGGCGATTTGCACAGCCATTGCCTGAAAAACTACAAGGGCATAACCCTGATTTCATCAAGCACATTCCAGGGACAGACAAGTTTTATGGACAGAGTAGGCCATATAGCAAACCCCGGAAAGGCATCTATTGTTGATTTAAATACACGGGACATTTTTATCAAGAATTTTATGCAATAGCTGTTGGACATAAAAACGAGAAATAATTTTGCCTGATTTTCAGAAGTCAACGGCGAAACACAATAGAAATATTTCTATAGATAATACCATAATATAGTATTATATGGAAAAAAATATCTATTTGTCAAAAAAAGAGCAAGATGTTTTTAATGTCTTGAGGAACTTAAAAAATCCGGTTATTGAACACGACCAGCTAAAAGATATATTCAGGGATGACAAGTATTTAAATAAAACAATAAGCGGTCTTATAAAAAAAAAAATATTTTTTCAAAATAAAAAAAACATGTATTTAATACAAAAAGAGCCGTCTGATAAATTAAATATAGAAGATATACATGCTATTGCCTTGTGAATCAAAAAGGGATATTTTGCTTTTTCAACAGCCCTGCGACTGCACAATTTAATAGAATATGAGCCGTTTACTATATTGTATTGCGACAAGCCAGAAACCCGGAGAAATAAAAATAATCAATTACCTGATAAGGCAGTTAATTATTCTAAAATGGGCGGCATGACGTCAATCAATAAATATCCTGTTTCAACAAAAGAAAAAACATTTTTTGACTGCTTCAATAAGCCACAATATTGCGGAGGCTTTTGTCAGGCAACACATGCTTTATATCCTAAGTTTGACATTTACTAAATTTTTATTTTTTCACAATATTTTAGATAAAGAATTTGACAGTTAGGTACCCTTCTAATTCTTTAAAATTCAGCCATTTT
>Ga0164318_10002248_pt1 | contig 17816 bp, 15 predicted proteins | sample GuaBasSedimGuay9_FD_113734 | JGI IMG/M metagenome (GOLD analysis project Ga0164318, IMG submission 113734) | Subseafloor sediment microbial communities from Guaymas Basin, Gulf of California, Mexico - Guay9, Core 4571-4, 0-3 cm | ecosystem: Environmental > Aquatic > Marine > Hydrothermal vents... | reverse complement strand
GCGGATTACAGAAAAAGAGAGCAATCACCAGTACAAAAGGGAAGGTCGGTGTCGGAGGAAATTTTGCTGGAATATCGACAAAAACGCATTCCGTGTCCATTGTTAACCACAGATGGCGTGTGTCTCCTCTATTCGGTGAGACCCTTTGTTTGCCGGGAATATTTCAGCTGTAGCCCTCCTTCATGGTGCGATCCCTCGCATCCTCATTATTCGCAGGCCCTCAGAATTGCCATTCCCCTCCCCGAAAATTGTCAAAGCATACTCGACAAAATAGACAAATTCCTTGGTCTAAATCTTCCCGAGACACTTTCCGCGGCCTTCCTGGTATTCTCCATAAACGTTGCCAGATTTAAACCTATAGTCTGGAATTGCTAATCTACTCTTTCTTCCGCTTAGAATCACGGCTCATCTACCCGGACATTCCGCAGCAATGGCATCACTTACTTTTCCGGCAAAGGATGACTCAAATTTTTTGGCAAACTCACTGGCCAATTTTAATGCGTATTCTTCAAACTTCTCTTTATCATTCCACGTGTTTACAGGTTTCAGGATTTCCGTTGGAACATCCGGGCACGATCGAGGAATCCACACCTTAAATATTGGGTCACGATCGTATTCGGCATTTTTGAGCTTACCCTCCAGTGCAGCTCTCACCATTTTACGGGTTAGATTGATATCCATTCTCTCTCCCACGCCGTAGGGTCCACCGCTCCATCCAGTGTTTACGAGATATACATCGACCCCGAATTTTTGCATCTTTTCACCCAGGAGATGTGCATAGTCAGAAGGGATACGTGGCATAAACGGTTCTCCAAAAAAGCGAGAAAAGGTGGTTTGAGGCTCAACTATCCCAGTTTCTGTCCCCGCAAGTTTTGACGTGTATCCCATGATAAACCAGAACATCGCCTGTTCAGGCGTAAGCTTGGCAATAGGAGGCAGAACACCGTATGCATCAGCGGTCAAGAACAGAATACATTTCGGATGACCGGAGACAGAGGATTCCTTTATATTTGTCAGATATCGAAGAGGATACGAGGCCCTGGAATTGGGAGTAAACCTGCTGTCATTCAAGTCAAAGGTTCCGTCTATATAGACCATCAGGTTTTCAACTATTGCGCCGTGGTTCAAATAGTGATCAGGATGAAAGGTAGCATTGTAAATCTCAGGTTCCTTTTCAGGATCCAGATTTATTAACTTTGCATAGCATCCATTCTCAAAATTGGCTATACCGTAGTCATTCCACCCATGTTCATCATCCCCCAGCAAAGCCCTTTCGGGATCAGCTGACAATGTTGTTTTGCCTGTTCCCGAAAGTCCAAGAAGAAGTGCCGAACTGCCATCTTCTCCTTCATTTGCGGAGCAGTGCAGGGGCAAAATATCGTGTTCGGGCAAATAAAAATTCATGACCGTGAACATTAGTTTTTTTATGGAGCCCATGTACGCAGATCCAAACACAATACCAACTCTCTTGTCAAAATCAGCTACCACTGCCATGTCGGAAGTATTACCATTTGGCAGGGTTCTTAGTCTTCTCTTGTATTTTTGCGACGCCAATTTATTCAGAGGAAGTGCCAGAAGGAGAAATGGCTTATGGTAAAAAATGCTTTTCTCTATATCCTCAGGAACAGGTCTGAACATATTATCCACGAATAACGCATGCAAAGGGCTGTCTGTGATACACCTCACAGGAAGGGCGTATGAAGAATCAGCTCCTACCACCCGGTCCAGAACGTAAATCGTTCTTTTGCTTCTCAGCGTACAAAGTGCGTCTTCAAAAAGCATTTCAAATGTTTCCGGTTCCAATGAATTTGCATTGGGAGACGACCAGTCGATTACATCCTCACTTTCTTTCCTTCTTACCATGTAAGTATCTTTGGGACTCCTTCCCGATGATTCAACAGACGTCCAGGTCGCCAGAGTCCCGGTAACCAAAACCATGGCGTACTTTTCATCCACCGAGTCCTGAATCAATTTCTGTCGAGTAGGATTCTCTATTACCGGATGGAAAGCGTTCAGAACATCCTCAACTTTCTGCATGTGTTCAAGCATGGCGTTTATTCCTCCTTTAATTGTTTTTTGCTAGAGAAGTCCAATTTTCCTAAAAAATGAAACACGAATCCCCTGTCATCGAAAAAGAAATTTCATGAGGAGGTCCAATTATCAAGGATATACTTGGGAATAGCACAGTGAATTGTAGAAATCGCAGCAACGTTCCCAGACTTGGATAAATACGTGTGAGGCCATTTCCTGTTTCACCAAAAGAGCTTTTTTCTAATAACAGCAGTTTCCGTATTCCATAAAATCGTAAAAAACTGAACTATTTGTCAAGAAAAAAGTAATCCGTGGCCGTATTTACGAGTTATTTTTTTTCGAAAGAAGGTCTAACAAGCCTCTAAAGTCTTCAGGTAAAGGTGATGTAAGCGAAACTCGTTCGCCAGTTCCAGGATGCTTAAATCCTAAAAAGAAAGAATGTAAAAGGTGCCTTCCCAATTTTGCTACCTTCGAGCGGACTTCAGGGTCAAGAATCGTTTTTACCCTCTTTTTGCCTCCGTATGTAGAATCCCCTACAACCGGGTGCCCCAGATAACTGAAATGAGCTCGGATTTGGTGCGTTCTGCCAGTTTTTATCACTATCTTTAGAAGAGTGAATTCTTTGAACCACGTTTCCACCATCCATTCGGTAACAGCCCTTTTCCCCCCTTCCAGAGTTACTGCCATCTTTTTACGGTCTTTAGGATGCCTCTGTATGCCGGTTTCAAGTGTTCCTGAGTTTTCTTTCATACGGCCATAGACAAGAGCATAATACCTTTTTTCGACAGTCCCGCTTTTGAATTGCTCAATCAAGCTTGAATATGCTTCGGCTGTCTTAGCAACTACAAGCAATCCCGATGTTTCTTTGTCAAGCCTGTGAACAATTCCCGGTCTTAAAGGAGAACCTTGGGGCGCTAATGTTTCGCAGTGATACAAAAGGGCATGCACCATAGTTCCGCTATAATTCCTTGCTCCGGGATGAACAACCAGGCCCGCCTGCTTGTTTACAACAATGACGCTCTTGTCCTCGTAGACAATATCTAGCGGTATTTGCTCTGGTTTTAGGATTTCCTCGGGAGATATCCTTTCGGGCAGGCTTCCCGTGATAACGTCCCCGTCTTTTACCTGATAACTCGGCTTGGAAGGGCGCCGATTAACAAGAATCCTGCCTTCTTTTATCGCCTTTTTGGCTTCTTCCCTGGAAACAAAACCTGCCTGTTTGGCCAGAAACACATCTAATCTTGTATCCGCGTCAGTCTCGCTTACAACGAGGTTTATCAACGAATCAGCCTCTTCATTGTAACACCCTTTTCTTTTTAAGCCTGATGAGTCTTTCTGTGGCTCTCCTCCTTCAGAGTAGTGAAAATCATCCGCCCGGCCGTGGTTTGCAGAACAGAAGTCACGGAAACGTCCACTTCTTTCCCCAAGTAGTTACTTGCATTTTCTACCACTACCATTGTTCCGTCTTCAAGATATGCCACACCCTGACCTTCTTCTTTTCCTTCTTTCATAATCTGCAGGTGCAGCACTTCTCCCGGCAGCACAACTGGTTTAAGAGCACTGGCAAGCTTATTTATGTTCAAAACCTGGATACCCTGCAGTTCGGCAACCTTTGCAAGATTATAATCGTTGGTAATAATCTTGGCATGCATGTCCAGTGCAAGGGCTATCAACTTAGAATCAACACCATGAAGATTGGGGAAATCTTGATCAACTATTTTTATGTCCACATCTCCATTTCTTTGCATTTTTCTCAAGATTTCCAGCCCGCGCCTGCCTCTAGCACGCTTAACCGGATCGCTGGAGTCGGCGATAAGCTGAAGTTCCTGCAGCACGAACTGAGGAATTATCAAAACTCCTTCCATAAAACCGGATTCACAAATATCCAGAATTCGTCCGTCTATGATTACACTCGTATCTACCACCTTAAAAGGAGTCCCCCTCTTTCCTCCCCTGGGCCACAGGCCAAACGTTGGCATGTTAAATTCTTCTACCTTAATGCTGCCAAGTACCATACCAATATAGCCAAACATTACTGAAAGAATCACAAATATGGGAATTCTGACAGCGTTATTTTCCATGCCGCTAAGCGTGTAGCCAAGGAGTTTTGCAATGGACAAACCAAGCAGCAGACCGAGAGTGCCTCCCAGGATTACTTTGAGCGGGACCTTCCTTATGATTTTCTCTATTAATAAAGTTAGTATTGCAAAACCTAAACCAATAGCAGCCCCCACCCAGTTGCACCAGGGACACGTTTTCCATACTTCAAGCTGGTCTGCCAGAAAGTAGCCACTTACGGAAAACACCAGTAGGATTAAGAAATATAAAACATACCTGATCAATCTCATCTATCTTGTTCACCCCCTTTCTTTACAAAGTCTAAACTTCACTTGATAATAATTCAATATAAGATAAATTTCCATTTATAAATTCAGAAAGAAAACGGATTTCCGGCCAATTTCTAGGGCATAGGGAGCACCTATTTCAAAACAAAATTGTTTGCTTTTTCAAAGACCACTCATATTTTTTATTCATTTTACACTCTATTTTGAAAACCGAAGGCACTTTTCGGTTGGACACTTGCGGCAGGAAACAGGTTGAATTGATTTTTGAATTAGCGCAGCAAGGAAAATCCAGATAGCCCAAACCCCCTTAACTCAGCTTCAATATCGGGACCGCGTAAAACTTACTTCTTCTCTTTTCCATCCTTCGTTACACGTCCCAGCTAATACTTGTGATTTTTTAAATAAAGCCCCGTTATGTTAAAACCCCGGTAATTAGCACTCCAATTCGTCCCAGTGAAAAATTCCGTTTATATCTTTTTCGATCTTAGCTTCATCCACATTCTGAGCTATCGACAGTTCTTTCACCAGGAGACTTCGAGCAGTATCAAGCATCTTTCTTTCCCCAAAAGAAAGATCTTTGTCTTCCCGCAACACTGACAGATCCCTCAGTACCCTTGCCAACTCGAACACGGATCCCGTCTTTATTTTTTCCATGTATTCCCGATACCTTCTGTTCCAGGTCTGTCCGTCCACGGAAACTTCTCTACTTTTCAAGATCTTGAATATCTTAGGAACATCTTCAGGAGAAATGAGCTGACGCAACCCGACGGATTCCGCATTAGTCGTTGGAATCATAATAATCATATCGTTTTCCAGTATTCTCATTATGTAAAAATCCTGTTGACAACCCCCTATTTCTTTGCTTTCTATGGATTCAATAACACCTACTCCATGAGCGGGGTAGACAGCCAGGTCCCCTACTTTAAACATATTTTCCCTCCAATACTTTTCTCCGCCTACGCAAAGCTTGGGTTTTTTGCGTGATATTTATAATAGCATAATTTGGCTTCAATGAAAAGGGACCACTATTGGTTACGCAAGGTGATTTCTCAGAAGCATTGTGTGAATTGTTGTACAAAATTCGCCCAAAACTTGCTACGAGATGCATTCATGAGACCGGACAATTAATTGCCCCAAAATCAGATTTTACGCTTGACTCACCTAAAATATTCTTCTAAACTTGCAAGCGGTGAAATAATTTTTCTTCGTTTAGAAAGATAAAACAGTTACAAAGTCTTCCGTTTTGATGTGCACGTTTGATCAAGAAGCAGTACTGGCCTAATTTCAATTCGTTCGCAGGAGAGGGGGTGAGATGTAAGTCACAGGGTAGATGAGGAGGTACTTTGGTTGAAGTGAACAACGTATAGTACCCCGTGCTCTCCTTTGAAGGGAGTTTTTTTTACTAATGCTTCGTTAAAAAAAGCACAAAGTCTAGGAGGTGAAATATCATGGTATCATGGGTTAATTGGGCGCCGTACTTTGGTTTGGGAGGAATATTGATCGCCTTTTTTATATTCCTCTATGTGAAAAAACATCCGAACGGTAATGAATGCATGGTCGAGCTTGAAGATATGATTCATAAAGGTGCCATGACCTTCTTAAGAAAAGAATACTCGGCCCTTGTCATCTTTATCCTCGTTGTGTTCGGTCTCCTTACTTACTTGATTAACTGGCAAACCGGTACCGCATTTCTGACTGGTGCGTTATGCTCGATGTTTGCTGGCTTTTTCGGGATGACAGCTGCTACCAGAGGAAATTCGAGAACCGCAGAAGCTGCAAGACAAAAAGGTATGCAAGCAGCTCTTGACGTATCCTATTATGCAGGATCTGTAATGGGATTATCGGTAGCAAGCCTTGGACTTCTCGGTATTGGAATCTGGTACTATCTCTACGGTCATGATCCTGCGACCGCCAACATCATTAACGGGTTTGCCATGGGAGCAAGTTCCATAGCTTTGTTTGCTCGTATGGGTGGCGGAGTTTACACCAAGGCAGCTGATGTTGGTGCCGACCTTGTAGGAAAGATGGAAGCGGGAATCCCTGAAGACGATCCCAGGAATCCTGGTGTTATTGCAGACAACGTCGGCGATAACGTTGGTGACATTGCAGGAATGGGGGCTGACATTTTTGAATCGTACTGTGGCGCCGTAATTGCAACAATAGCTATTGGTGCTACAATGGCTCTCGGCAAAGAGGCAGAAGGAATGAGATCTTCGTACATGGCCTTCCCGTTGCTCGTAGCAATGGCAGGTCTTGTCGCTTCCTTACCAGGCGTTGCATCAATTAAGATATTGAGAAAGATGTCGCCACAAGCAGCTTTGAGGTATTCCACGTTTATCGCTGCTGCGGTATTAATCGGCCTTGTCTATTACCTGGATAAGGTAATCGGACTGCCACTGGGTGTGTTCTGGGCAGTAATTTCAGGACTCTTCTGCGGGATCGCCGTTGGTCTTCTGGCGGAATACTACACATCTGGACCTCCAATTCGAAGAATCGCTCAGGCTTCTGTGGCAGGCCCCGGACCAAACGTTATCACCGGTCTTTCAGTTGGAATGGAAAGCTGTGCTCTGCCGCTTCTGGCAATCTGCGTAGCTACTTTTCTGGGTTACAAAACTGCTGGCATCTACGGTATCGGTATCTCCGCAGTGGGTATGCTCGCAACAGTTGGCGCTACAATGACTGTTGACGCATACGGACCCATCGCAGACAATGCCGGTGGTATTACGGAAATGTGTGGTTTAGGCGAAGACATCAGGAAAATCACCGATACCCTTGATGCTCTTGGTAACACCACCGCAGCAATCGGTAAAGGTTTTGCCGTTGGTTCCGCCGCATTGACCGCTCTGTCACTGTTCGTGGCATATACTCAGGCAGTAGGTCTTGAGTCCATCGATATCACCAATCCTTACGTGGTAATCGGTGTTTTCATCGGTGGTATTCTTCCCTTCCTGGTAGCATCGTTAACAATGCGTTCCGTGGGTAGCGCTGCATTCAAGATGGTTGAAGAAATCAGAAGACAGTTCAGAGAAATCAAGGGCCTGCTGGAAGGAAAAGCCAAACCCGAGCCGGAAAAATGCGTTGCAATCTGTACAGTATTCGCCATTAGAAGCATGATTCTGCCGGGTTTGATCGCCGTCGCCACACCAGTAGCTATTGGATTCCTAATCGGAAAAGAGGCACTTGGCGGAATGCTCGTCGGAACAACAACCTGCGGTGTTCTCCTCGGTCTGTTCATGTCCAATGGTGGAGGCGCCTGGGATAACGGCAAGAAATATATTGAAGCGGGTCATTTCGGAGGTAAAGGATCCGATGCACACAAAGCTGCTGTAGTTGGTGACACAGTAGGCGATCCTTTCAAGGATACATCTGGCCCAACAATGAATATCCTCATGAAGCTCGTATCCGTTGTATCTCTGGTCATTGCTCCTATTCTCGTGAGGTTCTTCGGATAATTCAGAAGGCAGGATTTATTGATTAATAAAGAGGCGGAGTGGTCACCATAGCTACTCCGTCTCTTTTTCTTCCTCGTCCATCTTGATAGCATTTAAAACGTTCATCGCTCTATCTATCCCCTTTTCAGCAACCATAATCAAACCATGCACAGCAATCTCAACGATTTTCTCCAGGGTTTCCTTTTCATCGGAGTAAAAGGGGCTCAAAACGAATTTTTCCACATCTTCCCCATATCTCGGTCTCCCTATTCCAATTTTCATCCGGCAAAAATTTTCTGTACCCAGAATTGCAATAACTGACCTGATTCCTTTGTGCCCCCCAGACCCACCTTTTCGTACCAGCTTAATCCTTCCAAGAGGCAGATCCAGATCATCGTGAATAATTAGTATTTCGGAAGGCTTAATCTTGAAATAAGCCAGGAACTTACCTACGCTTTCGCCGCTCAGGTTCATATATGTTTGAGGTTTTAAAAAATAGATTCTTCTGTCGCCAATTGTCACCTGTCCCCACAACCCCGAAAATTTGGATCTTGATATGTCCCCCCCCAGTTTGCCCACAAGCTTATCCAGTACCATGAAGCCGATATTGTGTCGGGTATTCGCGTACTTTGAGCCCGGATTTCCAAGTCCTATGAAAGCTTTAACCGGCATGTGTTACCTCTTTTGAGCAAAGCCTCCTCAATTCACAGATGCTCGATAAACTCAGATCTTATAGCCTCAAAGAAAAAGCGGCTTCGTGAGCCGCTTTCCTCCTACAAATTTTTTAGACTTTAAAAGTTTGATTCCCGTTATTGCTTTAGATTCTATGCTACTCTTCCGATTTTTCTTCCTTTTCTTCCTTTTCAGCCTCGGCAGCGGGAGCTCCCTCTTCCACTTCCATCTCTTCTTCTTCCACTTCAACCACTTCAGCCTCGGCAGCAGGATGTTCAACAGATACGATAATTTGAGCCGGATCTCCTACAAATTCATATTTTACCTGGGTTTTCAGATCTTTCAGAAATATTGCATCCCCGATATCGAGATCACTTACGTCAATAGTAACCTCTTCAGGAATATCGTGTGGCAAGCATTTGACTTCTATTTCATCCATGTGGTGCCTGAGAATGCCTCCATTTTTAACTCCAATTGGCTCCCCGGTTAGCGTTACCGGTACCTCTACCCTCATCTTCCTGGTCTCATCAAGCGCATAAAAATCCACGTGGATGGGAAGGTGTCTTATAACATCGTTCTGCACGTCTTTGATAATTACCTTTTTGCTGGTTCCACCGTTATCTTTGATTATCAGCTCGACCACCATCCTTCGTTTCTTGGGATCATGCAAAATCTTCAATAAATCGCTCTGTTTTACGGCCAGTGCCATATTATCGGTCTTATAACCATATAACACTCCAGGCACCAGCCCTTCCCTTCGGAGGCTGCGTGCAGCACCTTTTCCCCTTGTGTCTCTAACAACTGCTTCTAGCTTAATTTCTTTCATTATTCACCATCTCCATTTCTTTATACAAAAAGTGAACTAACCGAATCATGATGATATACCCGCTTTATTGTTTCGCCGAGAAGAGGAGCTACCGACAGTACTTCAATTTTCGTAGTACGGTTCTTTTTTTCCCTTAGTGGAACGCTATCGGTAATTATCAGGGACTCCAGGTTCGATTTCTCTATCTGTTCCACAGAATCCCCTGAGAGGACTCCATGAGTACAGCAGGCGTTAATCTTTGCTGCCCCTGCTTCATGCAAAGCATTAACCGCTCTCAAAAGCGTCTTTCCAGTATCCACCATGTCATCCAGAATCATGCAACTCATACCTTTTACTTCACCAATCAATTCCCACGCATTTTTATCCGAATCTTCGGTTCCTCTCTTCACCACTATCGCCAAACCGCAGGCCAGCCGTTTTGCAAAAGCCCTTGCCCGCTCAACACCTCCGGCATCAGGCGAGACAATAACAAAGTGCCCCTTATCCAGATCTTCCTTAAAATCTTCCTTCATATAGTCCAGCATAACAGGCGCAGCAAATATATTGTCCACCGGAATATCAAAAAAACCCTGTATCTGGTTGGCGTGAAGATCCAGAGATATTAATCGATGAGCGCCGGCCACTGAAATCAGGTCAGCCACCATCTTCGCACTTATAGGAACGCGGGGTGCCACTTTCCTGTCCTGCCTCGAATAGCAGTAATACGGGAATACAACATTTATCCTCGCGGCTGAAGCACGCTTCAAAGCATCAATCATTATTAGCAATTCCATGAGGTGATCATTCACCGGATGGCAGGCAGATTGAAGCACGTAAATATCTTTTCCCCGGACGTTTTCACCAATTTCGACCATTATTTCGCCATCACTGAAGGTCTTAACCGTTGCCCTTCCCAGATTTATGTCCAGGTACTTACATATTGATTGCGCAAGCTCAGGATTTGCATTTCCAGTGAACAGCTTGATCCCGTCTAACACAGGGCACCTCGCTTATGTATTTAAAAAAGTTTGGCTGGGGTGGGAGGATTCGAACCTCCGAATGCGGGTTCCAAAGACCCGTGTCTTACCGCTTGACGACACCCCAGCAACGTCTTTCTCGTTCTTCTCTATGGCAGAAATATTTTACCATAAATTCGTTACAAAGCAAACATAGACGTTAAACAAGACGCCAAAAATGCAATTCAATTCAGTGCAAGATTTTTCAATAAGCACCCCTGGCCGCAATCACAAAATATTCAGGCCACCTTCTTGCTAGCTTTTCCTTTACCTCAACGGCCTTGGGTTCGTCCACGAATACCCCAAATACCGCAGAACCACTGCCCGTCATGGAAGCGACTATTGCTCCTTCTTCCAAGAGCGCTTTTTTAATTCTCCCGATTTCAGGGAAAACCTGAAGAACAACTTCCTCTAAGTCATTCCTGATTACTCTTGGAAGACTTGTCCGGAAATCTCGTAAACACGTGATACTAATTCTGTCTTTACGTCTTGTCAACTTAATTTTACTATATGCTTCCGCTGTGGAAACCTCGAAATCCGGCTTAACTATAACAAACCACATAGGATAAATTTCGCGATGTTCTCCGCGAGTTTTAAGGTACCTGAGTTTCTCCCCAACGCCGGTAGCCAGAGCCGGCCTCGCTTCAATAAAGAAAGGAACATCAGCTCCAAGGAACAATGCCAGCTTTAGTAACTCATCATGGCTTAAAGGCTTTCCACAAAGAATGTTTAATCCTTTTATGACGGTTGCAGCATCACTGCTGCCACCTCCAAGTCCTGCGCCCACGGGAATCTTTTTAACCAGCTCTATCCTGATTCCCGAAATTAAATCTAATTTCTCTTTTCTTAGAGCTTCAAAAAAAGTTTCTGCAGCCCGGTAAGCGAGATTGGATTTATCCTCACCCAGCGTTTTATCGGAGCACCTGAGAGAGATCCCCTCCTCTGCAACTCCAAGAATTATTTCGTCACCCCAATCAAGCGGGATCATCAACGTTGAAAGATCATGATAGCCGTCGGGGCGCTTCCGAACTACTTCCAGCCACAGATTAATTTTCGCGGGAGCCAGCAACTTGAGATTTTTTTTCATATTTATCCAGAATTATTATTTGGCTTCAGCGGCTTTCTTCTTTTTCACAAACCTTAGCCGTAGATCATAAAGGACTGATTTTAAGAGAGAATCTTCTTCCGAGGTGAGGTTGCCCTTTGTCTTCTCTTCAAGCATCCCGAGAATGTCAATTGTTTGCTTTGCGAGCGCAAGGTCAACCTTTTTCTGGCCCGTCATTGGATCCGGAATCTCACCCAGATGAGCAAGCGCAGAGGAACTGAGCGAAAATACGAATGTAGAAAAATTTACTTCAGGCAGAGGTACCTGTTGCTGTCTTTGCTCCTTTTGCTGCTCCCGCCCTTTCGTTTCTTCCCGACTCCCAGCTTCCTTCTTATCAAAATCTGCTCTTTTTTCTCCGTCCTGGCTGAAAATCCTCCGGTCTTTGACCGTAAACCCCTTGTCGCTTCTTTCTTCTTCCATAAGCCTTTCCTCCCGATTTTACCGTTTCACAACTCCTTCTGTCTGCATATACATTAATCATCGGATAACCACGGCGCAACCCCATGAAATGTATAAAGAAGCGACACAGGCTTTCAGACCGGTTTAAACTTTTACAGTTCCAGTTTTAGAACGATGTTTACATTTTCCAGAGATAACAATTCATCTCTCACTTCGTCGGGCACAGGAGTGTCAGTACGTAAAAGTATTATATTCTGTCCTTTTTCTATAACCTGGCCCACATCCATCATGGAAATATTAATCCTGTGTTTGCCAAGGCACGTACCGATACTGCCTATAGTTCCAGGTGTGTCTATATTGAAAATAAGGAGCAAATGACCTTCCAGTGCCGCTTCCATACGAAAGTCGTTGATCCTGACCAGCCTGGGATCTTTCTTGCCAAAAATAGTACCTGCCACCAGGTTTTCGCTTTCAGTGGTCTTCATGTATACGCTTATAAGATTGGTAAAATCTTCGGCTTCCTGGCGTTTTGACTCGGTAATCTTTATCTGTCTTTCCTTCGCAAGAATAGGAGCATTTACAAAATTTACCTGGTGCCCCATGAAAGGCGTAAGAACTCCCTTAATCAAAGATACTGTTATAGGATCCGTATCATAGGTAGCTGTTTCCCCAATGTATTCTATGGATATCTCTTTAACAGCCCCCCGGGTGATCTGGGTCAGCAGCGAACCCAGCTTTTCGGCAAGTATGAGATTGGGTTTAAGATTTGCCAGCGTTTCTGCATCCACAGCCGGAACATTAACTGCATTTCTGATAGTACCTTTAACCAGGTAATCTACAATTTGTTCAGCCACGGCCACGGCCACGTTTTCCTGAGCTTCTTCGGTTGAAGCCCCCAGATGGGGCGTCGCTATTACCTCTTCAAGTTCCAGCAACGGGTTATCGACAGGAGGCTCTGTAACGAAAACATCCAGAGCAGCTCTTGCAACAATGCCTTCTTTGATTGCCTGGTAAAGGTCCTGTTCGTTAATTATACCTCCCCTTGCACAATTGAGAACCATTACGCCTTTCTTCATCTTTTTGAAAGCTTCCGCATTTATCAAATCACGGGTTTCATTTGTTAGAGGCGTATGGACGCTTATGTAATCGGATCTTTCAAGGAGCTCGTCAAAAGAAACTGGCTCAACGCCAAGCTTTTCTATCAGGTCACCAGATATATACGGATCGTAAGCGATTACCTGCATTTTCAGACCTTTAGCCCGTTCTGCCACGATTCTGCCGATTCTGCCGATCCCTATTATACCGAGGGTCTTATTAAAAACTTCTTTTCCCCGAAACTTCTTCTTTTCCCATTTTCCAGCTTTCATCGAAGCCACGGCTTGAGGGATATTTCGACTCATCGCCATCAAAAGGGCTATGGTGTGTTCCGCGGTGGTAATTACGTTACCTTCAGGTGTATTCATTACAACTATACCGCGTTTACTCGCGGCAATGATATCTACATTATCCAGACCTATGCCCGCTCTACCTATTACTTTTAGCTTTTCCGCTGCTTCAATTATATCGCTTGTAACTTTCGTTGCACTTCTTATAACCAGAGCATCATAGTCTTTTATAACATGTCGTAATTCTTCATGAGTTAGCGATGTCTCAATATCTACCTCGAAACCCGGGGTATTCTTGAGAATATCAATACCCTTCTCTGAAAGATGATCACTGATTAAAATTTTCATTACCTACTCCTTCCTAACGATTTGGAAAATGTATATCTCCCCCTTTTACGATTGCTAAGAGAGGTGCCTGATCTTTTATCATCAGGTCTTAGCAGGTGAATTTGTTAATGAAAGAACTATCACTATTAGTCCTATTTGTCAATTTCTAACCAAAAATTCAAGATATTAGTAAATTTCAACCATTGCTAGGCAAATACTACGGAAAAACACCAATTAGGTGCTTGATCTTTTACCACGAATAAAGTTGACAAATTCTTTTTGTCATTTAGAATTGAAATTAGGTACTTTGTGGAAATAGGAAGCTGTGTGAAACATTCGCTACGCCCCTAGCGTTGATTTCACGTGTTTGAATCCATGAGGTGCAATTTTGTAAAACTTAACAAAGGAGGTCAGAAATGAGGAAATTCATTATACTTCTAGCGATACTATCCCTGCTCGCTGTCGGATGCGCTGGGCCTCAAACTAAGACCCAGAAGGGTGCCTTGATTGGTACCGGAGTTGGAGCCGCAGTAGGAGCTGGTCTTGGCCAGGCAATAGGTGGAAATACCGAATCCACGCTTATCGGTATGGCTGCTGGTGCACTTGCAGGCGGACTAGCCGGTAGCGCTATTGGGAGTTACATGGATAGACAGGAACAGGCCATGAGAAATGCACTGGCTGACATGGACAACGTGATGGTCCAGAGAGACCAGAACGTGCTGGCCGTTACTTTTCGTTCAGACGTGTTGTTTGATGTTAACTCTGCCACACTGAAACCAGGCGCCTACGATGAGATCCAGCGAGTGGCAAACGTGTTGAGGCAGTATCCTCAGACAATGATAAGAGTTGAAGGACACACAGATAGTACCGGATCGGAAGCATACAACCAAAGACTTTCCGAAAGAAGGGCTGAAGCAGTGAAAAACGCTCTGGTCAAGTATGGAGTTAACCCCAACAGGATAACAACCATTGGTTTTGGTGAGACAAAACCGATTGCAACTAACAGCACTCAGGCTGGCAGACAGCTTAACAGGAGGGTGCAGATTGTAATTATTCCTATGCAACAAAGAGGATAAATCAGGATTTGAAAAGAGGCTGATCCCAAATCACCAGCGATAGTGGATCAGCCTCTTTTGTTTATTGTTCCAGTTCTACTCTCCATCTGGTTCCGGTCGGGGTATCTTCCAAAATAATGTGTTGAGCTTTTAGCTGATCACGAATTTCATCTGCTTTCGCAAAGTTCTTTTCTTTCCGTGCTTTTGCCCTTTCTTCGATAAGTTTCTCAACCACATTTACGTCAATTCCAAGTGAAGTCGCCTTTCTATTTCTCAGGCTTTCCAGAAACTCCCTCGGATCCTGATTAAATAGCCCGAGAATCTTCCCGTTTCCCAGAAAAACTTCTTCTGTTAATTTGAGTAGTGCCGCCTGGGCACCCTTTGCTTTTTTCTTCCCTAATTTTTCCAGATACCTGTTAGCAGTCCTGGTCAACTCAAAAAAAGCCCCTATGACTGCCGCAGTGTTAAAATCATTATCCATGTCCTCCTTGAGCCTGGCCGAAAATCCCGTGGCTTTCTCATAGAGTTCGGGGAATTCTTCCCGGATCATTTCTTCGCTTAACGTTACCTCTTTTGAATTTCTCGTTTTATCTTTAATTGCATCAAGGAGGCTATATATTCTTTCCAGCCCCTTCTCAGCTTCAAGCATAGTGGCATCCGAAAAATCAACTGGTGACTTGTAGTGTTTTGACAGGAGAAAGAGCCTGAGCACTTCCGGGTGGTATCTTTCGAGTACCTCTCGTATCGTAAAAAAGTTTCCAAGGGATTTTGACATCTTTTCCTTGTTAACCTTAACAAAACCATGATGAATCCAGTATCTCACAAAAGGTACACCATGAGCTGCTTCAGACTGAGCAATCTCATTCTCGTGATGGGGGAATATCAGATCTTCACCACCGCCGTGAATGTCAAAAGTCTTGCCCAGGTAATGTCTGCTCATTACCGAACATTCAAGATGCCAGCCAGGTCTTCCCGGGCCCCAGGGACTATCCCAGGTCGGCTCACCTGGTTTGCTTGATTTCCACAGAACAAAATCGAAGGGATTCTTCTTCTTGCTGTCTACTTCCACGCGGGCTCCTGCCATCATATCTTCCAGCTTACGCCCTGAAAGCTTTCCGTACTCAGGGAACTTTTCCACGGAATAGTAGACGTCGCCGTCAACCACATATGCAAAACCTTTCGCTTCCAGTTCCTTTACCATTTCAATCATTTCATGGATAAATTCAGTGGCCCTGGGCTCGTAGGTGGGTTTTTCTATGTTAAGGTGTTCCATGTCCTCATAGTAAGCTTCAATAAATTTCTCCGCCAGCTCATTCCACGGAATCCCCTCTTCATTTGCCTTTTGAATGATCTTATCGTCAATGTCAGTAAAGTTCCTTACAAAAGTCACATCATAACCAGAAGCTTTCAAATACCTGTATATTACGTCAAACACCACCACAGATCTTGCGTGTCCAATGTGGCAGTAATCGTATACCGTCACTCCGCAGACATACATACCGATCTTCCCTGGAACGAGGGGTTCAAAAATCTCTTTCTTCCTTGTCAATGTATTATAAAAAGATAAAGCCATATCTCACGCTCCCCTGATTTATGATCCTTATAATTTTACTTCAACTTAGTGAATTGAGTCTTATTGGTTTCTTGAACTAAAACCTCTTCAAAAGCACTACCGCATACGCCGCAATACCTTCTCTCTTACCTTCGAACCCCAGGAATTCCGTAGTGGTAGCTTTTACGTTTACATCTCCTGGAGGAATTTTCAGAGTTCTCGAAATATTGGAAATCATCTCCGACATATAGGGAGATAGTTTTGGTTCTTGAGCAATAATTATACAATCCAGATTTGACACTGTATAACCTTCATCCCGCATGAGTTTAACCACTGAGGATAACAATTTGGTGCTTGAAATGCCCTTGTATCTGTTATCCGTATCAGGAAAATGTTTGCCAATGTCTCCCTTCGATAACGCTCCCAGTATCGCGTCGCATATGGCATGGAGCAAAACATCTGCGTCCGAATGTCCCCTGAGACCCAGGTGATAGGGTATTTTCACACCACCCAAGATCAAATCTCTCTTTTCAGAGAATGCATGAACATCATACCCTATTCCAAGTCGCATGCTTACTCACCTTTTACTTAATTTTACGGTCTATATCTTCCAATAGACGCAAGGCTATCTTTAAATCGAAAGGTGTTGTAATTTTCATGTTCTGTTTTTCCCCTTTTACAACGTACACCTTTCTTCCCAAAGCTTCAACAAGGGATGCATCATCAGTTCCTCTTAGCTGTTTTTTTCTTGCTTTCTTGTAGGCTTCGACAATAAGGTCTCTCCTGAAGCCTTGAGGCGTCTGAGCAAGCCATATCTCTTTCCGATTCAGTGTTTCCATTACCACTCCATCTGAAACCTTTTTTGTGGTTTCTTCTGCTGGAAGAGCGGGTATCACTGCACCTTTCTCGGAAGCAGTTTCGGCTACTTTTTCTATGAGCTGTTCGCTTACAAGTGGTCTTACGCCATCATGAACCAGGACAATTTCACACCTTTCCGGTAAGACTTTCAGGCAATTCCACACTGTATCCTGCCTTTCTTCTCCGCCGGATACGAGCTTAACCAGCTTCGTTTCGCCGGTTTCCGATAATACTTTTTCCTTAAAGTAGTCCTCTTCACCGGCTGTAATTCCAATAATGACACCGTCAACAGCTTTGCATGTCTGGAATTTCAATATTGTTCTTGCGATTATACTCATGCCTTTAAGTTCCAGAAACTGCTTACAAATACTTTCCCCCATCCTGTGACCGCGACCACCCGCTGCAATGATGACAATTGTTTTCATGGCTTTCGTCTCAAGAAAATAGCACAATCGTGTTTCGCTAGCACACTCAGGAACCAAATACCAATCTTTCCGGGCTTTAAAATCCAGTATGGCAGCGTGCTGACGAAATTTGGGGAGATTTTAAATGATGGAATACAAAATGACAATTAATTTATGGAATCTCTGATTAATTAGACTAGTATTTCAAATCTGTCATGCCGGACTTGATCCGGCATCCAGACAAGGATCTCGAGATTTCCGGCTCTCCGCTCCGCTTCGGCCGGAATGACGAGAGAGGTAATTTGCTTCTACTTTACGCTTATCTTCTCCAACCGAGCAATTCCTCGTATTTATCAGAGGTTCCTTATTATACTCCCCACGAAATACAATGCAAGTCAAGGTATTATTGTGTCGCAAGAAGAAAAACCTGG
>Ga0164318_10002246_pt1 | contig 17819 bp, 11 predicted proteins | sample GuaBasSedimGuay9_FD_113734 | JGI IMG/M metagenome (GOLD analysis project Ga0164318, IMG submission 113734) | Subseafloor sediment microbial communities from Guaymas Basin, Gulf of California, Mexico - Guay9, Core 4571-4, 0-3 cm | ecosystem: Environmental > Aquatic > Marine > Hydrothermal vents... | reverse complement strand
TAAAACCTCAATACAAAATCTTGTTTTGTAAAATCCTTATTGGTTGATATTAATCCAAAATGATAAAAATTTATACTAATGGAAATATTATTATTATCAATGGTTTTATTCCAATTTTTAGTTGCAATTTTATTTTTATAGATACCATCAATAATTACAAAGTCATTACCGTAAGTATGGATAAATGAATCTATATTTTCTATTGTCGCAAACAGAGGATTATTTGCATTAATGATGCTAATCTGTTTTGACTTAACAAGGGATAGATTTATGGATTCAGGATTTAGGAAGGACATTAAATAATGGCTATCAACATCCAATGCTGATGCAACTTCAATATTAGAATTATCAATGAAGCATTTAATGAAATGAGCTTTTTTTGCCTGACGTTTGTTTAGACCATTTGAGCCGTGAAATTGCTCTCCCTTATAATTATTCTTAACCACACAGGTATTATACAAATCGTATAAAAAAGGCGAGTGTATACTATGACGACCTTTAGAACTACGCCTATGTTTTAAATATGTTCGAAAAATGTATTTATCCACTTTATTAGTCTTCAGTTTTCTCCCGATAGCTATCGGGACTTCAGTCTTCAGTTCTCAGTCTTCAGTCTTAATTTTAAATGACTGCCTACTGAGTACTGCCTACTGCCTACTATAAATTAATAACCCAAATTAATAGCATCCACAGATTTTACTTCCGGAATAGCCTTCATCATAGCCTGCTCTACTCCCATTTTCAGAGTCATAATACTCATTGAGCAGCTAGCACAAGCACCTTTTAATTCCACTTGAACTTCCATATTATCTGTAAGGCGAACAAATTCTATATCACCACCATCAGCAACCAAATATGGGCGCACCTGATCTATAACATTATTAACTTTTTTCTCAAAGTCTATTCTCTCTTGAGCTTCCATATTATATAATTTAATTGTAAACTTTTAATCTAACCTCTACTTATTCTATTCGGTAATCAGTAATTGGTAATCAGTAATCGGTAATCAGTAATCAGTAATTTACTCTAATTAAAGAAATCACTGATTACCGATTACCTATTCATTTTTATAAAACTTAATTCCTAATATAGTTAAGTGTTATAAATAAACATCGTAGCTATTTCTAGCTAGAGCACGAAGCATTAGGGTCCATAACTACCTTAGTAGTTGGCGCCTTTTCCTCATTTCGTATCTCTGTTTGTTTAACTACATTATCCGCTAAATTACGGAAAGCCATACCCATAGGATTATTGCCATCAAGAGCAATAGGCTGTCCATTATCTCCAGCTTCCATAATACCTTGTACTAAAGGAATCTGACCCAAAAGAGGCACATTCATCTTTTCGGCAAGGTCTTTTGCTCCATCTTTACCAAAGATATAGTATTTGTTATTAGGGCAATCTTCAGGAGTGAAATACGCCATATTTTCGACAAGACCTAATACAGGCACATCAATATCTTTTTGCTCAAACATTGAAATACCTTTACGAGCATCTGCTAATGCAACTTGCTGCGGGGTGCTTACAATTACAACACCTGTAATACCAATAGCCTGAACTAAAGTAAGGTGAATATCGCCAGTCCCTGGAGGCATATCAATAACTATATAATCTAACTTGCCCCATTTACCATCATTAATAAATTGATTAAGAGCATTAGTTGCCATCGAACCTCTCCAAATAAGTGCTTTATCAGGATCAACAAAGAAACCTATTGACATAAGCTTAATACCATACTTTTCGATTGGCTCAATCCATGTCTTATCTCCCTCTTTTGTAGCAATTGGCTTTGCATCCACAAGGTCAAACATTAATGGCACCGATGGTCCATAAATATCAGCATCTAATAAACCAACAGTAAAGCCTTTTTTAGCTAAGGAAACCGCAAGGTTTGCTGCAATAGTAGATTTCCCTACTCCACCTTTTCCCGAAGCTACACCAATAATATTAGTTACCTGAGAAAAAGGTTTAGCTGGAGCATTAAATGCTGCTGCTTCAAAATGCTTTACTTTTTCATTAATTTCAACTTCTAAATCCTCATTCAAATAAAACTTCAAAGTACGATCACAAGCTTTTACTAATGACTTAGCAAATGGATCTTTGCTATTTTTAATTACCAAAGAAAATTTAATTTTATTATCAGTAATTTCCATGTCCTCAACCATCCCCAAACTAACAATATCTTTGCCCGTTTCAGGATGCTTAACCATCTTTAAGGTGTCCAACACCTTTTCTGTATTAAATTCCATATATCTATATTATTTATTCTTGTATACTTGATTTACTAATAAAAATAATAATAGCAATTAAAGGTATAGCTCTCTATATCAGCATTATCCAATATTTTGCTTATTCTTATTTAGACTCGGTAAAGATAAGCAATATTGTATATTTAAAACAAAAGCTATGTGATATTTGTCAGTATTAAAAATTATTTTTAATAATTATGATTAGAACACCACCATATTATTATGTAAATTCACCTACTATTTAATACTTCATAATAATATTTTACTAATCATATTAGTAATTTTAATATTTTTGTAGCATAACAAAGCCAGTAAAATTAATGATTGAAAAACCAATTATTGGGAAAAAGTTTATTGATATTCCCAATTTAATAAAGGAGAAGAATCCTACATTATATAAATACCTACCAAATTTCTTAATCCGACTTTTGGAACGTATTGTTCATGTTGATGGATTTAACCATTATATATACAAATGGCGCGATGAATTTGGTATAGATTGGGCAAAACGAGCTATTAAAGATTTTGAAGTAGAGATTACAGTAACTGGCCTTGAAAATGTCCCTAAATCAGGGAATCAAATGGTAGTTGCGAATCATCCTTTGGGCGGGTTTGATGGTATAGCTATGATGGCGACTATTGGACCTTTTCGTCCTGACATAAAGGCTCCTGTAAACGATATATTATTGAAACTACCAGGCATGAAGCATATGCTTGTTCCAATTAATAAACACAGCAAGGATGTGGAGAGTTTAAAATTATTGACGGCTGCATTTGCAGGTAATGATATGCTGCTTTTTTTTCCTGCAGGCTTGGTATCGCGTAAACAAAAGGAAGGCATTAGGGATTTAGAATGGAAACACGCTTTTATTGCCAAATCCGTAGAATATAAACGTGATATTCTTCCTGTTTTTATTGATGCATATAACTCCAGCTTCTTTTATAATTTTGCTTATTGGCGAAAGAAATTAGGAATAAAGGCAAATATTGAAATGATATTTCTTCCTGGGGAAGTTTTTAAACAGAAAAAATCTAAAATTGCAATCCATTTTGGAGAAGTAATACCACATACAACATTTGATAAAAGTAAGAGCAAGCGTAAATGGGCTGAATGGATTAGAAACCATATTTATGAAATAGGTATTAAAAGTGGCGCAAAATTAAAATAAGATTTTAAACTACTTAAAAGAAAAATATTTCTTTTAGTTTAAACGATGTAATTGCTTTAGTTTTTATTTTAAATTTGCACAAAGGAAAGTTAATTTACAACAGAAGACATGAAGGAGATAATAGCACCGATAGAACGTAAATTACTAATTGCAGAATTGAATGACAACACATTTGTGCGTCGTACAAATAATGGCAATAAAGAGATCTTCATTATTGACCATTCCAATGCTCCAAACACATTATTAGAAATTGGCCGTTTAAGGGAAGTTAGCTTTAGAGAAAGTGGTGGTGGGTCAGGCAAAGACGTTGATATTGATGAATACGATACTTCAGATAATCCTTTTAAACAACTTATTGTTTGGGACCCTGTTGAAAATGAAATTATTGGTGGATATAGATTCCTTGAAGGATCTCAAATTCTAAGTAACAATAATTCAAATCCTGAAACTCCTACTTCTCATTTATTTAATCTTAGCGATAAATTTATAGAAGATTTTATGCCTATTACATATGAATTAGGACGTTCTTTTGTACAACCACTTTACCAACCAAATTATAATCTTAGAAAAGGTCTATACTCTCTTGATAATCTTTGGGATGGTTTAGGATTTTTATTAATTGATAAACCAGAAATAAAGTATTTTTATGGCAAAATAACAATGTATCCAAGTTTCAACTCTGTTGCAAGAGATATGATTCATTACTTTTTGGAACTACACTTTGGCGATAAGGAAAATTATATTACACCAATAAAGGAATTACACTATAAAACAAACATTGACGATTTTAAAGATATGTTTGATGGTGATGATTATCTGAAAGACTTTAAAACACTTAATAAAGAAGTGCGTAATCGTGGAGAAAATATTCCTCCAATGATTAATGCTTATATGAACCTTAGTCCAACAATGAAGTACTTTGGAACGGCTATTAATGAGCGATTTGGAGATGTTGAAGAATCAGGTATTTTCATAACAATAAACGATATTTATGAAAATAAGAAAAAACGACATATCAATAATATTATAAAAGAACGAGTATAATATATACTCTCATATTTTTAAAATAAAAATAAAAATGTTAATTAAAACAGCAAGTTTCGTTAAGAGTAGTGCTAAGTATGAACAATGCCCAGAAATGAATATGCCCGAATTTGCTTTTATTGGCAGATCAAATGTTGGCAAATCATCTCTAATAAATGCAATTACAAATCATAAAAAACTAGCGAAAACTTCTGGTACTCCAGGAAAAACTCAGCTAATTAATCATTTTATTATTAATGAAGAATGGTATTTAGTAGATTTACCAGGCTATGGATTTGCTAAGATATCAAAAAAAATGAGGGCTGAATGGAAGGTGATGATAGACAATTACCTATATAATCGCGAAAGCCTTATGAATACTTTTATCCTTGTGGACTCGCGTATTAAACCTCAAAAATTAGACCTTGATTTAATAACTAGTTATGGTGAAAAAAACTTACCATTTACTATAGTTTTTACAAAAACTGATAAGTTGAAAGATAATATTCTTGCTAAGAATATTGCCGAATACAAAAGAACACTGCTCGAACAGTGGGAAGAATTACCACATATAATAATTACATCTGCTATTGATAAAAGAGGCACAGAAGAACTCTTAGGTTATATTGAAGAGTCTATTCCCATATTTTTTAAAGATGAGCATTAAGTCTTATTCTAGAATTCAAACTTACTGTTTTTATATTTTTTTAGAAAAAAATTTATCTTCTAAACGAAATATATATATATTTGCAAAATACTATCTCAATGTAGTATAATATTTATTATATCTATTTTATAGTGAAATTATCTAAAACATCAACATACGCATTACGAGTTCTAAGTTATATGATTAACTCAGACAAGGAAGTGTTTTCTGCTAAATATTTGGTTGAAAAACTAGACGTGCCCGATAAATATCTTCGTCGGTTGATGACCGACATGTCAAAACAAGGCTTTATATTAAGTTTAAAAGGACGTGATGGAGGATATATTTTTGCCAAAAACCCAAATAGCATTTTCTTATCAGATATAGTTGATGCTGTAGAAGGTATGAATAATTATACTGGGTGTATTATGGGACATGAACAATGCAGTAGCGAAAATCCTTGCAGCTTGCATAAGTCGTATGGTCCTATTAGAGATCAATTATTGAATTTTATGAACTCAACCTCGATTGCTGAGTTAGAGAATCATGACATTATTAAGTACTAATTTTTTTATATATTAATGCTCTGTACGAGTAGCATATTCGTTCTTTATAAACAATACTGTATTATTATTTTTAAGTATTAACAGTGCCAAAGCGTTCTAAATGACTGACTTTAAGGCCCAACTTGACTTTTAATAAAATTATAGTAGCTTTGTTCAAATTTTCTAACTAATAATAATAATTTATGAAACAAACATTACTCGAAAGGTTTATGAGCAAAAAAGGGCTATACACTAGCTTTTGGTTCATAGCAATTTTCATGGTTACAGCCTTAATTTATTTTACGGCCAACCTACAAAAAGAAGTGCCACCGATTGCACAAGAAGTAAAATCGGCATCTGGAGAAGTCCTATATACTTACGACGACGTTGTTGCAGGTAAAGGAAACTTCCAGCAGTTTGACCTTATGGATTGGGGTTCAATGTTAGGAATGGGAGCTTATATGGGTCCTGATTTCTCAACAGACTTTTTCCACCATAGAGCTTTATTCTTATACGAATACTATGCTCAGGAGACTTATTCTAAGTCAGAGGGAGAACTTGATGACATGGAAAGAGGTTACGTTAAGGAACTCGTAAAGAAAGACTTTCGTGAGCAAACAAAATTAAAGGAAGAAGGTGTAACGTATACTGATGCTTCAGCTGAGGCATATAAAGCAAACGTAATTCGCCTTACAAAAATGTTAGTAGAAGGAGATCCAGAAAGAGCATTCCCTGGTGGAGTAATTCTTCCTGAAGAAGCAAAAACAATTGCAGCTTTTGTCGACTGGTCACAAATGGTAGCTTCGTCTGTCCGCCCAGGAACTGAAGGCACAACTTCTGAAAGAACATGGTCCAACAACTGGCCTCCTGAGCCATTAGTTGATCAAAATACTTCTTATAACAACCATATTGTATCCCTATTTGAGTTTTTAGCTTTATGGGTATTAACAATTGTGGTTATCTTTTTAACTTATGAGTTTTTACTTAAAAAGGATGATATTAAAGATCTGCAGCCAGCAATGAAAATTACAAAGCTGTTTCCTTCTCAAAAGAAACTATTGAAGTATATACCAATTGTATCACTATTATTTGTGGTTCAAGTATTTTTAGGAGCTTATCTAGCTCACCTTTATGCTGATCCAACCAATGATTTTATTTTCCCACAATCATGGTTACCTTTTAACGTAATTCGTTCTATTCATACTCAGTTAGCTATCCTTTGGGTTGCTGTGGGTTGGATAGTTGGTGGACTATTAATTGCTCCATGGATTGCAAACAAAGACCATAAATTTCCATGGTTAGTAGATATACTATGGTTAGCATTATTAGTTGTTGCTGTAGGTTCTATGATTGGACTATATATGGGTGCAACTGGTCAAATGCGTGAAACTTGGTTCTGGCTAGGAAATGAAGGTAGAGAATTATTAAACTTAGGTAGAGTTTGGGATATAGGTCTTCTTATAGGATTAGTATTCTGGTTCTTATTAGTATTAAGCTTAATCAAAAAAGCATCTACAAACAACCCAATTGTAGGAACAATTATTTGGTCTGCATTTGGTATTGCAACACTATATATTGCAGGTATGATGCCTTTGCATAAAATTGAGCCTAACTTTACAGTTGATGATTACTATCGTTGGTGGGTTATTCACCTATGGGTAGAGTTAACTTTTGAGTTATTTGCTGCTGGTACTATTGCATTCTTTAGTGTTTCACTTGGTTTAGTTTCTCAAAAAACTGCCGAAAGAATTATGTTCTTCGAATTATTCTTAATGATGCTTGCAGGAACATTAGGTGTAGGTCACCATTACTGGTGGCAAGGTTTAGATGAGTATTGGATTGCAATTGGAGGTATTTTCTCTGCAATGGAACCACTACCACTAGCACTTATGGTTGTTGAAGCATGGAAAAATTATCGAGAGAAGCGTGCTGCCGGTGGAGAGGTAAATCAATTTACCACCCCATTTATGTGGATTACGGGTTCGGTAGCACTTAACTTTATTGGTGCTGGTATATTTGGTATGGTAATTAATACACCAACCATTTCTTACTACTCTCATGGTACGTACTTAATTATGCCTCATGGACATACTGCCCTATTAGGTGCATTTGGTTATGTTTCTATAGCATTCCTTTATATGGCTTCAAGAGCTAATGCATTGGCAAATGGCTATGTTTGGAACGATAAATTAAGTAAGATATCTTTCTGGTCTTTAACTATTGGAGTTCTGCTATTCTCTGTACCAACCATGATGATTGGTTTGGAGCAAACGAAAGCCGCATCAGAATTAGGATATTATTATACAAGAACACGAGAAGCTTTAGATGCTATGGACGGCTGGATGTGGTTCCGTATCCTTCCTGACACCATGATGATTGGTGGTGCTGTTGGTGTATTTATTGACTTATTTACGAAAACATTTATGGGTAAAAAAGCATAAATATTATCAAATAACAATACTAAAGAAGCTGCTAGAAAAAGATCTAGCAGCTTCTTCTTTTTTAAAGAAGTAATTAAAAAAAATACTATTTTAGCCCGCTAATAAAAAGTATATTAATATGAGTAATACAACCACTTTTTTTGATGAAGAAATAGGAGCTGTTATATGGGAAATATCAGGGGTTGCCAACATGCATTACTTTAAAACCGTTAGCGAAATTACTCACCTTTTAAGAGAAAAACACAATTCTATAAAGCAGATTAATAGCATAAAAAACATGAGTAGTCTTTCTGATGAAATCCAAGTTTTTATTAAGAATGACTTTTTTGAAATGGCAAAAAAAAGTGGACTAAAATACTTTGCTTTTGTTATACCAGAATGTGATAAGGGACAATTAAGTATGAATATTGCTAATAATGGTGCTGCTCAAAAATGGGATATGGAAATAGAATACTTTTCTAATAAACAAGAGGCTGTTGCTTGGCTAAATTCCAAATAATATTTTTATCATTTGCATTTACTAATTGAATTTAAAATTAATAGACTCAAATAAATACAAAAATTAGAGAAGTAATAATACTAAAATGCAACTTGAAATCGCATTTGATAGATATTAGCAGATCCATTGCCATAGGCAGGATTCATAGAGTGTATATAATTAAAAGCAACTTTCACTGCAGGATTTAGATACCAATTTACACCTGTGGCTATATTATTCATTTCGCCACCATAAATATATCTATCTTCATCACCATCAACATGAGAGTATCTGGCTGCTAATTCTATTGCTCCCCACCCCTCTTTACCATAATTCTTCTTAGGCGTTACATTTCCAAAAAACGTTTTCTTTTTCGAATATGACCTATGATCATTAGTCAAGAAAAAACTAAATGTTCCATAATACGATCCCAAATGTGTTTTTTCATTATATGAAGCACTGTTATTGGATTTGAAATCCATATAATGATATTCTGCTTGGAAAGAAAACCTATTTCTAATATATGATAATTCTAAATTTGCTAAGTAGCTAAACTTAACAGTTGGGACTCTAAAAAAAGAGTATTTAGGAGCTAAATGTGATTCTGGTCTGTTTTTTATTTCAAACTCACTATTATTATGATAACCATGTGCAAATGAAGCTCCAATATGAAGCAATGAATAAATATCACCTTCGGTATTATATATTGGAAGCCCTACTACCCTAGCTGCAAGCAAATAGCCATCGCCATTATAATGATTTTTATCTTGATTAGGATAAAAAAATCCCGCTTGCCACGAGAGCCTATTATTAAGATGACTACGGTATATCATAGCTCCAAGGTGCCTATCACTATCAAAATCGCTAGTAGTTGGGCGCTCCATTAAAGTCAAATATTTTGAACTAGTTAATGTATTAAGCCCAAAAGGCACTTTGAACTTACCAACTTTTATATTATGAATAACAGGCAACTTATGCAAAGCAATATAAGCATCCTTTACGGTAATGGTATTTGAGGCAAAATCTATTTGAACTTTATATGATATGTTTTCATAAATACTACCTGAGAAATAGAACCTTGCTCTTCGCAATTCAGCGCCATTATAGGTATTTGGAAAGTTTACTTGTAATGAATCACTTTGATTCATAACCATCATATCATACTGAAGCCGCCCACCCATTTTTAGTTTAAATGCTTTATCAGCACTCTCTATTTTCAATCCATTGTCCCAATATGTAGTAAAACTATTTTTATCCTGAGCCAAAGAAGAAATATCTGCTCCAATAATAAGCGCAATCACTATAAATAATCGATTCAACATTGCCATAAAGTTTTAATTACTATTTAATGATTGCAAAAATAGAATTCTAATTCAATTTATGACCACTATTAACGTAAGGATAACATTTATTTAATATTGGAAATAATAGGAGCAAATGATGCAATATAAGCACAACAAATTATCTACATAATTCAAAATTCAAATTCTCGAAACACGTTTTTTTATAATAAATATCTTAATATGAAATAATGCGTTCAATTACTATATTTTATAATGATAAGAATCATTCAAACCATGTCCATTTTGCAATATTTTTAACAAATTTTACAAAATAAAAATGTACCTTTGTGCCTTGTTTATTTTTTTCTTGTAAAATATTATTTATGGAACAAGCTTTACCTATCATAATAGCACTTTTATTTTTTGGATACAAACAGTATAAAAAGAATATTGATAAAAATCCTCAGCCTAAGGTTGAGGATTCTAATTATGAAGTAGAGTCGGCTAACGAAAATGAGAATTTTGGTTTAAATGATTTTATTAACACATTTATAGAAGAACCTAAAAATACGGTTCCACAAGAGTTTAATGAGTATTTACCTAAAGACGAAGAAGTGGATACTTTTGAGGAGGAAGAAGAGGAAATAATAACTCTTGAACCAGAAACTAAAAATTCTGAATTTGATAATAATGAAGATTATCATATTCACAAGGAAGATAAGCAATTTGAAACGAGTATAAATAACGAGGTAGAAAGTACAGAAAATACTGATTTTGATTTACATCAAGCAATCATTTACGACGCTATACTTAACCCTCCATATATTGATAAGTAAAGCTGTGTTAAGAAAAGTTAATCGGTATGATTTTTTTTCTATTTTTGCAGCCTTAAAATGCACTAGGATTATATACACATAAATTAAATTCTATGATTAAAAAATTACTATTGTCTACAGTTATAATGCTTATGTCTGTATTTGCAATCGCGCAATCGGGAGCAATACAAGGTAAGATAACTGATTCTGAGACTAAGCTACCTATTCCGTTCGCAAACGTTATTGTGGAACAAGGAGGGAAAGTTGTGAATGGTGGAAGCACTGATTTCGACGGTAATTATAAAGTTAAGCCTTTAGCTCCAGGTAAGTACGATGTTAAAGTTACTTATGTAGGTTATGCCAAGCTAATGATAAAAGGTGTTGTTGTTAATTCTGACAAGACACGTTTCTTAAATATTAAATTAGAATCTTCTGCAACGCAGCTTGAAGCTTTTGTTGTTAAAGAATATAAAGTTCCATTAATTGATAAAGATCAAACTTCTACTGGAGGCACAATGACTGCTGAAGAGATAGCAAAGATGCCGGGTCGTTCTGCTGAAGCTGTTGCTGTTACTGTTGGAGGAGTTTTCTCTGATGATAACGGTAAAATGGGTGGTATGCGTGGTCAGCGTGAAGGTGGTACTGCTACCTATGTTGATGGAATTCGTGTAATTGGTAGTGCAAACCTTCCAAAATCTGCTATTGAGCAGGTATCAGTAATTACTGGTGGTACTCCTGCACAATATGGTGACCTTACTGGTGGTATTGTAAATATTACTACTAAAGGTCCTTCCCGTATTTTCGGATTCGGAGTTGAAGGTGTTACTTCTGAATTGCTTGATGGATTTGGTCACGACTTAGTTGGTTTTAACATCAACGGTCCACTAATCATGGGAAAAGATTCTACAAAGAATACCTCTTTACTTGGTTTCTTCATTGCTGGAGAGTATGAGTACAATAGAGATGGTTACCCTGCTTCTACAGGAACTCATAGAATAACAGAAGAAGACCTTAATTATTTAGAGCAAAATCCGTTATTCAAATCACCTACTGGATTTGGTATTTTCCCTACATCAAACTATGTAACTGATGATTCGTACGAGCATCTTAAGACTCGTGAAAATGCAGTATCAAAGTCTGCTACCTTCCAAGGCAAAATTGACGTTAGAACTACCGATAATACAACACTAACTTTTGGAGGTTCATATAATTGGACAAACAGATCTGATTGGAGTATTTCTAACTCTTTGTTGAACTCTGCCAATAACGGACAAATTACAGCTCAAGACTGGAGAGTATTCGGAAGATTTACTCAACGTTTTCCTGATGAGAAAGACAGTAAAGCATTAATCAAGAATGTATATTATAGTATTCAAGCAGATTACTCTCAACGTTCTTCAAAATCTTTTAATCCTAATCATAACGAAAATCTATTTGATTATGGTTATGTTGGTAAATTTACTACTTACTCAGAAAAATCATATGAGCTAGGTGAAGATACTGTTTTAGGACTTAAAGGCGTATATGTAATGAATGGTTTTAGAGATACTCTATATGACTTTCAACGTTCTGAGGTAAATCCTAATCTTAGTAATTATACCGATCAATATTATTCTTTTTATGATGAGGGCAGCCCATTTTACCGTAATATTCTTACTGTACAGAGTCAAGGTGCCTTATTAAATGGTCAGCTTCCGGGAAGCGTTTATGGTTTATATACTAATACTGGTACTCCATATAATAGAAATACACAATTCGAAGAATCTAGAATTGGATTCAATGCTAATGGATCTGCAGATATTGGAAACCACGAAATTAAATTTGGTATTCAATACGAGCAACGTAAAGAATTATCTGTAGGTTATAATCCTGCAGGACTATGGACACTAATGCGTGGTATTACTAATCGTCATATTGAGCAGTTAGATTATTCAAATCCTCATGAGTTTATGTTAGATGGATATGTTCATGTAGATTACGACAGACTTTACGACGCCGCTACTCAGTCATTTTTTGACAAGCAATTAAGAACAAAACTAGGTTTACCGGTAGATGGTACCGATTGGATTGATCTTGATAGCTACGATCCTAGTACATTCTCTTTGGATATGTTTAGTACAGATGAGTTATTAAATAGTGGTAACCCTTACGTTTCTTATCATGGTTATGATGCTTATGGTAATAAATTAAGCTCTAAGCCTAGTTTTGACGATTTCTTTACTCAAGTAGATGCAAACGGAAATAAAACAAGAGCAATTGGAGCATATGAGCCAATATATATGGCAGGATACATACAAGACAAATTTGCTTTTAATGATTTAATCTTAAGTATTGGTGTTCGTTTCGACAGATTTGATGCTAACCAAAAAGTTCTTAAAGATCCATTCTTATTTGCAGAAGCTAAAACAGTTTCGGAATTGCAACCTAATGATATAGCTGGTGAAATTCCAGAGAATATGGGTGACAATTATGTTGTTTATGTAAATGATGTAAATAATCCAACTAAAATAGTAGGTTATAGAGATGGCGATACTTGGTATAATGCAACAGGTACAGAAATTAATGACCCTACTACTATTGAAACTGCATCAGGAATTGCACCTTTCTTGCACAATCCTGGCGAAACAGAGCTTAAGCCTTCAGCTTTTGAAGATTACACTCCTCAAAACACAATTTCTCCACGTATTTCATTCTCTTTCCCAATTTCGGACGAAGCATTATTCTTTGCTCACTACGATGTTCTAACATCGCGTCCTACTGGTAGAAACAGAATACCTATAATGAATTACTACTTTATTAATCAGAATGGAAATACTGCTATTAATAATCCTAATTTGAAACCAGAAAGAACTACTGATTACGAATTAGGTTTTCAACAAAAATTATCACAATCTTCTTCTTTAAAATTCTCAGCATATTATCGTGAAATGAGAGATCAGATTCAAGCATTCCGTTATACAAGTGCTTATCCTGTATCATATATTTCTTATAATAATATTGACTTTGGTACTGCAAAAGGTATGACAGTAACTTATGACTTAAGGAGAACAAAAAATCTTTGGATGAAGGTTAGTTATACACTTCAGTTTGCTAACGCTACAGGTTCTAGTTCTACTTCAGGAATTAACCTTGTAACTTCTGGTCAACCAAACTTACGTACTCTAAGCCCAACGGCACAAGATAGAAACCATACTATTAATATTACTGCTGATTACCGATATGGTAGAGGCAAAAAATATAATGGTCCAACTATCAAGCGTCGTATTAAAGGAACTAATAAAGTACGAGTTATTCGTTTGCTAGAAAATACTGGTGTGAATTTAGTTATGCAAGCAGGTTCAGGAACTCCATATAGTCGTCAGAGTAATGTTACATCAGCAGTAATGTCTGGTGGTGTATCTCCTATTCTTTCGGGATCTATTCACGGTTCGCGCCTACCATGGCAATATCGTATGGATTTACGTATCGACAGAGACTTTTTCCTAGAACGTAAAGAAGGAAGTAATAAGCCTCCTCATTATTTAAATGTTTATTTACAGGTATTGAATTTACTTGATTCAAGAAATGTAATGAGTGTTTATAGATATACAGGAAACCCTGATGATGATGGTTATTTAACTTCTGCAGAATATCAAGATGCAATTAATGCAATGGAAGATCCTGACGCATTTCGCGATATGTATAGCTTAAGAGTAAACAATCCATATATGTATTCATTACCTAGAAGAATTCGTTTAGGTGTATTATTCAACTTCTAAACAGCAAAATATTAATATAGAAATTATGAAGAAAATTACTAATATATTTGTTTTAGCATTAATAAGCATTATGCTTCATTTCACAGCAAATGCTGAGGAGTATAAGGGCAATGTTAACAACGGAGGAAGCAAAAGCACTTCCAGCAATGCTCGTACCGCAGCTGGATGTTTACCTGGAAAAACCTCTAACGAAATAAACCTAAATAACGTACGTGCCCGTATAAATACTGGTGGCGATATGTGGTGGGATTTGCAAGGTACTGCTCAATATGAGATTCCTAAAGGTTCTAAAAAAACATCAATGTTCTCTGCCTCACTTTGGTTAGGTGGAACTGATGTCAATGGACAGTTAAAAGGAGCTTTTCAGCGTTACCGTGGTAATGGTGATGACTTTTGGCCTGGCCCTCTTACTATTGATGGAACAGCTTCTGTTAGTAGAGAAGTATGTGATGAGTTTGACAAACATTATTCTATTACTCGTGAACAAGTTGACGCATTTCTTTTAAAATATAATAACTCTGATTATCCTGATTATGCAGTACCTGAGATTATAAAGGACTGGCCAGCAAATGGCGATGTAGCCAAAGGACAAAGTGCTTGGTTAGCTCCATTTGTTGATTTAAATAGCAATGGGGTATATGAGTGGGAACAAGGAGATTATCCTTATTACGATATTAAAAACAAACTATGTAAGCCTACTAGAGCTGCTGATGGTTCATACTATTATGAACCAACTGCTGAAGGTGGGATAATGGCTGATGCTGTTCTTAAAGGTGACCAAACTCTTTGGTGGATTTTTAATGACAATGGTAATATTCACTCTGAAACAAGAGGTAAGGCTATTGGTGTTGAAATTAGAGCTCAAGCTTTTGCTTTCTCTACCAACGATGAGATTAATAATATGACTTTCTATACATACGAAATAATTAACCGTTCTACATTTAGACTTACCGAAACATATTTTAGCCAGTGGGTTGATACTGACTTAGGTGATGCAACTGACGATTATGTTGGATGTGATGTAGCGCGTGGTTTAGGTTATTGCTATAATGGCGATGAGCAAGATGGTAGTGGTCGTCCTCAGGATTATGGAATACAACCACCAGCAATTGGTGTTGACTTTTTCCAAGGTCCTTATATGGATAACGATGGTAAAGACAACCCAAAATACGAAGATGATGGAAGCGGCAATATGGTTCAAATTTGTGATGAGAGTATCAACGGTGTAAACTTTGGAGATACAATTATTGACAATGAACGATTTGGTATGCGTCGTTTTGTATATCATAATAACTCTTCGGGGCCATCGGCAATTCGTGACCCAGATATTGCTCCTGAGTATTATAATATGCTTAAGGGAATTTGGAAAGATGGTAGTAAAATGACATATGGCGGTAATGCATATAAGCAAGGTACTATTGAGTGTGATTTTATGTTTCCAGGAGATACAGACCCTTGTAATTGGGGAACTGGCGAAATTGACCCAGGACGTAGTGATTGGACTGAGAAGAATGATCAGAATGCTGCTGGTGACCGTCGTTTTATGCAATCTGCAGGACCTTTTACTTTAGAATCTGGTGCAATTAACTATATTACAGTTGGTATTCCTTGGGCACGTGCTTCTACTGGTGGCGCATGGGCTTCAGTAGAATTACTTCGTGAGGTTGACGATAAAGCACAAGCTTTATTCGATAACTGCTTTAAAGTACTTGATGGTCCTGATGCTCCTGAATTATTAGCTCAAGAGTTAAACAAGACTCTCGTTTTATATCTTAAAAACATTGAAGCCTCAAATAATACTAATGAAGATTATTGGGAAGAAGACGTAACTATATCTGCTATTAGCGACACTTTAGACGCAAAATATCGTTTCCAAGGATATCAAATATATCAATTGGCCGATAATGAAGTATCTGTTGCTGAACTTTACAATCCTGATAAAGCTCGTTTAGTTGGTCAATGCGATTTAAAAGATGAAGTTGGAAATTTAGTAAACTATACTAAAAATGATAAATTAGGTGGAAATGTACCTCAGTTGATGGTTGAAGCTAGTGATGAAGGCGTTCTCCACTCATTTAAAATATTTGAAGATGAGTTTGCAGTAGGAGACCGTAGATTGGTAAATAATAAGAAATACTATTATGTAGCAATTGCATATGCTTATAACGAATTTGCAGTTTATTCACAAGACCCAGGTGTACTTAATGGCCTAAAAGGTCAAAAGAAACCATACTTAGCAGGTCGTAAATCTGCTTTGGGTCCAATTAGAGTTCATACTTTAATGCCACATATTCCTAATGCAGAGGCAGAAGGTACTCAAGCAAACTCAAATTATGGTGATGGCCCAATGATTACTCGTCTTGATGGACGTGGTAATGGTGGTATTGAGCTAGAGCTAACAAAAGCTAGTATTCAAAGCATTCTTGATGAAAATCAGAAAATAGAAATTGAATACACAAATAATCATGGACCAATTAACGTAAAAGTTATTGATCCATTGAGAATTGAAGCAGCAAACTATGAGCTGAAATTTATTCCTGTAGGCTCAGTAGATACAGCGTATTGGGATTTATATAAGGATGGTGCATTATTAGGATCTGCCGAAATGACCATTCAATTGGGTAATGAACAATTATTCTTAGATGAAGGATTTAGTGTTCAAATAAAGCAAAATAAAGGAGCAGGAGACGTTGATGATGTAACTAATGGATTTATTTCTGCTACAATTACATATAAAGATAGCTCTAAGATGTGGTTAGCAGGTTGGCCAGATATTGATGGTGCTCAAGATATTGACTTCGAAACTCCAAGTGCTTTTAACTGGATTCGTGCAGGAGTTGTAGAGGATAAGAGTAAAACTTTCCATAATGACTACGATCCAGCTTTATGGCTTGACCCTTCAGAGAAATTTGAAAAATTATTAGGAGGAACATGGGCTCCATATCGTTTAGCTTCTAAATATGAAAATGGCCCTGGAGTAATGCCTTTTATTACTAAACTGGACTATTTAGAAAGTGTAGATATTGTATTTACAAAAGATAAATCATTATGGTCACGTTGTGTTGTAATAGAGGCTGGTGACGACCCTGCAGGTAATGAAGGTAATGTTGCTAAGATGAATCTTAGAAAGCATGCCTCTATAGATAAAGATGGTAAGTATGCAACAGGTACTGGTTCGAGTACTAATCCTGAAGATGCTAACTATATTAATGCCGAGAGTATGGGTTGGTTCCCAGGTTATGCAATTAGCCTTGAAACTGGTGAGAGATTAAATATTGCTTATGCTGAATCTTCATGGTTAGTTGGAGAGAATGGTAACGATATGCAATTCAATCCTTCAAGTGCATTCACTACAAGTATTGGTTCTCCACTTATGGGAGGAAAGCACTTCTTATATATTTTCAGAAATGCT
>Ga0164318_10002245_pt1 | contig 17821 bp, 15 predicted proteins | sample GuaBasSedimGuay9_FD_113734 | JGI IMG/M metagenome (GOLD analysis project Ga0164318, IMG submission 113734) | Subseafloor sediment microbial communities from Guaymas Basin, Gulf of California, Mexico - Guay9, Core 4571-4, 0-3 cm | ecosystem: Environmental > Aquatic > Marine > Hydrothermal vents... | reverse complement strand
ATAAAAGGGGAAATATGGATTATTTTGTTCAAAACTTTCAGGTATTTCTGCTGATTATGGTAAGGATGTTTACTATGTTCTCAGTAGCACCGATGTTTTCATCAGGTGTTATACCTTTTAGAATAAGAGCAATTACAGCCTTTTATATAACAGTATCAATATTTCCAATGGTAGCAAACTATATAGGTAAAATTCCGGAAAGTATGTTCGATTATGTTCTTATGATAGGGTCAGAGGCATTGATAGGCCTCCTTATTGGGTTTTTAATGAGTATAATATTTGCATCATTTCAACTTGCCGCTAGGTTTTTCAGTTTTCAGATGGCCCTTGGTATTGCTGAAGTTATTGATCCTTTTTCGGAAGTTGGAATAACTATTGTAGGCCAATTATGGACATTAATGGGATTGATGATATTTATTGCTATACAGGGGCCTCAATTGATGATAGTTGCAACATACGATAGTTACAAGGCAGTGAGATTGTTTAATATTATCTCTGATAGCAGAACCATGTTTGAAGCCCTCACATCAAGTTTTGTAGCTATGTTCGTTATTGCATTGAAGCTTTCATTCCCCATACTTGCTACATTATTTGTTCTCGCTGTAACGCTGGGGATGCTTGCAAAGGCTGCACCACAGATGAATATATTTATGCTTGGATTGCCGATACAGATAGGTGTAGGCTTTATTGTTATGATTATGGTTATTGGTGCCATAGTTTTAGGCATGAGCAATGCTCTTACTGGAGCTATAGACAATCTTATGAGATTTATAAATGCGTTAGGAAAATGATCATGGGAGTAAAAGATTTATTTGAGTCAATTGATTTTTTTCTTTTAGAGATATATTCTGAATTGGATTTTCCTTCTGTTAACCTCCAATTGTTTGCAGCAGAGGATGAAGGGCGAACTGAAGAACCAACAGAGTATAAAAAGCGTAAAGCCAGGGAAGAAGGAAAGGTTGTTAAAACTCAGGAATTGCCATCAGCTCTGGTTCTTATATTCGGATTTGCATTTATTTTTCTGTTTTTCAAGTATATGTATAGAAACTCCATGGGTATGATGGAACAATATCTTGGTATGGTAAACGAAATATCTAAATCAGGAGAAAATATAATTTTTCTTCTTAAACCGATTCTGCCATTAATGTTAAGATTTCTTGTGCCCATTTTGGGTGTTGTTTTTGTAGCAGCTTTATTGGGCAATGTTGTTCAGGTTGGTTTCAGATTTTCTTCAAAGCCGATTCAACCTGATTTTGAAAAGATAAATCCGAATCCAATAAGATTTTTTACAAAGATACTATTTTCAAGACAGACAATTGTAAACCTTGGAAAGTCAATTTTTAAGATAGCTGCAATCTCGGTAATTTCGTTTCTCTTGATTAAAAAAGACCTAAACAATTTTGCAAAAACAATGGATATGGGTTTAATCCAGGCAATGCATCTTCCCTTAATTATAGCGTTAAAATTAATTATGGTTACTGGCGGTGTACTCCTTGTTCTGTCTCTTCCAGATTACCTGTTTCAGAGGTTTGAGCATATTGAATCATTGAAGATGACAAGGCAGGAATTAAAAGAGGAAAGGAAGCTTTTAGAAGGTGATCCTTTAATGAGAGCTAAAATGAGGGAGCGTCAGAGGGAATTTGCAAGAAGAAGGATGATACAGGAGGTTCCGAATGCGGATGTGGTTATCACAAACCCGACACACTTTGCTGTTGCTTTAAAATATGAAGCCTTTAGGATGACAGCTCCTGTGTGTATTGCCAAAGGCCAGGATCTTATTGCTCAAAAAATAAAGGAAGTTGCAGAGAAAAATGACGTGGTAATAGTTGAAAATAAACCTCTTGCAAGAGAGCTCTACCGTAGGGTAGATATCGGTGATGAAATCCCGGATGATCTTTTCAGTGCTGTTGCAGAGGTTTTGGCATTTGTATATAAATTAAAAAAGCAGGCTGTAGTTTAACTATTTTGTATCTTTATAATTATATGAGTTCGTTCTAAAAACCATTTTTATCAGTTTAAAAAAAAGTGCTAATTGATAACTCTTTAAATATAAGCAATTATATAGCATGTATTATGTGAAAATTATAAAAAATAACAATTTAAGGCCTTTTTAGAGTGTACTCATTATTTGTTTTGTTAACTAATCTATTTTATTATTATACCGATATTCAAATGTGGAATAATTTACGCAAAACTATTGCCATATAGTTTGGGGAGGGGAATATGGCAAAGGATATACCTAATAGAGTTTGGTGGCAGCGATCCGATATATTGATCGCTATAGGTGTTATTGCTGTAGTCTTGATGCTTATAATACCTATTCCAGCAATGCTGCTGGATTTTTTAATAGCGGTTAATTTTGCGATAGGGTTGATCACGCTGATAACCGTTATGTTCATGAAAAGGGCTATTGATCTCTCAGTTTTTCCAACTTTACTGCTTATATCGACAGTTTACAGACTTGCTGTAAATATTTCTTCGACAAGATTGATTCTTTTAAAAGGCCCGGCTTTTAATGGCCGGATAATAAGAGCATTCGGCCAGTTTGTCGTTGGAGGAAACTATGTCGTAGGATTGATTATATTCTTAATACTTGTTGCTGTTCAATTTATAGTAATCACTAAAGGTGCCACAAGGGTTGCAGAGGTTGCTGCTAGATTCACCCTGGATGCAATGCCTGGGAAACAGATGGCAATTGATGCTGATCTCTCAGCAGGTTTAATTACAGAACAGGAGGCTATACAGAAAAGGATCGATATACAAAGGGAGGCTGATTTTTATGGTGCAATGGATGGCGCCAGTAAGTTTGTACAGGGTGATGTGAAGGTCGGACTACTGATTACTATTATCAATATTGTTGGTGGTCTCATAATAGGTATGGTGATGAGGCATGAAACAATAAAGAGTGCGGTCACTACATATACCATGTTAACAATTGGTGATGGTCTTGTGTCACAGATCCCATCACTTATGATGTCCACTGCGACAGGTATAATTGTAACCAGAGCAGTTGCAATGGATGACCTCGGGACAGAAATTACCACCCAGCTTTTAACTCAACCGAGAACCCTATGGATAGGTGCCGCTTTTCTATTACTCCTTGCAGTACTTCCGGGGTTTCCTAAAATACCGCTAATTGTACTTGGTAGTATACTTGGATCTTTTGGTTTTTATTTGAGGAAAGGTATGCAGATTGAAAAGGCTGCGAAAGAAGCAGAGGAGAAAAAAGAGGAAGTCACACCAGGCAAAGGACCTGAAAGTGTTTTAGGCCTGCTTCAGATAGATCCAATAGCGCTTGAAATTGGCTATAACCTTATACCGCTTGTGGATCCGAATCAGGGTGGTGATTTGTTAGAACGTGTTACTATGATAAGGCGCCAGAGTGCAATTGAGCTGGGATTGATATTCCCTCCCATTAGAATAAGGGACAACATGAAACTTGAACCGAGTAGTTACTCTATCAAAATTAAAGGAGTTGAGGTAGGGAAGGGATCAATTAGAATGGGAAAGTACCTGGCAATGAATCCTGGGACTGCAACTGAAGAAATTGAAGGGGAAAAAACAACAGAACCTGCCTTTGGATTATCTGCTCTTTGGATTGATGAAGATAAAAGACAGAAGGCTGAGAGGTTAGGATACACTGTGGTTGATGCACCCTCGGTTATTGCAACCCATCTAACCGAGGTTATTAAACAATATGCAGCTGAAGTTTTAGGTAGACAGGATGTTAAGGCACTTATTGACTCGCTTAGCAAGGATTATCCTGCTGTTGTAGAGGAGGTGAATAAATCGGGTGCAACTATCGGAGATGTACAGAAGGTACTAAAGGGTTTATTGCGTGAAGGAGTTTCAATAAGGGACCTTGTAACAATTATGGAAACTATTGCAGATTATTTCCCATCTGTAAAAGATCACGAAGAGCTTGTAGAATTGGTTAGACAGGCTCTATCAAGGCAAATTTGCCAGCAGTATGCTGATGAACAGAAAAGGTTATCTGTGATTACTGTATCAAAAGAGGTTGAAGAAGAGATTAAGAGTGCTATAGTAGAAACAGAGAGAGGAAAACAATTTGCGATGGAACCTTCCTCTCAGAAAAAATTAATAGAGAGAATAAGAAGAGAAGTCCAAAGAATACGGGAGAAGGGATTGAAACCTGTATTTCTAACATCTCCAGAAATAAGATCTATATTCAGTAAAATCGTATCAAGTATTGTACCAAATGCAGCTGTTTTGAGCAGTTTCGAGATAGTTCCGGATATAAAACTTGAGGCTGTTGGTCGTATTGCAATGTAAAATTGTTGAAGATTATGGAGGGATTAGATGATTTACAAGATATACAGAGCTCCAAGCTATAAAGAGGCTGTACTTAAAGCTAAAATGGAATTGGGCAATGATATTTACATTTTAAGCAGAAAAGATATTAAGGAAGGAGGTGTTTTTGGCCTTTTTAGTAAAAAATTAGTGGAGATTACGGTTGCCAAAAAGGAAGAGAAAATAATGGATAAAAAAGCTAATAGTAGAAAAATTGAAGTTGAGGCTCCGGTCTCAAAGAAAAATAATGAAATTAGTGAAGATTATCAAAAAAGACTATTTGAGGAGTTGAATGCAATAAAAGGTAGGCTCAATGATCTAATTGGTGGAGATAAAAAGAAAGAGAATAATAAAGAGATTCTTTCCCCTTATAAAAAGCTTTTTAAAGAGAATGATTTTTCAGAAAGTTTTATCCGCAATTGGGAATTGAGCTTTGAAAAAGAGTTAACATTGAAAGATGCAAAAGATCCAAAGGTCATTGTAAACAGAATAGTAAATTATATAAATGGATTGGTAGAGATAGCAGATCCTATAGCTCCCGGTAAAGACAAACCTGAAGTGGTGGTGCTTGTTGGTCCTACTGGAGTCGGTAAAACCACGACAATTGCAAAACTTGCCGCAACTTATGGTGTTCTAAAAAAACATAAAGTAGAACTTGTAACGATAGATTCATACCGAATAGCAGCTATTGAACAGCTTGGAAAATATGCTGAACTGATGCAGATTCCCCTTACAATTATAAATACAAGGGAGGAGTTTAAAGAGTATCTTCGTGGCTGTAATGCCGAGCTTGTTTTTGTAGATACAGCAGGAAGATCTCAGAAAAACAATATGGGATTAGCCGAGCTTCGTAATGTTTTAGATGGGGCTAGAGGAAAGCTGGACATTCATCTTGTGATATCAGCTACCACAAAGTATAGGGATGCTGTTGACATTTTTACGCGTTTCAACCAACTTTTGTATGAAAAGGTAATAATTACAAAATTGGATGAAACAAACACAGTTGGTTCAATTATTAGTGCTCTGGAGAAAAACAGAAAATTATCCTACTTTACGACCGGGCAGAGTGTTCCGGATGATATCGAATTGGCCTCTAAAGAAAAAATAGTTAAGCTTCTTGCATTTGATGAATTGATAGATAGTGATGTGGAGAATAAAGAGATTAAAGTAGGTTAGAAATATTAATAAAAGGAGTTTTGCGATGGATTATAACTCCTCTACCATGGGAGAAGTAAAAAAAGATCAAGCTGAGAGGCTTAGATTGATAATGCAGGAAAAGAAGGCTAATCCTGAAATGGTAAGACAACCAAGGGTTATTACAATATCAAGCGGTAAAGGTGGTGTGGGCAAGACCAATGTAGCTATAAACCTTGCTATAGCTTTCTCAGAAATCGGGAAGAAAGTAGTGGTTATGGATGCAGATCTTGGTCTGGCCAATGTAAATGTTATACTCGGAATTATACCGAAGTATAATCTTTACCACGTAATAAAAGGTCAGAAACGATTAAATGAAATCATCATTGATACACCCTATGGAATACAGATAATAGCAGGAGCCTCTGGATTTGCCCAACTAGCTGATCTTGATGAAGATGCAAGGGAATCTTTTGTAAAGGAACTAAAAGATCTGGTTTACGCTGATATAATTATTATAGACACAGGAGCAGGGGTGTCCCAGAATGTGCTTACCTTTTTAAAGTCCGCTGATGATGCTATTATAATAACTACCCCTGAGCCAACTGCAATAACAGATGCTTATGGAATAATAAAAACTATATCCTCAGAGATAAATGCACCTAATGTCAAACTAGTTGTTAATCGTGTAAAATCCTATATGGAGGGGAAAAGAGTAGCTGAGAGGGTAATTAATATTGCGGGGCAATTTTTAAATATTAAAGTTGATAATCTTGGTTTTGTATTTGAAGATGTTACTGTTCAAAAATCTGTTATTAAGCAGGATCCGTTTATAAAGAGTGCTCCTAATAGCAAGGCTTCACAGTCTATAAAACATCTTATGTCAAGACTGGCAAATATAAAGTATAATGGAGCGGGAGGTTTTGGAAGATTTTTGAAAAACCTGTTTGGAGGGAAATCATTTTGATATAGGTTTTATTTAAGTGTTGATTTTTTCTATAGAGGGGGGTAATCTTTTTATGAATATGGAAAAGTATAAAAGGGAAGTAAAGATTGCCCTCTGGGCATTTGGAGTTGGTTTTATATTTTCCGTAGTGCTTGGATTAATTGTTAGGAATCCTATTGCAGTTGCTTTATTTAGGGCCTTTGTAGCTTCATTGGTGTTTGGCCTGGTTGTTTTTGGGATAATGTATATAGTTAAAAAATATGTACCCGAATTAATAGATGTTGTTTCTGAGATTAAGCAAACTTCAAGACAAAATAAAACTGAAACTGTGAATGAAAAGGAGAAAGGAAGTAAGGTCGATTATGTTGTGGGAGAGGAGATTTCTGAAAAATCGGAGGATAACATAAAACCTGAACCAGCTAGTGTTTCTTTTAATGGTATACTTTCAGATGAAAAAGATAAGATAGGAACATCTGGTAGAGACAATACAACAGAGCTGGAATCTATAGATGAAAATCCCAAAAAGGGGCTTTCTGAAGGAGAAGGTGAGGAAGAATTACCACCGATTGAAGAATTGTTGAATGAAGAGAACGAAGATATAGTGCCGGAGGTTGAGATAGAAGAGAAGGAAATCTCAGATTCTGGTAAAAAGATAAACAGCGAGTATATTAAGGTAGGTGATGTAAAGATACCAAATGAACCTGAGATTATTGCAAAAGCTATACAAAAGGTGATGAAAGAAGATGAGTGATACAGGGGGAAATCACAATCTTGTAGATAGATTGGTAAACGAAACGGGATGCGATAGGGTGTTGGCTTCAATGCTGCTTAAATTTACTGGAGATGATATCGATGGCGCCAAAAGAATTATAGAGGCAGTTCCAAAGGATATATTTGCAGTAAAAGCTAAGTTTATAACTCAGATTACAGGATATTACGGGGCATTATTTTTCTGCTATGATGAAAAAGAAAAAAAGATTAAAAGAACAATGGCGGTTATTGGAGACGGCAAAGAGATTGGCAAGTTTGAACTGTCTTTAGATTGGAGGGAGTTTGAACAGCAGCTTTATCAATACGCGAGAGAAAAAAAAGTAGACGCAGCTAAGATCGAACAGCTGAAAAAACTGATAAACAGTAGGGAGTTTGTGGAAAAATTATCTGTTATACTTAAAAGAAATAGACCGGTTAATAGAGAATCTTTAAATAATATATTGCTTGATGAACTCTATAATATATTTGCAGATACAAACATAGCTTTGAAGTTCGAAATAGATATGACAGATGTCTTTGCTTTAAACAAAAGTTTAAATGACTCAAATCTCTTTATTGGCGATGAGAAAAAGTTAGGTGAAGAGGGGGATGAATTAAATAGTAAAAAGGAAAGCAGAAAAAATCAATCATTAATTGTTTTAAAGGTAGATCCCGTACTTTCTCCTGTTAGGGGTATTCCAATTAAAGATCTTGAGTTCGGGGATGAAATTCAAGTGAGGATTACTGATGAAAGAGATATTGCTGATTATCTTGCAACATTACTAGGCGGGAAGGTTGACAGTATCAGAATTCCAATATATGCAAAAATTGTCGATGTTAAAGAGCTTGAAGGCGATAATGCGGGAGTTATTGTTCAATTTGGACCTGGCATTATGGGAATGTTTAAAATACCCTCTGATGCAAAAGTAGTTACAAGAGCGGTCGCAGAAGAAGAACCTGAAAGAATTACTGAAAAGAATAAGAAAGATATATCACCCTTTATAATAATTGGAGGTATATTTGTTGTAATAGTCCTGTTTATACTGTTGATCGCATTGACGTAGAGGAATATTTATTTAATAGAAGAAAGTTAAAAGGATTTGCATTTAAATAGGGCAAGAATTTTTTGTTAATGATTAATTTCATTAGATAGATTAGATATTTAAGAAGAGAGAACCTAAGAGGTTAAATGAACAAAGTCTAAATAAGTTATTGGGAGTGAAAAGGTGTTTGAAGGTAAAACGGAAGAAGAACTGTGGAAAACCTATAAGAAAACAAATGATCCCAAAATTAGAGAATATTTTGTCAACAAGTATTCACCTCTCGTAAAGTATGTCGCTGGGAAAATAGCAATTGGAATGCCACAAAATGTAGATTTTGATGACCTCGTAGGGTATGGGGTATTTGGTCTTTTAGATGCAATTGACAAATTCGATCCTGAGAAAGATATAAAATTCAAAACTTATGCAGTTACAAGGATTAGAGGAGCTATATATGATGAGCTTAGATCAATAGATTGGGTGCCAAGATCAATCAGGCAGAAAGCAAAAGAACTTGAAAGGGTAATTGGGTCCCTTGAGAATAGATTGGGAAGGGCCGCTACAGATGCTGAAATAGCTAAGGAAATGGGGCTTTCTTTGAAGGATTTTCATACTCTTGTGCTTAAGTTGTCAGGAGCTTCGATGCTCTCACTCAGCGATGTCTGGTACATTGGTGATGAGAGTGATCAAGTTTCTGTTATGGAAACTATAGAAAGTCCCAAAAGTTTAAATCCTGATGTTATAGTAGAAAGAGAAGAAATCAAAAACATTATTGTTAAGGCAATTAGTGAACTGCCAGACAAGGAAAAAAAGGTATTAATTCTCTATTACTATGAAGATCTTACCCTTAAGGAAATTGGTGAAGTGTTACAGGTTACAGAATCAAGAATTTCTCAGCTTCATACCAAAGCAATTATGAGGTTGAGAAGTAAATTGGTATCAATTAAGAAAAGTATGGTGATATAGCAATGGCAACTTCGCTTGAAAAGCTCAAAGAAGCCTTAAGTAATTTAACTATAGAGGTTGAAAATGAATATAGCAAGAAAAAAGGGATTGAGGTCGAAGCATATTCAATCGAAGATGGTTTAAAAGAGGCTTCTGAGATTTTGAATATTCCTATCAGTGATCTTGACTATGAAATAATTGTACCAGGGAAGAAAACCCTCTTCAGCAAAAAGCCTTATAGACTCTTCATAAGGGTAACTGAATCAGCATCCTTAGTTGGGGAGAAAGAAAGCGAAGCAGGAACTCCCGAAGGGGTAGCTGCCCTGATGAACGATGTAGATGGGAAATTTTCTGTAAGGATTACAAGGGTAGGAGTTGTTCTCAAAGTTACAAGGCCACGGGGGAAAGGCAAGAAGGTTAAGGTTGAGGATATTTTGAGGGCCCTTAGAGAAAAGCATATTACTGATTTTGATAAATCAAAGGTCGCAAAGGTTGTTAGGGAAGCAAAAGGTGAGTATGTAAAGATAGCTGATTTTAAACCTGAAGAGAGGCACAATGGTTCTGTAGTTGTGGAAGTATCTGATGATAAAATGAGAGCTTATGTTACACTAATTCCTCCAAAACCGGGTGGTAGAGACCTTGATATTGATGATGTTATGGAAGCTCTAAATGAGAAAGGTGTTGTTTTTGGAATAAAAGAGGATGTAATAAGAGAATCCCTCGAAGACGAAGTTTACAATGTACCAATTCTGGTAGCTGAAGGGAAGATGCCCAAGAATGGTGAAGATGCAAAAATAGTTTATAATTTCAGAATAGATAAAAAGATACAACTTGAAGAAGATGAAAAGGGTCAGGTTAACTTTAAGGATCTTGACCTGATAGAAAATGTTGTCGCTGGTCAATTATTGGCTACGAAGATTCCTGCTACAGAGGGAGAACCAGGTAAAACCATAACTGGAGAGATATTAGAGGCTAAACCGGGAAAGGATGTAGAATTACAACCTGGGAAGAATACAGAGCTTTCTCCAGATGGTATGAGTATTATCTCAACCATAAATGGTCAGGTAGTCCTGGCAAGGGGAAAAATAAATGTTGAACCCGTATATGAAGTTAACGGTGATGTTGATATGAGAACCGGTAATATCCTGTTTCTTGGCACGGTTATTGTGAAAGGCAATGTGGAGGATGGATTTTCTGTAAAAGCGGCAGGGGATATTGAAGTGAGGGGTAGTGTTGGTAAATGTGTTCTTGATGCTGAAGGAGACATCAACATAAAACAGGGGGTTATGGGAAAATTAGGAGGGATTATAAAGTCAGGAGGCTCTGTTTGGTCAAAGTTTCTGGAGCAGGTAACTGTTGTTGCCGATAAGAATGTTTTTGTTCAGGATGGAATTATGCATTGCAATGTTGATGCCTCTGAAAAAGTAGTATGCTTTGGCAAGAGAGCCACCATAGTCGGTGGAAGGATAAGAGCAGGGGAATTAGTAAATACAAAAACGTTAGGTTCTGTGTCTTTTACGGAAACGATCGTTGAGGTTGGAGTTGATCCTAAGTCGCGTCAAAGATTGTACGATCTGGAAAATGAAAAAAAAGAGGCAGAAGAGCAACTTCATAGATTAAATGCCAATATAAGAACATTGCAGAATCAAAAGAAAACACAGAGGGATTTCCCACCAGAAAAAGAAGAACTCCTTGAAAAAATGCTATCTGATAGAGAGGAATTAAATATAAGAATTTCTGAAATTAATGAGGAGATGGAAGAACTGCGTTCCTACCTTAAACTATTAAAAACTGTAGGAAAAGTATCAGTTTCCAAGAATGTTTATCCCGGTGTTAGGATTGGGATTAAGGATATATACTATGATGTATCAAATGAGTTTAAAGCAGTAACATTTGTACTGGAGAGCGGAAGGATCAGGGTTAAAAAATATGAAGAAATAGATCTGGAAGAAATAGTTGGAAAGAGGATACAATAATGCCAATACTTCCGATTGATCTTCAGATTATAATGATGAGGATGGATGAACTTACAAAACAGCAGTATTCTCAACAGGATGGTGTTTCACTTGCACAATTGGTTAAAGGTTCTGAACTCAGTGAATTATCGAATATACAATCGAGCAGGGTAAATGAGGTTAAACCACATCCTGACGGGAATACAAAGGTTGAGGATAAGCAGCAAAAAGAAAAGTATAGACGCAAAAAGGAAAAAACGGAAAAAAATGAAAAAATTATAGAAAAAAAGAGAAAAGAGATAATAAAAGAATTCCAAGAGCCTGACAAAGGCATTCATATCGATATTAAAAGATGAGCTATATACTTCTTCTTGCCATCAACCTTATCATCATTTTTATTGCCTGGGTCATCCTGTATTCTAAAATCAAAAAAAACAGTATACCCTCCCGTATCGAGGAATATACGCGTGAGGTAGAAAGGTTAATAATTGAGTTAAACAGAGCTCTTGAAGATGTTGTAAGTATTTCAGAAGAAAGAATAGGAGAACTGAAATCTTTAATAAAAAAGGCCGAAAGAGTTATAGGTAGATTAAATAGAGAATTAAGAAATAAGGAGACTCCTGAGGTTAAGATTAAGTCCGAGAAGAACAAAAAACCGATTTCGGATGAGCCAAAAAAGGAACCTAAAGGGGTGGTTGTTGAAAAAAATAAAGAGGGTTCTTTATCTAGCGATAAACCACAGATAGATGCAAATAAAAATTCTATAGGTACAGGGCCTGATAGTAACTCTCTAATGGAGAAAACAAAGCATCTTGCTGCAATGGGGTATTCAAGAGACGAGATAGCTAAAGCATTGGGAATTACTCCAGGTGAAGTAGATTTTTTAAAATCCCTATCAATCAGAAAAACTTGACAAAGGTAAATAATTTGTTAACTTTTCTAATACGCCCGGGTGGTGGAATTGGTAGACACGCTAGCTTGAGGGGCTAGTGGCCGTTAGGCCGTGCGAGTTCAAGTCTCGCCTCGGGCAAGGTGATTTGTATCCCCGGTGAAACCCGGGGATTTTTTGTTTTTAATGAACTTAGTAATTGACATATGCATTGATTTTTCTATAAACTAAGAAAATATTAAAATGAGAGGTAAAAAGCATATTGTGAAAGTTTGTTTATGTTTTGCTTTTTGTGTTTTTGGTTAGAGGTCTTGTTTTTGAACAGAGGGACAAAGGAAAAGTCAGCTTCAAACGGTGAAGAAATATAAGCTTCGATGCATAAAGGTAATTTTACCCACAATAGGCAATGAGTTTATAGTCTTATTAAAGGATTCTTCTCTGGTTTCGATTCTCGCTATATTGGAACTACCTAGGAGAGGAAGTATGTTTGCGTCTCGTACCTTCCATTATTTTGAAACGTATATAGTTGTTGCACTTATGTATTTGATTATGACACTCTTAAGATTAATAAATGAGAGGTGATTCTTATAATTGGACCCTCCGGAAGTGGGAAATCTACCCTTTAATCTTTTTCCACATCTTACAACCATAAAAAATATTATACCTGCCCCTATTGTTGTAAAAAAATGAATAAAGAAGAAGCATACGAAATGGGTAGAAGACTTTTAGAGAGAGTTGGACTTTTAGAAAAGGCAGAATCGTACCCTTCGCAGCTTTCTGGAGGGCAGCAGCAGAGGGTAGCAATTGCAAAATCGCTTGCAATGAACCCTCATGTAATGCTTTTTGATGAACCTACATCTGTTCTTGCTCCAAAAATGATTAAAGAGGGTCCGGGCGTTATGTTTGATCTGACAAAAGAAGGCGTGACAATGCTTGATGTTTCCCATAAGATGGATTTTGCAAAAGCAGCTGCCCATAGGGTTGTTTTTATGGATAATGGTGAAATTGTTGAAGAAGGCTTCCTTGAAAAGACCTTTAATAATCCTGAGATGTAGAGAACCCGAGTTTTTCTGGAGCATATACTTTAGTTGTTAAACTACTTAGAGCTAAAGCTAATGACTTAAAAAAGAGAATTGCTTCATTATGTTTATGGTTGGAAGCATTTTTTGAGTTATTATCCCCTATTATTGTAATCCCATATTATTGATATTCCCCTATTATTGTCATCTCTATTATTGCCATCCCCATATTATTATCATTACCCTATCATTACCCTGTTATTGATATCCCCCTATTATTGTCATCCCCGCGTAAGCGGGGATCTTCCTTTCATTTTAATATCTAATTAAGCAAGTATATAATTACTTATAACACAGAAAATGACAAAAATACATATTTTAATAACTAAACATCCCGACCTTACACCCGGAATAACATACTATTATACTATTGTGTATTCCAAATTTTTGTCTATGAAATATCTGATACTAACCCAGATATAACCTGGACTTGAAATTAAACTAAGCTAACCCGTTTTGGATCTTGCATGCCTTAATAGTGTTTCTCAATAGCATCATATTGGTTATTGCTCCAACTCCACCGGGAACAGGTGTTATCTTTCCGGCCTTTTCTTTGACAGCATCAAAGTCAACATCGCCTACTGTCTTTGTTTTTGGTTTACCCTTCTCGTTCAATATTGGATTACCATTTTCATCCAAAACTTTTACTCTATTTATACCTACGTCAATAACAAAAGCACCTTCTTTCACCAAATCGGGAGTGATAAGTCCAGCTTTTCCAGCAGCAACTATAAGGATATCAGCTCCGGTTGTATGCTTTGCAAGATTACCCGCCATAGAAGTGAAGATATGGGTGGTTGTGACGGTTGCATTTCTGTTCAAAGCAAGGATTGAAATAGGTTTACCAACTATATTTGAATGCCCAACAACAACAATTTCTGCACCTTCGAAGTTTACGCCTTCTCTATCCATTATTTCAATGCAAGCTGATGGAGTAGCAGGGGCAAATGTAATTTCTCCTAGGGTTAGTTTTCCCATATTGTAGGGATGAAAACAATCGATATCCTTATTTACATCAATACTATTGATTATGGCGTAATCAGATATATGTTCAGGAAAAGGTCTCAATGGAAGGATACCACTGACCTTCTTATTATTATTCAGGTCATTAACAATTTTTACTACATCTTCCTCTGAGGAATCGGCTGGGGGATTGGCATTTATGTAATCAATATCCATCTCCTGACAGAATTTTTCTACCTGTTTTCTGTACATCTTGGCGCCAAAATCTTCCCCGACCAATAGAGTAGCTATCCCTATACTGGCCCCTTTTGATTTACAATCTTCAATTTCTTTTTTTAATTCTTCTTTCATCTCATTGGCTATTGCAACACAGTCTATAACCTTTGCACTCACTTTTACACCTCCATTTTTTAATTTATTTATTTAAATATCTCCTAATTTAATTACTTATAAATATTACACTACAAGATTCAAGTTTTTCGGGAAAAATGATAATATCTCCTGATTTCAATTTTTGTTTGATAAATATAGCCTGTTTATTTAAATGCCAGTATTTTTTTATGATCCTTTGCATATGTGTAAACTAATATTTAAATATCTGTAGAAGCTGGGATATTTTTTAAACCAAACATGTAACTACCCACTTTAAACTCAGTATAACAATTGTATTCAATAGATAAACAAACCTAGATTTTTTGTTATAATTAAAAGTTTATTTACCTATTTTCTCTAATGTATATTCCAGAGCCTCTTCTTTTATTTTTCTAGTTTCATCAAGGATGTCATTTAACCTTTTCTCTGTTTTTAAAACATAATCCTTGTCTTTCATCCATTTGAAGTTTATTCTCACATTAAACATTGCTCCCATTGCAGCTGAATCGGCAAACAATGCTGATATTGCGCCATCGGTTATAGCCATTTCATTGCCCTTCTTTAGAGTGCTAATTGCTAGCCTTGCTATTTCAAGGCTCTTTTCCATTATCGCAAGTGGTACCTCGGTTGCCTTTTTTAAACCTTTTTCAATGGCTTCTGCTCTTATTTTCTTCTGTTCCTCTGTTTCTTTTGGCATTTTAAAGGCTTTTGCTGCATCATCAAAAGCCTCTGTATCTTTTTGAAGAAGATTAAGCATTTCATCTTTTAATCTGTTTGCTTTTTCGTATATTTTTTTCATTTCGTCCCAGGATCCTTCATAACCTTTTTTGTTAACTGTCAGAGCTGCGAGCATACCGCACAATCCGGCTGAAGTTGCAGCAACCAGTGCAGAAGCACTTCCACCACCAGGCTCAGGGCTTTTTGAACAGAGTTTATCAAGAAAGAATCTCAATGGGGCATTTGAATAATTTTCTTTTGCCATAGCATAATCCTCAAAAATTTATTTTAGAATGTTAAATATATAACAATTGTATCATAAAATTTAATTTATGTTAACAAAAATTTTGATTTTAATAAAAAAATATAGTGATATTTTCCGTAAAACATAGAAAAATGAAGTGAATGCAATACTTTATCATCGCTCTATTATTGGAAATTGCATAGTTCCACTCAAAACGATGTTGGTATCCTGGTTACTCCTCAAAATAACAAATTAGTAAATATAGTATTTTTATCTTGTGGATAAAGGAAAACTTAGAAAAATAAGGTATGAGGCATTGTATTTAATTGCTATAAGAGCTTTCCAATACAAGTTTGGTAATTCAGCAATTAATATGCAAATACCAAAAGGTTATCTCTATAAACCTCTTTCCTCCTCAATTTTTTTAAGATACCCACTTCTTCTGAAGGCAGATAATGGTTCCGGATCTAACCCCATTTCTTCTCTTACTTCTTTTAAAAGAGGTCTTACATCTTTGTAAAATGCATCCTGCAGGCACTCTTCTGCATCAATTATTCTTCCATCGAGCTGAGCCTTTTTTAGATATTCTCTATCAACGAACAGAGCCCTGGCATAAATTTCCTGTAAAGTAATTACTGATTGAATCATTGCCTCAATTTTATTTTTCAGATTGTGTGATTGGTCGATCATATAGGCAATTTGTGAGGTAAAAGCAGATGTTTTTGGATTAAGCTCTGCATCAACAAGTTCATTGTAAATAAGGAAAAGTTCATATGGATTAATTGATCCGACTGTAAGGTCATCATCGGCATATTTCTTGTTGTTAAAATGAAAGCCTCCCATCTTTCTTTCATCTATTAGTATTGCCACGACCTGTTCTATATTGTATCCAAGCGGATGATGCCCGAGGTCAATCAATACCTGTGCTCTGTCTCCGAGTTTCAGAGAAAGTAAATAGGCAATACCCCAATCGTGAATGTCTGTATGATAAAAGGCAGGTTCGAAAAATTTGTACTCAATTAAAATCCTCATATCATTGGGCATATAGTTATAAATTTCTCTAAGAGTTTCCTCTAATCTATGTTTTCTTTCTTTAAAACTGTCCTGACCCGGATAATTTGTTCCGTCGGAAACCCAGAGACTTATTATTTTTGAATCGACCTTTTTTGCAATATCTATACATTCTTTTATATGATCCACTGCCTTTTGCCTAATTTTTTTATCAGGGTTACAGATACTTCCCAGTTTATAATCATCTTCTTGAAAAAGATTTGGATTAACAGCTCCAATTTTTACTCCAAGTTCTTTAGCATAATCAATTGTTTCATCCCAATTATTAACTTTATCCCATGGAATGTGAATAGCAACGGTTGGACAGATTCCAGTGTACTTATGTACCTGTGCTGCATCTTCAAGCTTTTGCTTTAAATTTTTTGCTGCTCCAGGTTGCTTAAATACCATAAACCTTGTACCGGAGTCGGAATATCCCCAGGAAGGAGTTTCAATATGCTGTTTTTTAAGCATGCTTTTGATATTATTTAAGCTTAACATATTTGTTTACCTCCAGATTAAGTTATGGATTCCTTCATTAAATTTACTTTTTTAATGTAGGCATTTTATATTTTGATTGAACACCAAAAATATAAACAATTCTCAAATTCAACATTGTTCTATTTAGAAAATGATAGGCAAATCAATATTATTGTTCATAGAATAGTTTCCTATAAAGTTAAGTTGGTAAAAAATCAATCTGCAATTAAAACCTGTACTCCAATTTTAGTTAGTTGCTTTACTATATCATTGGGTGCTTTTTCATCAGTAATAAATGAGTTAATGCTTTTTGTATCTGCAAAAGTACCAAACGAGACTTTCCCCCATTTGGATGAATCAACCACCGCAATGGTGTTTTTTGACTTTTCAACAATACTTTTTTTAATATTGATTTCCTCCTGATTTACATCTGTTAGACCTTCTTCAAGTGTAAAACCGCTTGCACCCATAAAAGCTTTACTGAGGTTGATGTCCTTTAAGATATAATCAACAGGATAACCAGTCGTTGAAAGCGCTTCCCTTCTGAGTCTACCTCCTATCAATAGCACATTTATTAGAGAAGAAATTGCTAATGTGTGGGCAACCTCTATGCTGTTTGTTACTACAGTTAGTTCCATTTTATCATAAAGATAAGGAATGATATGGGATGATGTTGTACTCGCATCAATGAATATAACTTCCCCGTTATTTATTAAGGTTGATGCAAGCTTTGCAATTTTCTTTTTTTGCGTAACATTTTGGTTTTTCCTATAGTTGTATATTCCTTCTGCTTCGGAATTATCCAGATATATTGCGCCCCCGGGGGTTCTGATGATTTTGCCAGACCTGGCTAATTCTTTAAGATCATTTCTAACAGTTACCTCAGAAATTTTAAAAAAGTTGCTAAGATCCTTTACGGTAACCCTCTTTCTCTCTTTAAGAAGGT
>Ga0164318_10002242_pt1 | contig 17832 bp, 17 predicted proteins | sample GuaBasSedimGuay9_FD_113734 | JGI IMG/M metagenome (GOLD analysis project Ga0164318, IMG submission 113734) | Subseafloor sediment microbial communities from Guaymas Basin, Gulf of California, Mexico - Guay9, Core 4571-4, 0-3 cm | ecosystem: Environmental > Aquatic > Marine > Hydrothermal vents... | reverse complement strand
TGAAGCTTTTTGCCTGAAGTGCCCGGCGAAGCAAGTCTTTTAACCTTTCACGTGAATCTATACATTTAAGTTGTTCCGACAATTCAGCACTTATCCTGCCAAAACGCTCGGTCAAAGCCTCAATAAGCATCTCCCGGGCTTCCATCAACATTCCCTGCTGGATTCCTTTTTAAATACCAATTTTTTCTACACTGGTTACGTAATGAATTAGATACTAAAGGAACTGCTATTTCGCAAACTCGCTCTAAGTATTATAAATTGGGTGTGAACAAGTTGGTATCCTGTGGCGGATTAGCCTCTATCTTTGTTTGAATGCTCTATCCTGGTAAGCACTGTTTGAACCTCATTCACAATCTCTTTCAGAGATGGTTCATTGCATGGTACATGACTTTCGGGATCTTCGGCTGGATGGTGATGCCAATATCGATAATTGTCGTAACCCCAAATACGTCTTCCACTTTCAATCAGTGTAAAGCTCTTCTTGCCCGTTATGGCATTGAAGTACGACTCCATGAATACCTCAGGGGCAAAAAATATTCTGATTTCGAGTAGTGCAGACCGTCGTTCACTTATGGAAAACTCTGCGTCGGGGAATTGGTTTTTGAACAAATCGCATAGCTGATCTCTAAGATCATCGAGGGGGATCATAAACGTTCCTCAACCTCGCGAATAACCCGCAATCGAAGCCGCTTCTCTGCCATAAGGTCATCCCATAGCATGGCATCTTTTTCCAGTGGATAGGAAAATGGGTCCCCTAATTCGCCGGAATCTAACTTTGATTTGAATTCCTCATAAGATGTGCCGTATTTGATTTCCATGTCCATAATTTCTTCGTCGCATTCTCGCAACAGCACTCTCAATCCCTTATTGAAAATCTTGATAACTTCCGTCTCCGCGTCAGACCCAAAACCATGGATCATATCTCTCAATGCTGGTTCTATTTTAATCAATGACATCGGTCGCTCCTCCCATCTTTGCTCAATTATAGATTTCCATGTCTTGTTTCGTGTTTTCGGCCACCAGCTTAAATCGGGACAATAAAGATGGGGTATTGTCTACTTACGATCAGGGCGAATACAAGATTCGCCCCTACACCTCTCTGACCGCTGAAATTTCAAGGTGTCCCGCCTTACGTCAGTAGCCGTGTTTTCGTGCCTTAATGTTTTCGTGATTGATTTTAAGTAGTTTTTTTAACCGCACAGCTCGCATTATTTCAAAAAAGCGCTAAGCGGCGAGAAACTGAACTCCCGCAATAATCTTTCAAATCTCGGCTTTGTGCGGGAAAGATTTACATATGTTCTGAATCTTGAAACAGGGGAAATTTTTTTTATTACCGGTATATCGGGATCAAGCTCCCATGGATGGAGGTAAAACATGAAAGGTTCTTTCTCCTTGTTAATATGTCTAAGACTGTTACGGGTAATAAAATAAGGCAGAAGTCGAAAATAGCCGCCGCCTGAACATGGAAAATTGTAATTGAAAAGTTTAACCGTACTTACAGGAAACTCGCGGAGAAATCGTAATCCCTGTTTTTCGGCTTCAGATTCATGATGCAGCAGGATTTCCGGTTTATCTCCGTTCAGATTCCAGATAAACGGAAAGCGGGGGGCAGAAGGTATGCCGTAATAATCATGTTTTATCGGAAAGATGCTTGAATCATATTTATAACCCGCATCAGCAAGAATATTTAAAGCCCACAGGGAGTTTTCGGTTATCGAATATGTCGGAGCCCTGTAGCCCAGGATTTCACTGCCCGTCAAATCCTCAAGAATCTTTTTTGAAGTTGCGACATCCTTTTGAAATTCTTCGGGTTTCTGATGGTAAATAACCTGGTGGCCATAGCCGTGGGATGCGACCTCATGTCCCCGGCTGTGAATCTCCTTTACCAACAACGGATACCGTTCGGCTACCCATCCCAAAATAAAGAATGTTGCCCGCCGATTGGTGTGGCTTGTGCAATCATGATTCAGTGCCGCAGATTGTGAGCCTGTTTTATCTAAAAGATCGAGGATCCAATGAGTATTCTTTTCAACCCGACATTCAAAAGACTCCCACCTGGCCGGACGAATAGCTTCAGACAATGCGTGAACATGGAAATAATCTTCCACATCTATTGTTAAAAAATTATCGATTTTGTTAATTGAATCCATATAATAAGGTAATGCACTGATATTACATATAAATAATGTTAACTGAAATCACGTAAAAATATCTAAAAAACACCTATCGGCCTTAGAAAAACACCAAGCACCCCGATAATAGAAATACTTATAGCAATAGTGAACATACGCAATGTAAAAGCTCGTTGTTTCTCGTCTCTATGTTCCAACTTATCGCCCAGCCTGTTAATGGCTGTAATCATCTGCTCAAAACGCTTATTTACTTTTTCAAACCGCTTGTCTATGTCCTCTTTTATAGAATCAAAACGCTTATCTACATTATCCCCAAGATTCTTGAGATCGCTTTTCAAACCATCCAGTTGATCCTGCATGTGATCAAAACGCACCTCAAAATATTTGGATGCAGGAATAATGTTCGCTACTAAAACATCCATTGTTTTTTTATCTAAAATCAAGCTATCTTCTTTTTTCTCTTCAACCATAACAACCCTGCATCCTTAAAAAAGCCTGTTTGTAAACAGCTCCTTTTACCTGATCCTGACGTTCGGCTCAAAATTTTTTCGATCTGGAAGGTTATTGCTTTTAAAGCATTAACTCGCGGCCATCTTTTTGTCATTGCCTTGCGAGGCAAAGAGACAATAACAACAACAAAATAATATCGACGCCCCTGCCTGCTGCAGACAGGCTTCAGCAAGCTGCAAAAAGTAGTCTGCAATCTTAACGTTTCTCGCTTTTTCGTTCCCACCCAAAGAGCATGAAAACCAGGCGAAAAGCAGCATCCCTGCCTGCGGCAGGCAGGTAAAAGTGTGAACTGACAAATGAAGGATGCCATAATATCTATGCATCATTCAACCGTCATTATATCTCGATTTGCCTCCCAGGTTTTTATACCGATGCCGCGAACCTTCATAATATCTCCGGGCTTTTCAAACTTGCCATATTTCTTCCTGTATTCTATAATCCTTTTAGCATATACAGGCCCAATCCTCTTCAACTTCATAAGCTTTTCAACTGATGCGGTATTAATATTGATTTTCCCGTCTTCCACGGCTAATACACCAGATACCGGCGAAAGAGTTATTAAAAGAGTACACAACCCTAAAATAAATATTTTTTTCACTTTCAACATCTTTTTCTCCTCGATATAGAAGTCATTGAAAACAAAGGATTAATAAACTACGCGAAACGGACGCGACAAGGAGAGAGTAACGCTGAGAAAAACCCTGTTTTCCCTGGAATCGTTTTCATTTTCAGTTGAATCAATAACGCTGTATGAATAATCCAATCTTAAAGCCACCCATCTTTCGGGTTGAAATGTAAGCCCTGCTCCTAAATTCCTGGTTCTGTCCTTTCGATCATCTTCAGTATTTACATACTTATCTCTTCTATAGGAACCATAGATATTACCTCTGAGCTGCCTGGTAAAACCGTATTCACTCCTGCACCCTGCCTGCTGATATATTGTAAAGCCAAGATTTTCAGCACCAAACTCGGCAGAATCATAACCGGTGGAGCCGGTCAGATTTATTGATCCACGCCTGAATGTCCAGGTTTTCCCCAAGACACCATTTATGCTTAAGCCTGTTTCATCTTCACTCACCTCCCTGTCCTGGATAAAATAACCTAAACTTAGAGAAAGGTGAGCATCTTCAGAAAAAACATAATCTATTCCAACAGAAGAATCATAAACCTGGTAATCTTCATCATCCCCCTTATAATCAAAATAAGTATGGGCATATTGAACAAACCCGTCAAAATTCCTGCTAAAACTCCGGGTCAGTCTGATACTTCCCTGCCATTCATCAGTATCATCTGAATCACCTGAAAAAAGTCCACGCGTATAGGAGACATTTGTATCGATGCCGATGTGCGGTGTAAACCGATAAGCAATGCCTGTTGAGAGTGTATGCCTGTCGTTATCCTCTTCTTCCGGATCTTCATTTCTTAAAATACCGTATAAGTATCCAAGATAGACTGAATCATCTGCTCCAAACTGATGGGACAACGTCAAGCCGGCAGCATTTGTATAGTATGGTTCTCTGCCTTTTCTGACTGTTCTGTCCGCTTCGATGAGAGGCTCTTCATCACCATCTCCGCCGACGATATCTTCGCCCATGCCATCAGGATCTTCCGTCCTCATAAATGAGTCACGAAACTCCAGCCGCGTGTTTCTTGCAATCTCTTTCCAACCGGTTAATGCAACATTATGGCGCCAGGTATTGTACTCAGTATATTTATCATAAAAGACAGCCCCCGGAGCGTAAGAAAGTTCAGCGCCGCCGTATTTCCCTGACAGCTCCGCTGAAAATCGAGGAGAAATAGTGGTGATAAGATCATCTTTTTCATTACTTTCGGAATTAAAAAGGTTGTCAGTATACTCCTCACTTACCGTAATCTGAGGTGTAAATGTAAACTGATATCCTAAAGCATTTACTGTTTCAAATATAGAGACAAAAATTATTATTAAACAAAAGATTCCGAATCTCATGGAAAGTATCTCACAACCCTATTACAGCACATTTACAGATACTGTTTCTGGATAGAAAGTATCCTTTTTTGACTATGCAAACCAGAAGCTTACGGCACAATAATTGTGTCGTTTGCCTTGATCAGCACGTTTTGGCTGAAATCTTTACCTTTAACAATATTTTTATAATTTATTTTTATGATCTTCTCCTTGCCGTTTTCGCGCCTGAAAAGAATAATAACCTTCTTTGACGCCCATTCTGTAAAACCCCCTGCAAGCGCAAATGCCTGCAGCACAGTCAGCTCTTTTACAAGATTATACTCACCGGTATTGGCTATCTCCCCCAGAATATAAAACTTATGACTTACCGGACTCTTCAATGTAACTGTTACAACAGGGTTTTCAACAAATCGTTTCAAGCCTGTCTCAATATCTTTGGCTAATTGCAAAGTCGTCTTCCCTGCTGCTTGAATGTCACCAATCAAAGGAAAAGTGATTTGACCGTCGGTTCTAACTAAAACTTCTTCTCTGGAAAAATCAGGCTCCTTCCATGTAACGATTTCCAGGATATCACCACTTCCAATTCTGTAAGGATTTCTGATGGTTTTTACAGCCATCTCTTTTTCTGAATCCAGCGGCTTTTCATCACCAAAGCAAACCGGTATAATAATTAACATTATAATTATCACCATACAGAAATTGATAAGAAAAAAATATCTTTTCATGGGCTGTTTCTCCTTTTTAAAAAAGCCTGACCGCTTTGAAAAGGTTCAATGCGCATCCTGCTGACCAGCGCCGAAGATAGGGGTATAAAAGAGAGGGTTTTAAAACAGGCCCTAATGGCAATTGGGCATCCTTCAAATCTGGTTTGCACTTTTGCCTGCCTGCCGCAGGCAGGGATGCTGCTTTTCGCCTGGTTCCCATGCTCCAGCGCGGGAACCTGTATGGTATGTATTCCCGCGCAGGAGCGCGGGAACGAGAACCGTTAAAAGTGTAAACTACTATAGTCTGTGCCATATGACTTTACGGCATTAATGTAACACAAGTCTTTGTAATATATAGAATTAATTTTCATATTTACTCCATAGCCATATGGTGCAGACTATAATGTCGGTCTTGGAGGCTTTGTCTCCTGTGCGCCTGGGCCGGAGGCCACTTGCCCGCACTGTAAAGGCAAAGCATTAGCATCCGTTCCCAGGCAGAGACTGGGAACGAGATCGTTGCTGTTAACCAACAGCCATAAATTACATCCGGGGTTACTCTTATTATCTCCCGACCCCTGCATATTGAAATCCGAGCTTTCTCATCTCCTCTGGATCGTAGATATTTCTTCCGTCAATAATAACCGGTTTTTTCAACAAAACCTTTACCGCCCTCATATCCAGGTTCCTGAATTCATCCCATTCGGTAGCGATAATTAATGCGTCGGAATCACGGATAGTTTCATATGGATTTTCAAAAAACCTGACACCGTCTAATACTTCTTTTGCATTTTTAACTGCTGCCGGGTCATATGCATGAATTGTTGCACCAAGATTTTGCAAGTCCCTGATGATATGAAGTGCCGGAGCTTCTCTTATATCATCGGTTTTTGGTTTAAAGGATATGCCCCAGACAGCAACAGTACTTTCATTTATCTCTAAAACCGATTTCAGTTTATGAACTGCAACTGACCTCTGCTTTTCATTTATTCTGTGAACAGCCTCAAACAGATCAGAATCACAATCATGCTTCTTTAAAGTGGATATCAGCGCTTTAACATCCTTTGGAAAACAACTGCCGCCATATCCAAGGCCGGCATGCAAAAATCGCGGGCCTATCCGGCTATCAAGACCGAGACCCTTTGCCACTTCCTTAATATCCCCACCTGTTCTCTCACACAGATATGAAAGCTGGTTCATAAAACTGATCCGTGTGGCCAACATGGCGTTGCTCGCATATTTAACAATCTCTGCGCTCTTTATATCTGTGACCATAATCGGCCTGTCCGTTCTTGCAACAGAGCGATACAAAGAGGTCATGATCTCTTCGGCCTTTTCACTGTCTGTTCCGATAATAATTCTGTCAGGATTCTCAAAATCTTTAACAGCAGCCCCTTCTCTTAGAAATTCAGGATTTGAAACAACATCGAAATCTACCTCTTTTTGCTGGTTTTCTTTAATTATGCTTTTCACAAGATCGGCTGTACCTACAGGCACTGTACTTTTATTTACAACTATCTTGTAACCATTCATATATTTGCCGATGGCCCTGGCCACATCCTCGACCGCAGTCAGATCGGCTTCATATAATTCATTGGATGGTGTGCCTACGCAGATAAAAATAATTTCTGATTCCTGCACTGCTTTTATGGCATCATCCGTAAATTTCAGCCTTCCGCCTTTAAGATTTCTTTTAAATATTTCTCCCAGGCCGGGCTCATATATCGTTAACTCACCCTTTGCCAAAACATCTGTCTTTGTTTTGTCAACATCTAAACATATTACGTCATTTCCCAAATTTGCCAGACCTGTCCCTGTAACAAGACCTACATATCCGGTTCCCACAATGGTTAGTTTCATAAATCTACCTTTTGTTAACTCTTTTTATAATTGTAATAATCTTTAAACCATGAAACAAAATTCTTGATTCCCGTCTCAATGGAGGTCTTTGGTTTAAAACCGACATCCCTTACCAAATCTTCAATATCAGCATATGTTGCGACCACATCCCCGGGCTGAAGATCTAAAAGCTCCTTTTTTGCCTTTTTGCCAAGACTCTGTTCTATGAGTTCAATAAATTTCATCAGTTCAACGGGATTGTTATTGCCAATATTGTATATCCTGTATCTCTTATATGAGGTTCCGGGATCAGGAGAATCCCCGCTCCATTTGTGATCAGGTTCCGGAAGCCTGCCCATTGTCCTCACAACCCCTTCAATGATATCATCTATATAGGTAAAATCCCTCTGCATCTTGCCATGATTAAAGACCCTGATGGAATCATTATTCAAAATCGCCTTTGTAAAAAGAAAAAGAGCCATGTCTGGACGGCCCCAGGGGCCGTAAACCGTAAAAAACCTTAGTCCGGTACAGGGAAGATCAAATAGATGACTGTATGTATGCGCCATGAGCTCATTTGCTTTTTTTGATGCAGCATAAAGAGATACAGGATGATCAACGTTATCATGAACGGAAAAAGGCATTTTTGTATTTGCCCCGTAAACAGAGCTGGAAGAGGCAAAAACCAGATGTTTAACTCTGTAATGCCTGCAGCATTCAAGAAGGTTGACAAAGCCGACCAGATTTGAATCCACATAGGCATTAGGGTTTTCTAATGAATACCTTACACCTGCCTGGGCAGCAAGATTTACCACAACATCAAACCGGCTGTTTTGAAAAATCTTCTCCAGTCCGCTGCCATTAGAAATATCTGTTTTAAAAAAAGCGAAATTTTCAAAATCTTTCAGCATTTCAAGGCGTGTTTTCTTAAGGTTGACATCATAGTAGGGATTCAGGTTGTCAATACCTGTTACATGATATCCCTGTTTTAAAAGACGCATGGAAAGGTGAAAACCGATAAATCCGGCAGCACCGGTAACAATAACTTTTTCAAATTCAATATTCATTGTAATATTTTCTCGAGTTTTATCCGGTAATAGTTGGTAATAGTTAAGAAACGCTAATCATTGACCCTGAAATCTCTTATACCATTGAAATGTAATTTCGATCCCTTTTTCAAATAAACATTCAGGCTTAAATCCAAGAAATGATTTTGCCTGATCAATATCGGCAACAGAGCCGAAAATATCTCCCTGCCTTGACGGTCTATATTCAGGCTTACGATCAATGCCGGCTATCCTGCTGACCATCTCCCACAGCCTGTTTATAGTTATGGACATCCCAGAGCCGATATTAAATGTTTTTCCCCTTACTTCATGAGCAGAGGCGGCGAGAATATTTGCCCTTACAACATCTTGCACAAAGATAAAGTCTCTGAATTGGCTCCCACCGCCATAAATTACAGGACGCTTATTATTGGCCGCCTTTGTCATAAAAATCGATATTACACCGGAATAATCAGATGATGGATCCTGCCTTGGTCCGTAAACATTGAAATAACGAAGGCAGATTGTATCAATTCCGTAAAGATCGGAGTAAAGACGGGCGTAATATTCTCCTGAAAGCTTTTGTACGGCGTAAGGACTGACCGGTCTGGAATTCATCTTTTCCTGTTTGGGAAGATGGGGATCATCACCGTAAACAGCGCACGAACTCGCTAAAACAACCCGTTTTACACTGTTTCTGCGGGCTGCTTCCAAAACAAAAAGAGTGCCAATTTCATTTACCATGGCTGATTCAACTGGATTTTCAACTGTTTGAGGTACAGAAACCACAGCGGCCTGGTGAAAAATTATATCGCATCCGTCAGATGCTTCCATCAGCAGATCTCTATCTCTTATGTCTCCGTTGTAAAATGAAATATTTTCTCTTGCCGAGTCAAGATTTGAAAGGCTGCCTGAAGACAAATTATCGATAACTGCAACCGAGCAGCCTTTGGCTGTCAAGGCACCAACAAGATGTGAACCGATAAATCCGGCTCCTCCTGTAACAAGAACTTTTTTTGATTTAATATCCATTATCGAATTTTGCTATGTTTGGAGAAATTGCTGGAATTATAGCTCCGCCCTGTCGATTCCACTTGCTAAAACCGATTAACGACTTGATTTAATACAATTTTTATTTATATTTTCCCTATCGGAAGCATGGGAAGCTGTCCGAGAATGATAAATTTTTTACAAGGTCAAAAAACCCGGCCTGTCTGCGTCTGTCTGCGCCTGCCTGCCGCGGTTGCGGCACAGAGAGGGACACGCGCAGGCGGGCACAGAGATTGCGGAAAATAGCCATTTCAGGACAGCCTCTTAGGCGGCATCCCGAAAGATTACCGGGCACCCTCTCCAGTAAGTACGGTCTTTACTGTACGAAGTAAAATCATTAGATCCATGAAAATCGACATATTCTTTATATAAAAAAGATCATAATTAAGTTTTTCCATGGCATCTCCCACAGATGCACCGTAACTGAAGCAAACCTGCGCCCAACCTGTTAAACCTGGTTTAACGGTAAATCGCTGGCCGTAATATGGAATAACTTCATCCAGTTGTTTTATGAAATACTCACGTTCCGGCCGAGGGCCTACAAAACTCATTTCCCCTCTAAACACATTCCAGAGCTGGGGGACCTCATCAATGCGCCATTTCCGAATGAATTTTCCAACCCGTGTAATCCGGTCATCTTTATCCTGGGCCCATACAGGTCCGGTTTTTTCTTCGGCATCTTGTACCATTGACCGAAACTTGTAAACCATATATTCCTTTCTCCCCTCCCCTACCCTGTCCTGGGAGAAAAGAACAGGTCCTTTTGAATCGATCTTTATTAATACAGCAACTATGACTATAAGAGGCAAAAGCACAACCATCATGACAAAGGATAAAACAATATCCGCTGCACGTTTAGAAAAACGCCGGAACCAGGATTTCCGAAAACCTTTTGAAAAAATCAGCCAGCCGGGATTTACTTGCTGCACAATCAGTTTGCCTGTCAGCATCTCATAAAAACTGTTCCCTTCAAGCACATCAATGCCGCTTACCCGGCAATTTAAAAGTTCCCTTATCGGAAATCCCCCCCTCTTTTCTCCTTAAGAGCGACGACTATCTTTTTAACTCCCATTCCCTTTGCTATTTCACAAAGACCTTCATATTGATCACCGGACATTACAACCGTCTTTTTATCAATTTTAAAATCAGCATCAATGCCGTATTCCGGGACAACTGCAGATACAGTATAACCGGAATCTTTTCTTTCATTCACTTCATCAATTATTTTTTTTGCCAGCTTATCAGAACCCAACAAAATGATTTTCTGATCAAATATGCCCCGATCTAAGATTATTTTATAGAAAAAACGCCAGGATACAATAATAGGTATGGCAAAAGCGATGCTCACAATAAAAACCCATCTTCCAATGTTTGCTTTCGGAAATATAAAATAAATAAAAGCCAAAAAGATGGCGGCAAATCCAAGAGCTCTAAAAAGACGTATGCCTAATTCTAAAAAACTGTTTGTGACCTTCAGGTCGTACAGATCATTATAATAAAGAGATGCTTGACATAAAAAAGTGACAAGAAATGTCTTGAGGAACAACCATTTGTCAAAATCATATAATTCAATGCCGGCAATTATCCAGCCAGAAAACAAAACCGAAATATAGATAAATATCCCCTCAAAGATTACAAAAAAGATGTTTCGTACAGGATAATATTTTCTGAATAATCTTAACATCTCTATTTCTAAGGGTCTGTTTGAAAACCTGTAAACTCTGTTCTTAGCCGATGGAAATGGAAGTACAGCTCTGATATATCATTTTAAGCAGAAATTGTCGGTATGCGGCAACAGCCTATTTCCCGTAATATTTTTCATATTTCCCGTATCTGCCGTAATAATTTGATGAACGCATGTCAAACCTGTTCATAACAACTCCAAGTATCTTTTCTTTCCCTAACATTTCCATCAAACCAGCGACAAGTTTACGCTGCGTATTTCCGCACTTTACCACCAGAAGAATCCCGTCGACCTGTCTTGCAAGAGCATTTGTTTCAGATGTCAAATGAGGCGGTGGTGTATCAATAATTATAAAACGGTCCATATATCTCTCTGTGACCTCCCTTAAAAATTTTGACATCTGTTCCGAAGACAAAAGTTCGGCAGGATTATTGACCGGATTGCCTCCCGGCAGAATCGTCAATTTTTTTACCGCTGTTTTTAGAAGCAAAGAAGATAATGAAATACCCTTTGAAAGATAGTACTTAGTCAAAATGTCTTCACGCACCTCTCCTTCTAACAGAGAAGATAATGCAATACCCTTTGAAAGATAATCGCTTAATCCAGGTACGTCTCCAAACCCGAACCAGTTATGTATAGATGGTCTTCTCATATCGCAGTCCACAAGAAGAACATATTCATTGATACCCTGGGCAATACTTACTGCCAGGTTTGAAGATACAAAAGATTTTCCTTCCTCCGGGACAGCGCTGGTAACCATTATGGAGCGGGGCGGTTTTCCTGAAACAGGAAACAGAATATTTGTCCTTAACTTTTTAAACTGTTCGGCTTCAAACGACATAGGCTTTAAAAAAGAAATAAGATTTTTATCAATATTTTCCCGCCTGAACAAAACTTCGGATTTTTCTGAAGATCTGTCGACAATTTCAGATTTTTTATTATCAGTATCATTAACATTGAGTTGAATTAACCTTCTTTTGGATTCATCATTAACAATAGTTTGAAGTTTTTTTTCCGATGAAACCGCCGGTTTTTTCACTTTATTCAATTTCTCTAATGCATCTGAAACCTTACCCAAATCATCCACCTGTTTTAACATAAGGCATAAATTACACGATAAGCTGCCCCGGATTAGTTTAATTTTTATAGATCAACAAATTTCCTTATAAACTCAATTGTTTGATCAACTCCCTTAAGACAGAGAACAGCAAATCCTGCAAATAGAATAAATGCGGCCATAAGCGAAAAAACACTTAAACTTTGATTAATGGTTCGCCATATTTTGTCTTTTGAATGATATATTGAAGAGACTGTGGCGAGCACTGAAACTCCCAGATAAGATTCAATATCATCCGGTTTTCTAAAAGAGGTGTCAAAATATTCCAGCATAAAGATCATACCCCCTCCGATACCAAGTCCGGCCGCTACCACCAGCATAAACAGTTTTTTCATGTCAGGCTCCACCGGCTTTACCGGCAGCCTGGCTGAATCTAAAATGCGAAACTGCTCACCCTTTTGCTTTCTCTCCATATTGACCGCGATTTCCGCTTCCAGCTTTCTCGCCAAAAGAGAATTGTATGTACTTTGAATATTTTGATAATCCCTTTTCAACGCTAAAAGCTGCTGCTCCCGCTTCGGTGTATCTTCCACCCGTTTTTCATATATTTTTATCTGACGGATTAACTTTGAAATCTCAGACCCAAGGAAGCTTATCTCTCTTTTTGTTTCCAGAACCTGTCTATTGTTTGCCGCAATAAAGCCTGTTTCGGTTTCTGATCTTTCAATATCTGAATCTCCGGCTGCTCTTTCCGCCTCTGTTTCAGCTTTTGCCTCAAGTCCGGCAATCCTGTTCTTAAGTCTGATAACGTCAGGATGCAGGTCTGTATACCTGTTTTCAAGATCAGCCAGCCTTTTTTTCAACTGATCAAGGGATGATACCGGTGTTTCTACATGAACCATACCATCTGGTGTTTGTATGACTTGAGTCTGCTGCCGCATTTTTAGCAATTCAGCCAGACTGGCTCTTGCTTCTCTGAGACTTTGCTGCTTTTCACTTAAATTCTCCTGAAGCCTGTCAAGAATTCTCAAGTTGGAATCAAGCTGCTCTGGAAGCTCTCCCATATACTTTTTCCGGTATTCCCTAAGGGCTTTTTCAACGTCTTCCAGTTTGCCTCTCATCACGGCCAATTCATCCTGAAGAAAATCACTTGTCCCAATAGCCTGAGCTTCCCTGACTTTCAAATTCTCATCGATAAAATAAGTTGCCAGAGCATTTGCCACTTTCATTACTTTTTCAGGATCTTTACCTTTAAATGATATTGAAAATGCATCAGCACCCCTTCTGGCTCTTGTCAATTTAACTTTAATTCTTTTCCGCATGCTTGAAACCTTATCTTCCATAAACATATTTTCAAAATCCGGACCATGGAAAAGTTCAAACTCATTTATAATATTTTCCAGATTTGTACGGCTCATTATCTGCTGGGACAAGGTGCTGAGCCTTGAATCAAGGTCAGTTGACACAATCGATCGAACATAACTTGAAGGGACCCTTTGGGGTTGAACCAGAATTAAAGTCTCTGCGCTGTAATATTTAGGCAGAGTCAAAGCAAGATATATACCTGCCATCATTGAAAGGCAAAATGGTATGATAATCAACCAGCGTCGTCTTAAAACAATCTCTAAGTATTGATCTATTTTTATTGCTTCTGCTGCATTTGTCACTGTTTTGCAACCCTTTTCGCGAAGTTTTGGATGAACTGAATCTATGAATCTGTTGATTTATGAGGATCCATAAATCAACAGATTCATCTATCTTGTTATAATCAAACCATCGGTTGTTTTAAACTTTTACTTTACGAAAATATCTTGATATATTGAATAACACCCATAAATAAAGATACGAAATCGCAATCAACCTTGATTTGTTATTCATTACAGGTTATTTGAGAAAATGTCTGTTAGATAAGAACAGCCGATGCGAATCTTTCCTCTGAGGCTGTCCTGAAATGGCTATTTTCCGCAATCTCTGTGCCTGCCTGTACGTGTCCCTGTATGTGCCGCAACCGCGACAGGCAGGCGCACGCAGACAGATCAGTCGAAGATTTTAACCCTCAAAATACGTGGGTGTATTCAAATCGGTTAAAATCTTCGCCTTCCTTGACCTTGCAAAAGATTTCTCATTTTAGGATAGCCTCATAGTTACTGAACGAATCGGCTCTTGGTCGGCTTTTGACCTTATTTTTTGCCATCCGGCAGTTTCTGCTCCGTTAGCCGCGGCCGATGCCTGAAAGTACGCCCAAAAAGGAGAAAAAGTGATTATTGACAAACCTGGAAAAATTACCGGCAGAATACATTTTTTAGGCAGAAAGGAATCATGTGTATATATTTTAAAAGGAAAAGAAGAATATGCCATGCTTGGCGGAGGAATGATTCATACTGTTTCCGATATAATTAAACAGATCAAAGATCTCAATATTGAAGAAGCCAAAATCAAGCGTATTGTTATTCTTCACTCCCATTTCGATCATTGCGGGGCCGTACCTTTTTTAAAAAAACAATGGCCATGGGTAAAAGTAACAGCATCTGCAAAAGCAAAAGAGCTTCTATCTTCACCCAAGGTTTTAAAAACCATAGATCATCTGAACCGGTTAATTCTGAAAAGAAACAAATATGAAAATAAAGCAAAAAATTTATTATCTCCTTTTGAGATTGAAATTGAAGATATTGTGCATGGCGGTGATATACTCTCCTGTGACGATCTTACAATGGAAGTTATAGATGCTCCGGGTCATTCTTCCTGTTCCATTGCCATATATGTGCCTGAAGAAAAGGCCATGTTTGCTTCTGATGCAGGAGGCATTCCTTTTGGAGACCAGATTTTTACCGCTGCAAACTCCGATTTTGACAAATACCAAAACAGCCTGAAAAAAATGTCAAAATATGATATTAATATTTTTTTGGCAGAACATTTTGGCGCAATGACCGGAAAGGACGCCCAAACTTTTCTGCAAAGATCGATCGATTCCGCTATAAAAACTGAAAAAATTCTTAAAGTTTCTTACGCCCGTACTAACGACGTAAAAGAAAGCGCAGAAGAAGTAACGGATATGTTTATGGAAAAAGCTCCAAAAGACTTTCATCCAAAAGAGATTATGTTTATGGTAGTAGAACAGATGATGCAAAACATTGCAAGAAAAATTTCAAGCTGATTATGAAGCCAAAGATACAGATTATTATACTGACTGCAGTGCTATTTTTCTGGTCTTGCAGTCCAAAAGAGATAATTCCCCCTTTGTCTGAGCGAGTTGCTCCCGGAAGTAAATTGTTCTCAAAAGCGGATCAAATGTTTCAGGTAAATGCTTATAAAAAAGCACTTGAGCTTTATAAGGAATATATTTCACGGTTTCCTGACAGTCCTTTGGCTCCGGATGCCATGATGAAAACCGGAACAATTCATACATTACTTGGAAATAATGACAAAGCACTAAATACTTACGCAAGCTTAATCGACAAGTTTCCTGACACTTCTTTTGCCATAGATGCCAAGATTAACATACTTGCAGTATCTTACAACAGAGGCAATTATCAAAAAATAATAGACGAGGCCGATAATCTTTTCAAATATGATCTTTCCAGAACTCAGATTCTGAAAATATATACAATGCTTGGAAATAGTTACCTTGCTGAAGGTTCTCCGGCAGATGCCGTCTATTTTTATATCGCAGCGCTTAAAAATTCAAACGGCCTGGAAAAAACAGATATTATTGTAAAATTTAAAGATGCTGTCACGCAGCTTACTTCAGCGGAGATTCTATCTCTTTTGAAAAGTTGTAAAGAAAAGCTGCCAAAAGGATATTTGATGTATCAGTTAGGACTTAACAGGGTTGATGAAGAAAAATACGACCAGGCTGAAGAAGCGCTATCGAAATTTGTCAAAAAATTTCCCGAACATGAAAATTCACAACAGGCAAAAGAACTGTTGGAAGAAATTAAACAAAGATCCCTATATAACCGTTATACTGTAGGGTGCCTGCTTCCTCTCAGCGGCCCGTACAAAATTTTTGGAAACCGGGCGCTCAAGGGAATAGAACTGGCCATGAATCAATTCAGCTCACAAAACATACATCCTGAAGTCAAAATACTCGTCAAAGATACAGAATCTGATCAGGACAAGTCTCTAAAAGCTGTCAAAGATTTATCCAAAGAGCACGTTGCCGCCATTATAGGGCCGATTATAAGTGCAAGATCTGCTGCTTTAGAAGCTCAAAGGAACCGAATTCCTATAATTACTTTAACACAGAAAGATCATATTACAGAAATAGGAGATTACGTTTTCAGAAATTTTCTAACCCCGAAAACGCAGGCCAGTATCATTGTATCTTATATAACAAAAAGACTTGGGCTAAAACGTTTTGCAATACTCTATCCGAACGAAAAGTACGGGACAACTTTTATGAACCGGTTCTGGGATGAAGTTTTAGATAGCGGCGGCAAAATTGTCGGCATTGAATCTTACAACCCTGCTCATACGGATTTTGCTTCTCCCATAAAAAAACTTGTGGGGCTCTACTATGAAATACCCAAAGATTTAAGAAACGGAGAGGTTCAAACTAAAAACAGAGGACCCGGAGCCCCCGAACCAATTGTTGATTTTGATGCTCTCTTCATACCCGACGCTCCCGCTAAAGCAGGTCTTATTATACCACAACTGGCCTATTATAATGTAGAGAATATATATCTTTTGGGAACCAATCTGTGGCATTCCGACAAACTTATCAAAATGGCGCGGCAATTTATCCAGGGCGCCGTAATAACCGAAGGTTTTTTTGCCGAAAGCAGATCAAAAAGAGTCAAAGATTTTGTAACGCTTTTCAGCAAAACATTCGGAGAAAAACCAGGATTCATAGAAGCGATATCCTACGACACCGCCATGATTCTGTTTTATATAGTCAGCGACCCTGATGTTAGATTCAAAAGCACACTTAAAAACAGACTGATAAATTCTGATTATCGAGGAGTAACAGGAGCAACTTCATTTGACGAAAACGGGGATGCCCGGAAAAAACCGTATCTTCTCCGAATTCAAGGGGATAAGTTTATTGAAATAGAATATTAACTGAAGGTTCCGGCAGTGTGCTGCAGGAACCTTCCCGAAACCTTCAATGTCCGATATTATAAGAAATGCAGATCAAATATAAATCCAATAACTCCTTACTCGACCTTATTTCCCGCCTCAGGGCCGGGACTGGTAATGTAAATTGAATCAATATCTACAATAACAACACTTTTAGGCTTTGCTTCAGGAACATCCTTTTTTACCATTTCCGTTCCCAGGTCCATATTGGCGCCAGATGTTTCAATTTTTGCAGTTCCTTTAAACTGGTAACCTGTTTTTTCTTTCCATACAGATATAGATACATTTGGATTTGCATTGATGTTCTCTATTGTTTTTTTCATAAAATTATCGACCAGCATAATCTTTGCATCATCCATGATTTTAGTGTAGTGTATCGGTACTGCATTAGGGACACCGCTTTTATCTGCTGTAGCAAAAACACAGATAGGCACTTCGTTAAACAATGTTTTCATTTCATCATTCATTTTAGCCATAATTAATCTCCTTTCATGTTTTAAAGTAAATGACCGCCAATAGAACCGGCGGACAGAAAAAAGCTCTGTTTTTCCTGCAACTAAGCGGAACTAAAAACCGGTTCGCACTCTTTTACATTAATCATACTTAACTAATGACGGGAATAAAAGATAGAAAAAAGAGCAAATCAAGAGATGAAAAACAACCCAAAAATGATATTACCACTTACATTCCAATCTCATTTGTGCTAAGTTTTGACTTTCTATCTCTTAACAACTTTGTTTATCTCTTAAACCGCGTTAAATGTAAAGACTAAAATTAATGAGATTGGCG
>Ga0164318_10002241_pt1 | contig 17833 bp, 14 predicted proteins | sample GuaBasSedimGuay9_FD_113734 | JGI IMG/M metagenome (GOLD analysis project Ga0164318, IMG submission 113734) | Subseafloor sediment microbial communities from Guaymas Basin, Gulf of California, Mexico - Guay9, Core 4571-4, 0-3 cm | ecosystem: Environmental > Aquatic > Marine > Hydrothermal vents... | reverse complement strand
TGCGGTCAGACTTCGGGCACAGGCAAAACCGGTAATTGATAACTGGCTTAATGAAAATAAAAAAAGTGACGGCTACTTACCGGAGGAAGCATCTCTGTTGGCAGTTGATCTTACCTCACGGGATACAGCAGCACTGGTAATGGATAAAAAGGGGCATATTCTTGCAGGGGGAAGGAGATTACGTACTGAACCGCTCCCGGTCTTACCGGATCAGTCTTACTACAGTAAAAGTCTTTCCGGTGAAAATGATATTACATATATTACAAAAGAAGGGAATGAAACATTTCTCGTAGCTCTTATACCGCTGAGGGAAACTCCTGACAGTCCCAAAGTTTTAGGTGTTGTTCAATTGAGCACATCTCTTTCCCCTCTTGATGAAATCCTTACCAGACAGAAAACAATACTTACCCTCGGAATTCTGATAATAATAACCGCTGGTGCGATGCTCGGATTCTGGATAACTTCTGTTTCTTTAAAAGAATTATCCGGTATGGTTGAAACATGCAATCAGATCGCTGCCGGTAACTTGAGTAAACGCATACATCTTCCCAGAAGAAAAGACGAAATCGGACAGTTAGCGGATGCTTTTGATAATATGATTAAACGTATAGAAGAACTCTTTGAGGTGCAGACCCGCTTTGTTGCAAATGCCGCTCATGAACTCAGGACACCTCTGTCAGCACTTCAAGGTTCTCTGGAAGTATTAATGCGGGGAGCTCAGGATGATCCGCAGTCTTTTCTGCGACTTACCCAGGGAATGTACAGAGAAGTAACAAGACTCACAAGAATGTGTGAACAACTTCTGGATTTAACGCGTATAAGAAAACCAACAGATATTCATAAGAAAAGAATAAGTGTAGAAAGTCTTTTTGAAGAATTTCTACAATATGCGGAAATAATGGCTGAAGGAAGAAAAATAGTTAGTAACGGCAGCTCCAATCTTTTTTTCCCTGGAGACTCCGATTCTCTCAAGCAGATATTATTTAATCTGACTGATAATGCAGTTCAGCATACAGAACAAAACGGAATTATAACATTCACCTGGGAATTATCCGGATCTGATATTATCATCAGTGTTTCTGATAACGGCTGTGGGATATCACCTGAAGATCTTCCCCATATATTTGAACCTTTCTACAGAGGGGACCCTTCCAGATCAAGAAAATCGGGAGGAACCGGACTGGGGCTGGCAATTGTAAAAAATCTTGTAGAAGCTAACGGCGGACATATAGAAGCAGAGAGTATAGTAAATAAAAAAACAGTAATTACTCTTTCGTTTCCTTACGTCTAATCTTAATAAAAACTTAATAATTTCTTTAACACTTCTTCATAAGCTGATTGTATATTCTAAAGATGAGTATATGAGAATAATAACAGATCTTAAGTTTACAGATGGAAAAGAAAAAGAACTTGATGAATATAGAAATCTTTAGAAAGTGAAGGATTTAACAATGAACAGCAGAAATGCAGATTTTGATAGTGGAAAACAGGACTCCGGTTCCAGGCGGAAAAGACCGGAATCTCGGGACGGTTTCCCGCCTGTGCCGATACATCCTGCAGCCGGTCTTCCGCATCAAGCAGAAGGAGGCCCCCCTCCTCCTCCGCACGGTCATCCCCCGCTGCAGGATGAGAAGCTTCGTGCACGCTTTGAACTGGATAGCGCATACCGGGATCTTCGAAAAGGGGAGTTGATTGTTCAGCAGATAGAAACGTATCTGCCGGATAGCCAGGAAGCAGTATTCGGGAGACAGCTGCTGGATATAGCTGCTTCAATATATCAGTCCGCGTATAAGAATTTTCAAAATAATTTTTTTTTTAAAGCGTCAGAGTATTCTGTGTCTGTAAAAGATCTGATGCGGGGGATAGATAAGTTTTACCATACTGCCGGTCCGTACCCGATCTATCCTGATGCAGAGGAAAACAAGATATAAGAGAGGAGAATAATGAAGAAAAAAAAGATGATCATTTTAATGTTGGTTTTCTCAATAGTTGGTTTTTCTGTTACAGCAGAAATATCTGTAAAAGACCAGGTCAGACCGCCTCCGGGAGTAATGTCCCCCGGTCCGGCTGTACCACCTCCGGGTGCTGCATTTACCGGCGGATATTCGGCGGTGTACAGTGCTGATATTACACCGGAGAAGATACAGCAGGTGTTGTCGACAGTAAAAGAAGTGAGACAATACTTGAAGTCCGGGAAAATCTGGATTCTAAAAGGACCTGGAGGTGAACTGGAGATCAAGGGAGGTATTATGTACCAGGGTGCTGTTGTTTCCGTTATTGAATTCAGCGCTGTAAACGGTTCTGTCCTGCCGGCAGAGTACAGACCTGTTGTTTATCAGGAAAATGTCTCTCTGGAAACAATCAGAGATCAATTTGATAAAATTGTAAATAATATGCAGATTCTCGAAGGAGTATGGTTTAGTCAGCCGGAAGCATGCTGGATTGTTCCTATTGCTTACCGGGGAGAGGTCATTGCTTCTTTAAAAATATACTATGACGGTATACACGTTATTCCGGATTATAATGCATCGAGAGAGATGGCATTTTACGGGTCATAGGAAAGGTCAGTATGCTTAAAGAACGGAAAAATATTGATTTCTTTTTTTGTATTTCTATTATTGTACTTGTTCTTTTTTCAGGATTCTATCCATCTAAAATAAGATACTATCCTGCCTATATAGACTGGGAAACAATAAGTCTTCTCACGGGGCTCTTTATAATAACAACCGGATTAAAGATGAGCAATTTTTTCTATTCCGTTTCCAAAAGAATGGTAAAGAGGGTACGGTATGAGAGTACCCTCGCTTTTTTACTTGTCTCTATATCTGCTGTTTTTTCCATGTTTCTTACAAACGATATAAGTATTCTTATTGTTGTACCACTTACCTTGAGTCTCTCAGAAATAATTAAGAATGATACAGGAAAATTGATAATACTGGAAATAATTGCAGTTAATGTTGGCTCTCTTCTGTCTCCCATAGGTAACCCTCAAAATATCTATATCTGGCATAAATGGCATGTTCCTTTTTTTGAATTTATTCTAAAAATGTTTCCTCTTTTTGCTGCTTTATTTCTACTTCTTTTTATCTTCACTTTTGTAATGTCAAAAAAAACTTCACTTTTCTTCCGCGCTGTAAATAATAATGTAGAGACAGATAGAAAACTTCTTTTTCTTTCCATTTTTTCTTTTATTGTATTTATTGTTTCTGAAGAACTGCATGCAGCTTTGTATGTACTGCCGGTGATTTTTTTGGTCTATCTTATCTTTTTTAGAGAGGTTTTGAAAAAAACGAATTGGTCTTTGGTTATTTTATTTGCTGTTCTGTTTATAGACATTCATATGCTTTCTGACTTATCTTTAATCGACAAACTGCTGTGTTCCTTTAAATTGAACAATGTGTACAACCTGTATTCTTCAGGAATTCTGTTGTCACAGATGATAAGTAATGTACCTGCAACATTGCTTCTTGCGGATTATAACGTAAACTGGATGGTGCTCGCATACGCAGTAAATATCGGGGGGAGTGGTATTGTTACCGGTTCCCTGGCCAACCTGATAGCTCTGCGACTTGTCGATTCAAAAAATATATTTATGCGGTTTCATAAATATTCTTTTATCTATCTGTTATTATCTGCAGGTATCGGAATATTTCTGCTGTCATGTATGCCATCAACCTATGCATAAAGCACCATTTCATGAAAACATCCACAAAATGGACATCTGTTTGTTCTTTCTCCTCTAAAAAAGGGCAAGAAGTTTGTTTAGTCTCCTAAAAACAAACCGTTCCTTCAAAATACTGTACTGTTTAGGTACTTACCGTGAACTTCTGCACATTTTTATCAAGAATGAGAATGCTTTCTTTATTTCTGACAGAAACTTCCTGAAGCATATCAAGAGCAACAAGAAGTTCGTTTCCGCCTATCTTTTGTTCGTTGGATGCGTTGAGAATTTCCAGAGAAAGGTTTTCCAGCTCCCGTATTGCTTTCATAAGGTCCTTGCTTGAAATATCCTCTTTATCAGTCGTCTCCTTAATTTTCCGGGTCAGTTCGACCAGATCGTTCATGGTATATTTTACTTCTTTTGAAGCAGTACTCTGCTCAGCCATGGCATTTGCAATGGTTATAATTATTTCAACAGTATCTTGTATGTTTGAAAGAATATTTTTAAAGGCATCCCCCACTTCGTTGGAAAGATCGGTTCCGCTGTTGATATAGGCCATGGTTTCCTCCATCTGGTGTTTAATAAGATTTGCCTCCTCAGCCGAGCTTTCGGCAAGTTTATTAATCTCTTCGGCGACTACGGCAAATCCTCTACCTGCGTCACCGGCATGAGCCGCTTCAATTGATGCGTTCATGGAAAGCAGATTTGTAGTGGAGGCAATTTTTCTGATACCGGAAACTGATTCCTGAATGCGTTCGGCTGCAGTGCTGATATCCTCCATTGCTTTTATCACTGCCTTTACCTTTTCCCAACCGGAATTTGCCGTAGAGGAAAGTTCTGTTCCCAGAGTTTTTGCCTTTTCCGTACTTTTTGTAACTTCACCGATGGAAACGCTCATCTCTTCGACACTGGCAGAACTATGCTCAATTGCTCCTGTCTGTTCTTCAATAAGATTTACAATGGTTTTAGTTCCTTCTCGTTGTTCTTCCACGATAGTAACATTCTTCTGAATAACCACTTTTTCCTTTTCTAGGGATTTGTTCACACTGTCTATGGAAGCTACCATCTGCCGGACTGCAGAGACAGACTCCTCCACTGCAGCACTAAGGTCATTGTTCGTATTATCTACATTTCTGGAAGTCTTTTTTATTTCTCCCAGAAGGGTGTCAAACTCCTCTGCCATGGCATCGAGGGCATGGGAGAGCTTACTTATTTCTGTATTTCCCTTTAAAGATGATCGTACGGTAAGATCACGGTTTTCAAGGGCATGCATTACTAATAGCAGCTTTATTATTGGTGTCAAACTCGCCCGGATAATAATGATCATGATTACACCCATGAATACAAGAGCGCCCAGAATTGCAAGAATCAACTTCTTGGCTTGTTTTAAAGCTTTGTTGGATTCCTCAGTATACGAAAGCACCACTTTATGAACGGTGTTTTTTAATGCAATAGCTTTAGCCACTTGAATTGTATCCAAGCATTGCATCTTTTTGGACAAAGAGATTTTGTTGTCCATAATGTCCTTTAGCCCCTGGCTAAAGATGCTCCACTTTGTTTCCCACCCTTGTATCAATTGGAGAGTCTCGGGATTTGTGGTTTCTAACAGACCCAGTTCTTTGTCACCCCTTTTTAATCCTTCAAGAATTTTAGTGTATGTAGTATATTCCTGCGAAAGCTGCTTATGAAGTTCTGCAGCTATCTGTGTATTTTCCTCTGAAAGTGCAGAAACATAGGAAGAGCCGAGATAACCGAGAAGAATGGTTCTCATTCGTTCACTGCCGGAATAATTTATAGCGTTTGCAAGACCGTCCATGGAGGCAAAAGAGCGAAAGATAAGTATGAGAAGAATAAAAAAAACAAATAGTGATAAAACTGTTATCCCTAATATACGGCGTAAAATGACTAGTTTTACCTGGGGGATATCATTCAAACTGTGTGTTTTCTGTTTCATAAAGGGCTCCTGCATCAAAATGTTCTTTATCTTATCCTAAAATACTCTTTGTGAAAAGTGGATAATTTCAAACCATTTCTTCCTCTTCTGAGGCATAAAGCCCAGATCTTCCATCACAGCAGCTATACATTTTACTGGAAAATCCAAAGGGATATGGTATAATCATGCTCAATTGTCACCCAAATACCAGCTGATAGTGTAAAAGTAAACGTTTATTGGCTGGAAGGGTGCATCCCGGATATCTGCAGCCCAAATGTTGGAGGGAGTAATGAACACACTAGAATACGACCGGTTTGGGCCCTGTATAGTAGAAATTTCCGAAGAAGACCCCTTCCCTCCTCTATTTCTCCCCTACTTAAAGGGTGATGAATCTTCTCTTTTCAGTATAAAAATTCCCCGGAGAGAAGAGCGCCGCAACCTTGAACCCGGAATGAATTTGTATGACTATGTGCTCTCTTTTGTATAAAACTGAACTGGAGGTTCTTAAACGCATTGGTGATACCGTTCAGAGAACAAGAGCTTCGTATTCAGATATTGCTGTTATACGTAATCATGAAAACCTATTGGACGGCAGCCTGTATCTTTACTTTGCAGATCAAACATACAAAATCCCGTACAATACAGTTTCAAGTAAACTGATACATAAGTTTATTACGTTAATACGGAATAAATACATCTCTTTCAATTTTAATGCTAAAAAGGTTCCTGAGTACTCCGGGGATATTTCAGATACACAACATGGTGAGGTAAGTTACTATTTTAAGAACTTACTCCCCCAGCTCCTGCAAGAAGATACGGGAATGCATCTCGGCGCAGTGCAGGGAGAGGTTCCAATGGGGGAGAGAGAAACCCGTTTATTAAGAAAACTGCTGTACAAGGCCAGTGATAAGCGGCTGTTGGAATCAATACATCTGACAAATGGAAAAGAAATTGTAATCATGAACAGGGGAAGACTCTGGGGATACCGATGGCAGACTCAATACGGGAAAGAAATCTTTTATCTTCCTCTTGAAAAAATAGAAGGTTTCGAATGCCGGAATTTGGAATCAGAGGACACGGTAATGTCATGTACTTTTACTATGACCGGGTCAAAGCATACCTTTTTATTTTTGGTTGGGAATCCTGATCTTTCTTTTTATAAAAACTTTCCGTAATTGCATAACACGAAAGGCTTGTCCCCAGGATACAAATCGACAAGATAGGGGAAATCATCGGTATACCGTATTTTCAAAGCTATTTACTAATCGCCATTACGCTTTTTTCTCCCCTGAATAACTCAATAATACTTTTGTTTACTGAAAGGTTCAAAGATTTTCCTGAAAGGAGTAAAAAGGTAATGAAATCTTGTTCGAGAGTAATTTCCAGCTGCATCTTTTTATACTGAATCCTGAAAGAAATTTGTTCTATCTCCAACGGCAGATGTGGTGAAAAATGCAGAAGATTGTCACCCACCCTCATGCCTGCAAAACCGTACACCACCAATATCCAGCTCCCCCCCATAGAAGCAGTATGAATCCCGTCCTTCACATTGCCATTAACATCATCATAATCCATGGTTAAGGTTTTAAGGAAATACTCATACCCCTTTTGCACATATCCCAGCTCCAGTGCAATGACTCCCTGAATTGCTGCAGAGAGGGAACTGTCCCCGGTCGTTATTTTTTCATAGTAGTCAAAGGATCTTTTTTTCTTCTCAAAAGAAATTTTATTCCACTGCAGGAATAGAGCCATGACAACATCAGCCTGTTTTAACACTTGAAAGCGGTATATTGTCAGAGGATGAAAATGAAGGAGAAGCGGGAATTTATCTGAAGGGGTATTCTTAATATCCCATACCGGTCTATCAAGAAATGAATCATCCTGCGGGAAAATACCATATTCCTCGTTAAAGGGCAGATACATTTTTTGTGCTGCTGTTTCCCAGTGAGCACGTTCATCTTTTTGTATCTTCAGGGATTTTGTAATATCCATAAAAGACGAATAATCGTTTTTTTTCAGCCAGTCATACCATTTTACCGCAGCTTGGAAATTATCTTTAGCCATTATGTTCGTATAAAAATTATTATTAACCAGTGCAGAATACTCATCCGGCCCGGTAACCTCATGTATGCAAAAGGCTCCGTTTTTAGAGGGAATAAAATTCCCGAGATCATACCAGAAACGGGCTGTTTCCACTAAAATTTCAAAACCTGCAGTAACAAGAAAATCCAGATCATCCGTCGATTCAAGGTATCTGTTTATGCTATACGCAATATCCGCATTAATATGGTACTGGGCAGTTCCTGCGGGGAAATAAGCAGAAGCCTCCCGCCCATTAATCGTTCTCCAGGGGAATAGTGCCCCTTTATGAGAAAGTTCCTGCGCTCTCTCCCGGGCCTTATCCAGGATTGAATACCGGTATAGAAGCAAGGACCGGGCGATCTCCGGTGAAGTGAACTGAAAAAAAGGAACTACGTATATTTCTGAATCCCAGAAATAGTGCCCATCGTACCCGTCTCCTGAAAGTCCTTTTGCTGCCACACTCGTTTTCCCGTTTTTACCTGAGGACTGTACAAGATGAAAGAGATTCAAACGCAGCACCTTTTGAAGTTCTTCATTTCGCGGCAACTTGACATCACTCTTTTCCCAAAATTTTCTCAGATAACGGATTTGTTCCATTTTTAAATAGTCAACACCTTGTTCACCGGCAGAGGCAAGGTCAGCTCTGCATAGAGCAATGGCAGTATCACTATTATCCCCCTGGCGGTAGGAAAGAAATTTTACCAACACAATATCTTCTTCAGGATCCGTAAAATCAAAGACAAAAGAACTCCCTCCTTCTTTTTGGCGGTACTCTGCTGCCGTATATTCACCGGAAAGAAGCAGATGATCCATTCCCGCTGCAAGAACCAGATTACTGCGTTTTGTTTTATATCCGCAAACATCCATTAAACCATCCCTGAAACTTTTAATTTTTTTCAGGCTGTCAGCTCCTGACAGAGATCCGGCGCGGGGATCCTTGTGCAGCGGGTCCTGACTCTGCTTTTGAGTTTCCAGAGACGATACCACCCGGAGCGAATTAATGTTTCCATCAAATTTGAAACGCAGAATCTGGACTGCCATTGAGGGCACAACAAATGAAACCATCCGTGTTATGGATACTGTTATAACAAGTCCATTGCGAACCTTCCATTTGAAGGTCCGTATCATATGACCCTCTTTCATATTTAATATCCGGCTATGATCTGTACCATCAGCTGTTGAAAATTGTTTCCCCTCTGCATAGAACTCAAATAATTTTCCTTCAGGAAGAGGAATGATCTTTTGATTTTCCTCCGGGTATCCATATGCCCATTCCCCATACTGGATTGGTTCCGTCTCATAAAAACCGTTTATATAGGTTCCTTTTCTGTAGGTACTTTCCCTTTCTTCCAAATTCCCGCGCAACCCCAGGTTTCCATTTCCTAATGAAAAAAGGGATTCGTACTTTCCAATATCCGCTTCCTTAAAAGCGGATTGTTTAACAATCCAGCTATTGTCCATAAACTTCTCCGGCAGATTTAATCCAAAGTATCTCATACGGTTTCAATTTCTTCACAGAAAACAGATGCTCCCCGGTAAGAAGATCTGTCCCTTGTATTGCATAGAGAAGTGGCTGCCTTGCTTCAGAAAAATTAGCCAAAACAGTAACAACCCCTTTTCCCCCGCTTCTTATAAAACCAAATATATGAGGATTCTCCAAATCCAGTATGTGTATTCCTTCATCAGCAAAAACTGCACAATTTTTGCGTATCCTAAGCATTTCTCTTACCCCCCGGTATATCTCAAGAGATTTACGGTGAGGAGGATTAATTGTGGATTCAAAAACTGCATCTTCATCCCGCTTATCTTTCCAGGGAAACCGCTGCCGGTGAACCCACCTCGAATCATTTTGCTTCGAGGGATCCTTGCTGTAGGAATAATCATTCAGCAGCCCCAACTCATCCCCTGCGTAAATCAGGGGATATCCGGTCATTGAAAAGATAATACCGTATAATAAAAGAATCCGTTTTACAGCAAGGTCAACTTCCCTTTCGGTTTCTTCGTTAAAAGCTTTTTCAACTCCGGCTAGCGATGCACATGTTCCGGATATTCTCGTATCTCCGGTTTCCTTATTTTTTTGAAAAGGCACTCCTCTGGCAAAGCTTCCTTCAAATACTCCGGTATAAAAACTGTTCAAGAACATTCTGTGGTCATGGGGATTAATCCCGAGACTCCAGGCATCATCATCTGAAAAGGTCCAACCAATATCATCATGGCAGCGTATATAATTTACCCATGAACATCCTTCACTGCACTTTGCGTAGTGTTCCATTGATTTCTTTAAGAGAGCTACTTTCCTGGTAGCCAGCGATTCCCAAAGGGTGGCCATAAGAAGTGGATTGTATGACAATTCGCATTCATCCTTTGAAATATATTTCATAACATCATCAGGATGAACAATTGCTTCTGATTTAAAAACAACCCCGGGAGCAGCAATTTTAGCAGCTGATTTAAAAGCTTTGATAAGAGTATGTGCCTTGGGAAGATTCTCACAGCTTGTTCCTTTCTCTTTCCAGATAAAAGCAAGCGCATCAAATCTCAGTATTTCTACGCCAAGGTTGGCAAGGAACAGCATTTCTTCGAGCATCTTTCGAAAAACAACTGGATTGGCATAATTAAGATCCCACTGAAAATCATTAAACGTAGTCCATACCCAGCCGTTTACATCCTTGCAGTAGGTAAATGATCCGGAACGTTTTTCAGGGAAAATATCCCGGAGTGTTGCATTAAATTCATCCGCAATGGATTTCTTATCGAAGATAATATAATAATCTTTATACTCATCACTCCCTTCACGAGCTTTCTGTGCCCATGTATGGTTTGATGCAGTGTGATTCAGAATAAAATCAAGAACGAGGCTCATTCCATGTTGACGAAAAAGCAAGCTTACTTTTTCAAGATCTTCTACAGTCCCATACCTCTGGTTAATCTCCCTATAACTGGTAACAGCATACCCCCCGTCATTGTCTTTTTGCGGAGCTTTATACAAAGGCATGAGATGGACAGCGGTAATACCCAGATCCTTAAAATAGGGGATAAACTCCGGCAGGTGCTTCAACGACCTTGAAAATAGATCTACATAGAGCGAAACACCTGCCATATTCTCGGAGAGGTACCATTTAGTATCGCTCTCCCGTTTACTATCAAGTTTTTTTAATTCATTTGGCCGTTCCAGTGAATAGATACAGATCGATTCAACAACATCTTCAACCTGATACAGAAAGTCCCTCCTGTTCCCGTAAAGTTCAAAAAGCTGTTCGAAAAAAGAGGGAAACTGTTGTTCAAGCCGTACACGGAATAAATGATACCCGGCTTTTTTTTGGTAATCTCTCAGCTTGTTGTTCTCAATCCTCTGAAGTATTTGCCCGCCCTGATTTTTCATATACTATTCTTTAACAGAACCCGCCATTAATCCTCTAATAAAAAACTTCTGCAACGCTAAAAATACTGTTAACGGTAAAATCATGCTGATAAAAGCTCCTGAAGTAAGCAGCTGCCAGTCCTGGCCCCGTGATCCTATCAAATTGAGGAGCCGTACCGTAACTACCTGCATCTTTGCACCCGCCCCGCTCAAAAATACCAGAGCTACCAGCATATCGTTCCAGACCCACAAGAATTGGAATATTGCAAAGGAAGCCAAAGCGGGTACAGACAGCGGAAGAATGAGCCTGATAAATGTAGTAAAGTGTGATGCTCCATCAATAAAGGCGGATTCCAGAATGCTTCTTGGTATGGTGCTAATATAATTAAACAATAAATATGTTGCAAGAGGAAGTCCAAACCCTGTGTGCGCAAGCCAAATCCCCAGATAAGTGCCATTAAGTTTAAGTTTCTGGTAGTCACGCAGCACCGGAATAAGAGAAATTTGCAGAGGTACGACAAGGAGTGCTACTATGAGGATAAAAAGCGGTTTCCTCCCGGGGAAGTCAAGCCAGGCGAACCCATACGCTGCAAAAGCAGCAATTAAAATGGGAATTACAACAGCCGGAACGGTAACACTTATACTATTCAGAAAAGCACCTGCCATGTTATCGCCTTTTACTGAGGAGTTGTTATTGGAATCACTTTTTAGTTTGTAATCTCTCCCGGCGAGAACCTGACCATAATTTTCCAAAGTAAATCCTGAATCATCTGAAAGTGCTTGCCACCACCCGGTTGCAAAAACATTATCTTTAGCTCTGAAAGAAGTTACCAGAATCCCGAATGTCGGAATTGTCCATATAATAACAAGAAAAAGGAGTACTGCATTTACTACTATCCCGGAGGACTGCCCTTCCGGATTCAGGCTTTTTCTTTTTTTTATTTCTGACATTAAAAGACCTCCCTTTTCCCGAATTGCTTCAGGTTGTACCACATTACCGGTATAACAGCAATTAATATTACTATAGCAATAGCAGATCCTCTGCCGTAATTGAGAAACTTGAACATCTGTTTATACTGCTGACTCGCCAATACCTCAGTACCGAACAGGCCATTGGTCATTGCGTACACAATATCAAAAACTTTTAGAGTAACAATGAGTATTGTTGTTCCTACAGTCACCAAAGAGCCCTTTATTGACGGAATAATAATTTGGAACACAATACGCCACTCACTTGCACCATCAATTCTTGCAGCTTCCTTAAGAGTGACCGGCACTCCTTTTATCGCTGCGGATAAAATTACCATTGCATATCCAGTTTGCAGCCAGACAAGAATAACAATAAGGAAAATGGTATTCCACGGCCGTAGAACGATCCAGTTTACCGGCGACCCTCCCAATGCAGTAACCAGGGCATTTAATAATCCAATTTGAGCTTCTCCTGCAGGTCTAAACGCATAAATAAATTTCCAAATAACACCTGCTCCGACAAAAGATATTGCCATAGGAAGGAATATAAGCGATTTAGCCAATTTTTCAAATCTCGATTTCTCTGAAAGGAGTGCAAAAAGCAAACCGAAAATCAGGCTTAAGCTTGTCCCCAAAATCAACCACTCAAGATTATTCAAAAAAGCCAAGCGCATGGTCCTGTCAGTAAAAATGTATTTATAATTAGCCAGGCCAACAAAATCTTTTGAAAACTTACCCATAAAACTCATGTAGAAGGAACGGATAGCCGGTAAAAACAGATAGTAACCAAGAATTATGAGCGCAGGACCTACAAAAAGAAAAGGAACAAACCTTTTTCTCCAATGAACCGGTAACCGCTGTATAGTAAAATTGGACAGGATAAAAAGTGCAGCAACACCCCCTACCCCCCAAATAATGGCAACCACAGTAATAATGAGCTGTGAAGCCCCGCTGTCTCGTAGAAAAATAAAACCAGCCCAAAGAACTGCAAAAGTAACTATTGGTATAAATAATGATACAATTATTCTGCCAACTGCAGTCACAATTTTTTGACCGGTATTCCCCTTTTTATCAGGGACATATAAATCTCCCATAACCCCTCCTCCACTTAAAAATACGGGACCGGCTAACCGGTCCCTCATCCATTACTTTTTCGGCCAACTTTCTTCTATCTGGTCAAGAACCTTATTTACCGGTACTCCACCAACGAGGTCTGCCATTCCGGTCCAGAATGTTCCTGCACCTACTTCTGCAGGCATATTATCCGATCCGTCAAACCTGAAAACTTCTGCATTTACAAGTATCTTTGCAAGTGCTCTATCAATTGCAGAGGAATAATCATTAAAATTGGTATCTTTATAAGGGAACAAGGCTCCGCCTGCTTTTGCCCAGGGTGCTGCCGATTCCCATGTTGTAAGATAAGCCATGAGCTGCATAACTTCCGGCCTGTCATTAAAAGCAACAAACTGGTCGCCGCCTCCAAGGACAGGAGTACCCCATTCAGGATTTATGGATGGAAGAGCAAAGACACCTACTTCTTCGTCAAGGTTTGCCTGCACATCCTCAGGCATAAAACCGGTAATAAAGTTTCCCTGACGATGCAGCCAGGCTTTTGGCGGATTGGTAAAGAGCGGTTTAACCGCATCCCCAAAATTAGTAGTAAGAATGTTAGTTGACCCACCAAGTACATATTTGGGATTCATCCAGATATCCAGCATAATCTTTGCAGCATTTTGAACTGCAGGATCATTAAAGGGTATTTCATGATTGACCCATTTGTCATAAACATCCGGTCCTGCTGTTCGCAGCATGATATCTTCCATCCAGTCTGTAGCTGCCCATCCTGTAGCAGATCCGCTTTCGATTCCGATTGACCAGGGGATCCCTCCATCAGCGACAATTTTGTCGGATAGAGCTTTTAACTCATCCCAGGTTTTTGGTATGGTGTACCCTTTTGCTTTAAAAGCTTTTTTAGGATACCACACAAAACTCTTGGCATTTACCCGATGAAACACACCGTATACCTTTCCCTCATATGAACCGAGATCTTTCCATGATTTGGAATAATTAGCATCAATTTTGCTGACTACTTCCGGAGTAAGGGGTGTTAGAAACCCCCGTTTGGCAAAATTTCTCATTAACCCCGGCTGAGGTAAAGCTGCAACATCGGGAGGTGTTCCCGCCTCTGCCTGCACCAGAATTTGAGTTTCAAACTCTTTAGAACCTTCATAAACAACATCAATTCCTGTTTCAGCTTCAAAGGCTTTCAAACATTCTTCAAACCGTGATGCTTCAGGTTCAACAAAAGCACCCTGAATTCGTATTACTTTTTTCTCAGGTGCAGCTGTACTTGCTCCCTCACTTTTACCACCTGCAAATGCCATTGCAGTAACAAATGCAAAAATGATTAAAAGGGAAACCATCTTCATTCTTCTTTTCATGTCTCTCTCCTTAAAAAATATTTCGACCACCTACTATGTGGTTAATCGCTCAATAATTCTGAGATCCAGAACAACATTAATGGGAACACTTTCCGGCTGTTTCATTCTTTCAAATAAAAGCCGTACTGCAGCCCGCCCGGACTCATCCAGGGATTGACTTATAGTCGTGATATCCATGTAGTCGGCTAGATCAATATCGTCAAATCCAATAACAGCCAACTCCTGGGGGATTTTTAGATTTAATTCCCGAGCAGCTTTTATAACACTGACTGCCTCAAGGTCCGAGGCCGCAAAGAATGCAACAGGATACTCTGCGTTTTTTATTACATCTTTCACGGCAGCTGTCGTCTTTCTGATTCCGGGATAATGAAAGATGATATTTTTTTCGTTCAAAGGGACGCCTCTTTTGCTCAGCTCTTCTCTAAATCCAATAAAACGCTGATCCGTTGCATGCAGTGAATATGCAGGCTGCCCTTTTTCACCGATAAATCCTAAATTCCGGTAGCCTTTTTCTACAAGATACGAAGCAGCCATTGCTCCGCCGACTTTGTTATTTATCTGAATACCGGATAAGCCGGGATGCTCAATTTCCACTAATACCACAGGAATACCATGTTCTGTAAACCGCTGGACACTTTCCTTTGAAATTGGAAGCGCCAGGATAATTAGACCATCAATTTTTTTTGTGACTGGAAGTGATTTGTAATAATCCAGCAATTGTTCGGACGTTTCGATCGAATAGATGATTAATTCATACTCTGTCGAAGCTAAAGCATTTGTTATCCCGCGAATTCTCTGTACAAAAGAGGGACTCGTCAGGAAAGGAGTAATAACCCCAATGCGTTTAAAGTTTCTTCGGGCACGCGCAACAGCTTCGGCTTTTGGTTCAAAATCAAGTTTTTTCATTGCCTCATGGACTTTTTCCTTTGAAGCAGCCGAAACACGCGAGGGATTATTGATTACCCGGGAAACAGTTGCAATGCTTACCCCTGCCAGTTCGGCAACATCGTAGATTGTAGAATTCCCCTTCACCATCTCTTCCTTAATCTGTGCACCAGTAAATGTAAGTGCTTACATTGAACCACTTTCATAGTGTAGATCAAAAGCAGGCATCTGTCAAGAAAAATTTTCTCACCTTAAAATACCCCGTCAAAAAGGGGAAGAGAAGAGAAAGTCCCATAGGACTCTCTTTACATTTTTTATCATAAATCTTGACATATAATCCGGAGAGTTTCACTATATAAGAAAGTTCAAAAAAAGAGAGGTTCCAATGAAAAAGTATTTACCAGCATTATATGCGGGTTGTTTCTTTATATTTATTTCCTGTCAATCGGCAAACGTGATTGCAGCAAAAACACCACAACAACAAAATAAAGTTCCTGAAGTTAAGAGTACAAAACAGGAAGTCTCAGAATACGAAAATGCAGTAGAGCCTAAGTCTCCCAAACCTTGGTGGCTGGATTATTCCCAAATGTCAACCTTGATCAAGGATGATCAAGTTTTGGCAGTGAATAAAAAGACAGGTGAAGAGAAACCTTTATTTAAATTGAATACGGATTTTACCAATAACGGCGATATTTTGCTCAAAATAACACTGACTCCCATTGAAAACCTTCAGATAAAAAAAATGCAAACCCGCGCCGGATTTCCCACCGGCAAAAACGGCGGTTATGTTACCAGTATGGGAAAAGTACAACTGAAAGACGGTGGAGGAATCATGACAATAAAGATTTCCAATCCCCGAAAAACTGTTACCGGTTATAATCTTTTGGCGTTGATAATAGATTACACTTACAATTCGGACAATAAAGGGAGATTGTATTATCCTTCTGCCTCTGCCGAGAACAATGCCGTAATGTCATTCGAGTTCTCATCCATCGACCTTTGGGACAGCAGAGGTGATTTCTCAAACCTTCTATCAGCGGATAGAAAGGATATGGAATCTGAGGGGACCCAAAACCTGTCCACGTTCATAGATCATTCGGACACCGGAAGTGTCATTGTTTTCAACAATGGGCCCGTTAAGTATCAGATTGCTAAAAAAGGTCCAATTAAATTTGATATCATTCAACTTAACATTCCAGACTGGTACAGTGACGGTTCAAAGAAAGAACAATATCTTGGTAAAACAGATTTAGATACAATAATCCTCATAGACAGGGCTGTTATTGGCAGAAAATATTTTTTTAAAAGAGATTCTATATATTGGAAAAAGCTTCGTGATCCGGATTCCAATTACCCTGAAGCACTGAAAAAGATTGCAAAAAATGCAAATCAACTCAATATTGGGAACGTACTGGTAATCCCTTTTGATCCTGTAAATTTTAAAAGTACGGATGCAGGCCTGGAATTTACTTTTAACTGGACTAATGTAAGGGATATTTCAACAATTGATATTAAGGTAAAAACTTTTGGGAATTTATAGAGGGTTTGTGAACTGGAAACCAAAACCAGCTGATCTGGTTATTTCTTCAGTAATGGCTCTCTGTTTCCCTGTCCTCGCTGGTTTTCTTTACACAGAAACAGGTGCATTGCTCCCCATAATTCTTTATTACTTTGCAGCATGGAGTATCAGTATCTTTAGACGGGGCGGGAGTGGATACCATTTTAAAAATCTTTCTGCACCGCCAGTATGGTTTTACATAAACCTTGCAGTAATTGCCGCCACCCTTGTAGTATCCTTCTTTATCAGGGTAGAAACAGAAAATCCCTACCTGATTGGTGTATTATGCACAGGAGTTATCTGGGCTGTTGCAAATGCATCAACGGAACAGCTGCTATGGTTATATATTTTTGATGCCTGGGATCTATATAAGAAAGATACACTGAGCCGTACATGCCGCGTTTTCATGAGAACAACAGGACTTGTTTTGTTTTCACTGTTTATAGGAACTATACATGCACTCTTTTGGGCTAAATTTCTTCATACAGTTAATGCAACAGGAATTTTGGCCATTCTTTTTATCCTGGGAACAACAGTTTCGGGATATCTTCATATTCTGGTTTGGCGAAAAAGCTCACAGATGCTCTATACTTTTATCCCTCATTTCATGCTAAATCTTTTTCCCCTGGTTTGGACAGGATATTCCATTCTCCCCTACCTTCTTAAGGCAGGACCAGGATAAGGTACCGTATGCAAACACGGACTAGAGAAAGTATACCCAGCAGGATAATAAAAATAATACTCATGCTTCTTAATAAGAAAATAGGGCTCCTCACAAGAAATTGAAACTGGATTCAGGTCTTGGCAGCTTACCCATACAATGATAAAGAGCAAGTTTGTAAGTTTCGACAGTACGAAATCCATAAGCCCGATGAGAAATAACCTTTGCTTTATTATTCAGGCCTTCTACAATTCCATTGGAAATAGGAACTTTAAAATAATT
>Ga0164318_10002240_pt1 | contig 17838 bp, 17 predicted proteins | sample GuaBasSedimGuay9_FD_113734 | JGI IMG/M metagenome (GOLD analysis project Ga0164318, IMG submission 113734) | Subseafloor sediment microbial communities from Guaymas Basin, Gulf of California, Mexico - Guay9, Core 4571-4, 0-3 cm | ecosystem: Environmental > Aquatic > Marine > Hydrothermal vents... | reverse complement strand
TTATCACCCATCAGGGTTGAAAACACTCTGTCCGCCTCAGCAGCGCTTTCAATATTAACCTTTATCAACTTTCTTGTCTCCCTCCTCATAGTTGTCTCCCATAACTGCTGGGGGTTCATCTCGCCAAGACCCTTATATCTCTGAATCTCATACTTCTTACCATCAAGCTTTTCCAATATCTTCTCCTTCTCCTTCTCGCTATAAACATACACCTCCTTTTTGTCAACCACAATCCTGTATAAGGGTGGAAGAGCAATATAAATCTTTTCCTGTCTTATCAATTCAGGCATATAGCGATAGAAGAATGTGAGAAGAAGCGTCTTTATATGAGCACCATCAATGTCTGCGTCAGTCATTAAGATAATCTTCCCATAGCGCAGGTTGCTAATATTAAAATCCCCCCCTCTATCAACTCCCGTTCCAATGGCTGTAATAATTGTTCCAATCTCCTCATTGCTCAATATCTTGTTGAGCCGTGCCTTCTCCACATTAAGTATCTTACCCTTGATAGGCAGTATTGCCTGAAACCACCTATCCCTGCCCTGCTTTGCACTTCCACCTGCCGAATCACCTTCTACTATGAACAACTCTGTCTCCTCTACATCCTGAGATGTGCAGTCAGCCAGTTTCCCGGGGAGGTTTGCGGTCTCTAAAGCACTCTTTCTCCTAGTCAGTTCCTTTGCCTTCCTCGCCGCCTCCCTCGCCCTCGCAGCGAGAATCGCCTTCTTAACAATCTTCTTTACCAGCCCCTTATCCGCCTCAAATGCTTCACCCAGTTTCTCATATACCAGTGAGCTCACAAGCCCCGATATCTCACTATTACCCAATTTGGTCTTGGTTTGCCCTTCAAACTGTGGATTTGGCAACTTAATAGAAATGACTGCGGTCAAACCCTCCCTGGTATCATCACCTGATATGTATATGTCATTCTCCTTCAGGAGTTTATGTTTCCTGGCATTATCATTAATCAATTTGGTTAATGCGGTCTTAAAGCCCGTCAGATGAGTCCCGCCTTCAATGGTGTTGATATTATTAGCAAAGGAGAGAATGGTCCCTGAATACGAGTCAGTATATTGCATTGCACACTCAACCTGGACCCCGTTCCTATTCGCCTCAAAATGGACAACCTTTCTGTGAATAGGGTTTCTGTTTTCATTAATATATGATACGAATGAAGATAGTCCCCCCTTATACTGCATCTTGACCTTCTTCTGATTTTCATTATTGCGCTTATCCTCAAAAGTAATAATAAGACCCTTATTCAGAAACGCAAGCTCTCTCAACCTTGATACTATAATGTCCGAATTAAACTCAATGGAATCAAATATCTCAGGGTCTGGCATAAACCTCACTACAGTTCCAACAAACTTGGTCTTGCGACCTCTCTTTACTGGCGTCTTTGGCTTTCCCCTCTCATATCTCTGACTCCACTTGTAGCCATCCCTCCCCACCTCTACCACCATCCACTCCGAGAGTGCATTCACCACCGATACGCCAACACCATGAAGTCCACCTGCAACCTTGTAGGTCTTGCTGTCAAACTTGCCACCTGCATGCAATGTCGCCATAGCCACCTCCAAGGCACTCTTCTTCTCCTCGGGATGCATCTCAACTGGGATACCACGCCCGTTATCCCTAACCAGGCACGAACCATCCTCCTTTATTACCACATCAATCCTGGTGCAGTATCCTGCAAGTGCCTCATCTATGGAATTGTCAACTACCTCGTTCACCAGGTGGTGGAGACCTGTGGGTCCCGTTGAACCAATATACATAGCAGGACGCTTTCTCACCGCCTCCAATCCCTTCAGCACCTTTATGGTCTCAGCAGAGTATTCGTTGTTCTCTTCCATTCTCTCCTCCTGAAATCATCTCTATATAATATCATATCCTAAATCAACATTCAATACTTTTTAAACATATTCCCTTACTTATTTTCATAATTGTGGTCAATAAACTCACAATAAATGTAATATATTTAACTCATTACAAAATATAATTAATAATTAATATAATATAATTTAATGTTAGAATTTACCAAGCTTCACATATATAACTAAGTTGTATAATATATAATAATATTATGAAATTTATGTCAGATGGCACATGTGGTGATGTTGTAAAGTGGCTGAGAATACTGGGATTAGACACCACCGCCAAGTTCCATAATCCAGCACCTTTGGTGCTCAAAGAAGCCATAAGCGAAGATAGAGTCCTCTTAACACGAAGTGCAACCATAAAAGAACTTGGAAGAGAAAGAGTCATCCTCTTACCAGAGAAGACGATGGAGTCACTGCATAAGTTGAAGGAAGCCGGTTTTCTTCAAGGCGCCACACCATTTACCAGATGCCTCGTCTGCAACACACCCCTGAAAGATATAGCGAGGGAAGAGATAAGAGATAGAGTCCCGCCATATATCTACCAGACCCATACTGAATTCAAAATATGCCCCGACTGTGATAGAATATTCTGGTCGGGAACACATGTAGAGAACATGCTGAGGTGTCTCAAAAATGCAAATATCATTTAGGTTAGAGGTCACCCTTATACTCATCCTTCTCCTAACCGGGTTATCTAAATCAGATTATGTATTTGTGACCTCAATTGAAGACATAGAGATAAGTGCTTTAATGGAGAGAGAGTGCCTTCTTCTTATAGATGAGGGCAGGGCGGTCATAAGGTCAGAGACCCAATCACCTGTATTTCCCATATACGGTGAATATGACAGATATGGACCAATACCAGAGGGCGCGGACTTATATATAATATTTAACCCTCTTAACAGGGACCTTTCGGATATTTACACATTATCAAAGATACACATAAAACTGAGTGGAGACAAGACAATTATAAATGGCTTTGGTTCAATTGATGAGGAGGTGCGACTGAGAGGTGCCGAGGCATATAAACTAAACCCGCTGAAACCTCCCAAGACCCTTGATTTTATGCCACCCCGAATTGAATATAATCCCTTGATTGACTCACTTATAGACAGGGTTAATGAGTATGAGAACTACAAGGTTGTTGACTATCTTTCGCAGATACCAACCCGATACTCATTTTCAAGCGAGATATCACAGGCAAGATACTTCATAAGGGATAAACTAAGAGAGTGGGGCTACGATTCAAGGGTTTTTACATATCAATATGACCTAGGGGAACACTGCTGGATTCAGGATTTACACCGTCTTCCCGACAGAAGCGAGATATGGTTCCCTATGAAATCGGGCTATGTCTTTCATTCTGACGACAATGGCAATAACTTTGATAGAAGTCAATCAAGGGTCATAGGCGCCGCCATATACTTCCTTGATAGCAATAAGGGCTGGATAGCAGGGTATCATAGGGAGATATCAAGAACCAGTGATGGAACACTTTGGCAGACCATAGATACCGGCTTTGATTACCACTATCTGGATATACACTTCCTTGATGAAAACACCGGCTTTATGACGACCAAAGAGGGACAGATACTAAAAACCAACAATTCTGGAGACACCTGGTATGTTGCCCACAACATCTCGCCAATAGAACTCCACTCTATCACCTTCATAAACCAGGAAAAGGGTTTTGTATGCGGTGATGCAGGAACCCTGCTTAAGACGGAGGACGGAGGCGATAATTGGTCCGAAGTTGATATTCCCAATACCGATGCAATGCTAAGAAAAGTATTCTTCCTCAATGAGAATGTGGGCTGGATTGTTGGATTTAAGGGAACCATACTTCACACAGAGGATGGCGGTGAAACATGGGAGATACAACGAGAGGGAGATGAATACCTGATAGGTGTGGACTTCAAAGACAGTCAGGAAGGGTGGTGCTGTGGCATTGATGTCATATTCCACACCACAGATGGTGGCGAGACATGGGAGGAGGTGGAGAGCGACATCCCCTTCGGAACACTCTTTGGTATCTCTTCATTGAGATACAATACTCTCTTCGCTGTTGGTGTCGGCAGGATACTACGCTCTGAGGATGGTGGTGAAACCTGGGAGGAGGTGAACCTTGGAGAGTTTGGCAAACTGAACTGGAAGAATGTGGTTGGAAGCAAGATGGGTTACGAATACCCGGATGAGGAGGTAATTCTTGTTGCCCATTACGATTCTATATCCAATCTCCCCTGGGATACTGCCCCCGGAGCCGACGATAATGCGAGCGGAACCTCAGCGGTTCTCACTATCGCAAAGGCACTCAGAGATGTAAGGGCGAAACGAACCATAAGATACCTTCTGGTCAGTGGTGAGGAGCAGGGATTATGGGGTAGTAGGGCTTATGCAGAGTGGGCGAGGGAAAACGATATGAACATCGTTGCAGTGCTGAATATGGATATGATTGCCTATCTTGATGAGGATATAATAGACCTTGATATTAGGGACACAGAGCCATACACCTGGCTGGGGGACTATATCTATGAAGTCGGCAAATTATACCTACCGGAGATAACCATCTACCCTCATCAGGAGGGCAGTGGTGGGAGCGACCATATCCCCTTCTGGGAGAACGGATACCCGGCTATCTGTAATATTGAGCATCCGGGCGACCACTGGTATCCATACTACCACACAACAGAAGACCGTATTGAACATCTCAACTTCAACTATCAATCACTGACAGCGAGGTTGAATGCAGCCACAGCCCTCACTCTTATAGAGCCCATCTCTCTGGAGACCACGGAAGACCGACCAAAGGTGGTGGTGTTTCCTAACCCATATAGGGCGGACAGTGCAACCTCTGAAGGTATTATATTCGCAGGCGTCGGTGGGTTTGAAACGCTGTCAATATACTCAATATCTGGAGACCTAATAGAGAAAATAGACATAGAGGGACGAGATAGTGTCTTATGGCCTGTATCTGGCTCTAATGATATAGAGTCAGGCATATATCTGTGGGTCATAGGTGGAAATGACGGTAGATTGACAGGTAAGGTGGCAATTATAAAATAGTGAGTAATGATAGAGAGAGCCACAGACCTACATTCCTTAATCAAAAACATACATAATATAAAACTCATAGGAGATGACAATCCAACGATAACGGGAATTACCCACGACTCAAGACAGGTAAGGTATGGCAATATATTCTGTGCCATAAACGGAGAGAGTTTCAATGGTAATGAGTTTATATCAGAGGCAATCTCAAATGGTGCAGTAGCAGTCCTTACTGAGAGATACCATAATTTTGGAATCCCAACTATCATCACCCCAAATGTGAGAAGAGCCATGGGCAGATTAACTGCCAAATTCTATGACAATCCATGCAACAGCATGAAGGTCTTTGGCATTACTGGGACGAAGGGCAAAACTACCATATCCTATATCCTATATAAATCATTAAATGATAGTATAGGCAGAGTGGCTTTATCCTCCACAGTCGGGAGGTATTTCGGTGACTATTATGAGTATTCATTCAGAACCACCCCTGAATCTACTATTTTAATTCCCTTTATCGCATCTGCCCTTGAGAAAGGGAGTGAGTATGCGGTGATTGAGATATCCTCCCATGGACTTGCACAAGATAGGGTCTCTGGCATTGAACTTGACATTGCAATATTTACAAACCTATACCCGGAGCACCTGGAATTTCATAAGGACATTGAAAGGTATTTCAAGGCGAAGAGCAAAATACTTAATATCATCAAGCCAGGGGGCAAGATAATCATAGATATTGACAACCAGTGGTCAGCGAGACTATACAACATGGCTAAAGGTATATCTCATATAAAGACAATAGGTGTATCTTCCGAACCGGGCACCGAAGTGAAGATGGTGATACCATCAGATGAAAAGAGCCAGAAAACTATAGAAATCACAAGTGACAGATATACAATCTCATTACGGTCTCCCTTGATGAGCGCCTTTAATGCTGAGAACATCGGTTTATCTGCCATAGCACTGATAGAATTGGGAATGGACTCCAATATCGTTAAAGAGCAAATTGAAAGGGCAGAAGCACCTCCAGGGAGAATGGAAGAGATAAAACTTGGACAACCATTCAGGGTAATAATTGATTATGCTCATACACCCGAGAGCTTGAGATTTCTACTGACCGAATTGAGGCATCAGATTAAGAAAGGTAGATTGATAACTGTATTTGGTGCAACCGGCTTAAGGTTCAAGTCCAAGAGACCGGTGATGGGCAGGATAATCGCTGAACTCTCTGACAGGTTCATAATCACAACCGATGACCCCTATGGTGAAGAGCCGGACAAGATAGCAAAAGATGTCCTAAATGGTGTGGACGAGAAGAATAGGGATAAGGCAGAGACAGTTCTTGACCGGGGTGAAGCCATTAAGAAAGCACTTACAGAAGCAAGAAGAGGGGATATGGTTGTGATTGCTGGAAAGGGACATGAGAGATTTATAGTGTATGATGACAAAAAGGTTCCATTCAATGACAGAGATTATGCAGAAAAGACCATAAAGGAAATATTAAACAGGTAATATCTAAAATGGTGAAGGTCCTGATAATACGGTTGTCTTCTCTGGGCGATATAGCAAGGACCTATCCTGCAGTAGGATTGATTAAAGAATTTCTTAAGGGGGCAAAGATTGACTATCTTACCTATTCAAAATACACAGAACTGGTTGAGCATTTCGGTGTATCACCAATACCGGTAGATGAAGAGAGATTTAAGAACCTCAATGGTATTCTAAAAATGGCGGGTGAAATTGCAGGCAAAGGTTATCACTATGTAGTAGACCTTCATAGTGTCTCACGCACCATTCCCATTACTATTGCCTGTTACCTGAAAGGTAGTAAAGTGGCATTTGCGAGAAAGTATGCCATAAGAAGACACCTGTCCATTCTACTTCACAGAGTGCTATTTCCGACAGGTATGAGCATAATATCAGAGAACATTAACACCGTGAAAAGAGCATTATCACCACTATTAAGTCATACGGGTAATAAGATACCAAGATTAAGGTTGAGTGAAAATCCCATCAAATTGAGAAACATTGAGGCAAACTCTGTAGATATCAGGAGAAATATAATTATCGCACCCTTCTCCTCCAGGAAGACCAAAGACCTACCCAATGAAACAATTTATCTATTAATTAAGTCGCTTAACCAATACTCTATAACACCTGTAATCGTCGGTGCTGGTGAAAACCTCCATGAGATGGATGAATTCAAGAATATCTATAACAATATCAACTATATTAACCTGGTGGGTAAGACCAGTATAAATGACCTGATTAACTTATTGTATCGGGCAAAGGCAACTATAAGTGTTGATACATCCGCTCTCTACCTTGCCAGTATTATGGGTAAACCGGTGGTGGGTATCTTCGGACCAACAGACCCGAGAATGGGTCCACAGCCACTACCTCCCTCCAGGATAGTTGAGGTCAAAGTTGACTGCAGACCCTGCTCCCTCCATGGGAGTAATATATGCAGAAGAGAAAAAAGAGAATGTATGACAAACATAAGCGTTGATATGATAGTTAAGGAACTGAGTGAGTTAGTGAAGATTGATAGATGAATATACTCATAATCCAGACCGCATACCTTGGAGATGTAATCCTCACCACCCCGTTGATAGGACAGGTGAGATGCGCCTACCCAGAGTCAAGAATCAGCATTCTGGTCATACCGCAGACAGCCGATATTCTAAACAGGCATAAGGATATAGATGAGATAATTATCTACGATAAAAGAAAGTGGGGCGGTCTTATCAGTAAGACCCCTGGATTGATAAGAAATGTGTATAATAAATTTGATATTGCCATATCTCCACACCTATCAGCGAGGAGTGCAATAATTGCATTGATGTCAGGTGCAAGAATAAGAGTTGGATTTGAGAAAAGCGCATTCAAACAACTCTACACACACAGAGCAATATACGGATGCGGGCACATTGTGGAGAGATACGCAAATCTCATTAAATCCCTCGGTTTTGAAATACCACCCGACAAGATAACTCTCGGTGTTGATGAATCTGATATTATGAGGGCAAATGATATACTGAAAGGAGCAAGAGACAAAAATGCCCCTCTGGTTGGCATCTTTCCCCAATCTGAATGGTTCACCAAGACACCACCTTTACCATTGTTAAAGACAGCCATAAAATCAACACTTAAAGAGATATATTTCCATCCAGTATTTCTTGGAAGCAGAGCAGACAATGAGATAAGTATTTTTTCAAAAGAGGTCGGTGGAATAGACCTGATGGGTAAGACAGACCTGAACCTGCTGAAGGGGATTGTAAGTATGCTTGATGTTGTAATTTCAGGGGACAGTTCTGGTGTTCATATTGCATCGGCTTTTTTGAAACCCACTATAGTCATCTATGGCGCCACCCGACCGGGGCAGGGCTATTACCCCTGGATGAATGAATACTATGCGATTATGGCTGATATTAGTTGTGCACCATGTTCACCGCATGGGGGAAATAAATGCCCCCAAGGGCACTTCAATTGCATGAACAATATCAGACCTGAAAACATTAGTAATAGATTATTAGATATTATCAAGCACAGCAAACTTTAGGTTAGATACATGTAACAAACATTTACAAAGATATTTTCAAACCATAGAAATCTATCTCTTGATTTCAGGTTTTTTATTTAACAAAACGCACTAACTATACTTCTACTATGTAGTGTATATACTTTCCCTAATTAAATAGAGCCCTCACTGCTCCTAGGGATGTATTCTCCACAGCCGTATACTCAATGGTCAATCTAATTCTATTTGCCTCCTCTCTCTTGTATTGTGCATACTCAGCATTCACTCCAGCGTTATAAGAATATATCATATGGTCTCCATCCGTATTAAATGTGTAATTGTAAAGAGAACTATGAGAACATCCGCTCCATTTAACCTCTACGATGATATTATCATTACCATTATACACAAAGTCATTCTTGTTGAAATTTATAACAACCCAATCATCCTTATCTCCTGAAAATCCTCCCGGTTGTGCTCTATAAACTAAAACTTCATCATTTCCATCATAGTTATCATTAAACCTTGTGACCAGTTCATCAAAAGATGTATGACAAAAATTCACAACAAAATAACTATAACTAACTGACTGGCTATTGCGGGATGATTGGAAGTCCAACCTACTAATTATACCACTCGGTCCGATATCCGACGAATGGTATAATGCCATGAATCTCAATGATGTGCTTCAGCCACTAAGGTTGGTAAATGGGTCCTGACGGTCATCCTCCTGTTCACCGATGATTACCTGGTCAGCAAACACTGAAGATACCAGAGCGGCAATCATAGCGCCTAAAATAATCAATCTCATATATATTCACCTCCTTCTCTTTTACAAAATATATTATATTTTTAACCCTTCTTCAACATACTAATAATCAATATTTTTACAATATTTTTCTATTCATTATCAAACTGCCTTTTATATACTTCTCCTTTAATTATACAACAATCTAATCTTTAAAGAGGTATATTTCCTATACCCACGGTATCAAATGTCAACCTTATCATATTTGCCATCTCTAATCCATAATTAGAAATCTCCATCTCCGCTTAATTGTATTGAGAACAATTATGATTACCGTAAACATCAACCACCTTACAAACTTACGCTTGACAATCAAACTATGTAGTTTATAATTACAAATTAAGGGGCTGTAGCTCAGTTGGGAGAGCGCCTCCTTGGCGTGGAGGAGGTCAGGGGTTCGAATCCCCTCAGCTCCAATTTGAAGTGAGCACTATGAAGAATCTTTTTATCGTTCTTACTATTCTTCTTGTTTTACTCTCATGTGGAGAGAAAGAAGTGTTTTACATTGGGCTGGTGGGAACGGAGACAGGTGATGACAACACCAAGGGCATAGGTGCGTATAATGGCGTAAAACTCGCTATTGAACTCCTGAAGAAGAAGGACTTCAAGCCCACTGGAAAACATGAACTACATCTTATCCACTATGATGATGAAGGCAATCCAGAAAGAGCCCTGTCACTGATAAAACGACTGATGGAGAAAGACAATGTATGTGCTGTAATACTATCAAGTAATATCGGTGCATTAAGTAACGAAGCAGTAGAACTGGCAGAAGAGAATGAGATACCTCTACTATCAATAGCAAACAATTACGAAAGCACCACCCCATCTCCCTTCGTCTATGAATATAGTCCCGACCGTATTCAATATACAGAAAAGACAGTGAACGCAATCAAATCCAAACTAAACCTTAAAAGAGCATGCTACATTAAGTATCATCCCGAGGAGACCATTGGATTAACCGAAGAACCACAGGTTCCGGTGTTTATATCAAACCTGATAGAGATAACCCATAGTATTACACTGAAACCGAATAACCTACTTGATGTGGTTCTAACTATTAGAGGTTACGAAGACATTGATGCAGTCCTGTTTGATGGACCACCTGATAAAGTCATAAAATTTAACGGTAAGTGTTTAGAGAAGGGTTTTATCAAACCTGTTATATACGCAAGAATGATGGAAATGAGTAGTTTTACTGAGAAAGAACTGAATATGATGAAGGGTTTATATTTCTTTTCACCCATAACGGAGGATACAGATAACCCAGAACTACTATCTTTCATACAATCTAACTATGAAAACAGAGGTGTAAACCCCTCTGTCACAACCACCCTCTCTTATGAAGCAACCTATGCTGTTATAAATGCAATAAAACTTTCTAACTCAACCAACAGAAAAATTATAGCCAAAAAGATTGTAGAGATGGAACCTGTAATGGGAGTTCTTGCACATACACCAAGAAAAGCTGATGATACCTATAAAATCTACATTCAACAAATAATACCCTTTCAAACTCAAAACAAGGTTGTAGTGATAAACGAGGTGGAGTGATATGAGTTTGGGTCTCGGTGAGATTTTAATTATTATAATTGTCATAGTTCTAATATTCGGCGTCGGCTTTGTGACAAAGTTCTTTGGAGCACTTGGCAGAGGAGTAAGAGAGTTCAAGAAAGAGGCATCTGGAGAAGAGTATAAAGAAGAAGAAGAAGAAGAAGAGAAGAAGGAACAACCTAAAAATCCATAGAACTCACGCAAAAAAATAAACGCTAATAGTTCACCTACCACAAAACATGCATGAATACAGTATCGCAATAGGGATAATTGACACATTGAAGGATGTCCTAAAAGAAGAGTTCCTATGTTTGAATAAGATAGAACTCACTGTGGGTTCTTTATCAGGCGTTTATTTTGAAGCACTTCACTCAGCACTGGAGTTAATACTTGAAAGTGAGGGTTTAGACAATGTTACTATCAATATATCGGAGGAGAAGGGCTTATTCATTTGCAGTGAATGTCAAAAAGCCACAGAGATTGAACCCCCACTATTCATCTGCAAAGAGTGTGGTTCCAGTAGAGGTAAGATATCAGGTGGTAAAAAAATTATTATCAAAGCGGTGGAGGTAAACGATGGCAAGATATGAACTGATGAGAGATGCTCTTGGAAGAGAGAAACAGCGAGCAGAACGACTTCACGATTTCTTCGCAGAACACAGAATCTTAGTGCTTAACATAATGGGCTCACCCGGTAGTGGAAAAACCACTCTCATAGAGAAGGTAATAGAGAAATTAAAAGATGATGTAACCATAAGCGTGATAGAGGGTGACCTCGCCACCACAGTTGATAGCGAGAGGATAGAGAAAACTGGTGCAGATGTATTTCAGATAAATACAGGCGGAATATGTCACCTAAGCCCCGAGATGGTAGAGAGAGCAATAGATAAGATGAATATAAGAGATAAAAGCATTCTGATGATAGAAAATGTGGGCAACCTCGTCTGCCCTGCTTCATTTGACCTTGGTGAAGACATAAGAATGGTTCTGGTCTCAACTCCCGAGGGAGACGACAAGCCAGAGAAGTATCCCGTTATGTTCCTTGGTGCAGATATCTTTGTTATCACAAAGATGGACCTGATAGAAATGACCGATTTCAATATAGAAAGGGCTATCAAATCAGTTCAAAAAATAAAACACAATACTGAAATCTTCACCTTCTCAAGAGATTCAAATGAAGATGCTAAGAGAATATCAACCTGGCTGAAAGAAGAATATACAAAGAAGATAAAATAGTGTATTATATAGTATCCTATACTTTCCCAGTTAAAATATAAATTCCTTGACTTAATGGAGTCAAATATGTTATCTATCATTAGAAATTGTATCATAGAGGAGGTTATTATATGAATAGATACAGAGCTCTTTTCCTCCTCGCATTGTTGGCTTCAACACCTTATGTATTTGCACAGGTAGAGACATCGCCAGAGGGAGGTGAACTATTAGCACCACCATCTAATTTCATCGCTGAAGATACGCCACTTGATAATGGCAACTCAATATCTCTTTCTTGGAATTTGTCACCAGAAGACATCATCGGTAAGACAGACATAGAGGGTTATATCATAGAGCGCTCTACAGAAAAAGAAACTGGTTATCAGAAGATTGCTGAACTTCCAGCGGGAACCACCTCATACACAGACACCGAGATAGAGAACAAGAAGAACTACTACTACAAAGTATATTCCATCGGAAAGGGTGGAATCCACTCTGAACCGATATATGCTGGTCCTGTTATAGCATCTACCCAATGGTTCAATCCTGAGAGAACCAATATGCTGGTCGCCAGTATTCTGCTTTCGCTATTTGTTTTATACTTCATATTCAGGGCAAGGAAGGGTGAAAAACTATACATAAGACCAATAGCAGGGCTTGAGGCAGTTCAGGAGGCAATAGGTAGAGCTACCGAGATGGGAAAACCTGTCCTTTATATTCCTGGAATTATGGACATGGACGATATTCAGACCATCGCAGGTATAACCATCCTTGGAAAGGTAGCCAGGATGGTTGCAGAATACGATGCTGAAATACTCGTCCCCTGCTGTAGGTCACTTGTTATGACCATTGCGAGAGAGACCGTAAAAGAGGCATATCTTGATGCTGGAAGACCTGATGCCTTCAAGACAGACAACATTAGATATCTGACCGACGACCAGTTTGGGTATGTTGCCGCTGTTGATGGTATTATGCTCCGTGAGAAACCTGCAGCTAACTTCTATTTAGGAACATTTTATGCAGAGTCGCTCATTCTGGCTGAGACCGGCCACTCGGTGGGTGCTATTCAGATAGCAGGCACCGCAATGCCAAGCCAATTGCCATTCTTCGTTGCAGCATGTGATTATACACTGATAGGTGAAGAACTATTCGCAGCAAGTGCATATCTGTCGGGAGAACCTCTAATGTTAGGAAGCCTAATCGGACAGGATATGGGCAAGGTCATAATACTCGCATTCATCATTGTCGGTTCAGTTCTAGAAACATTTGGCGTTGATGTCTCATCTCTATTCCTAACGAAGTAAGGAGGTGCTCAAGTCATGAAACAGAGATTACCATTATTAATAACACTGATAGTAGGTTTAACCCTCATAGTTCAGTTTTTCTCCCCCGGTCTCTCTTTCATACAGGAACGGTTCACAAACTGGTTCCTCGTTGTTATCGTCTTTGCATTTCTCCTTGGTTTCTTAAGTTTAGTAAAGGTAAACATCACAAAGATAAAGAGGAGGTCTGAGGACTGGGGTTATTCTATACCATTATTAATTGCCTTATTCACAATGGCTATTATTGGTATTGGCTGGGGCATAGGTGAAGGGACGATTTTCAACTGGTTATTTATGAACTTGATGGTGCCCATGTCCGCAACTATGTTCTCACTACTTGCCTTTTTCGTCGCATCAGCAGCATATCGGGCTTTCAGGGCACGAAACCTTGAGGCAGCAATGCTACTTATCGCAGCTACAATAGTTATGCTCGGAAGGGTTCCGATAAGTTCGGCTGGTTTCTTATCCTATCTAAAACTTGATGCTATAGCAAACTGGATTATGACATACCCTAACACAGTCGGTCAGAGAGCAATTATGATAGGTGCAGCACTTGGAGTTGTAGCAACATCTTTAAGAATAATCCTTGGAATTGAACGCGCCTATATGGGTGAAGAGTAAAGGAGGAACAAGATGGGAATTACCGAGAGATTAGCAAATATAGACAGAAGGATTATCTTCCTCTTTATTGCGATTGCGGTTATCATACCCTTGCTCCATCCCATAGGGCTTCCAACCAAGGTTAGTCCACCGGTAGAGAAGGCATACCAGGCGATGGAAGGGCTCCCGGATGGTTCATATATTCTGATATCTGCCGACTACGACCCTGCAACCATGCCCGAGATACAACCAATGATGTATAGCTTACTACATCACGCATTCAAGAAACACCACAAGGTTATAGTCATGGCATTGTGGCCACAGGGTGCATCATTAGCAGAAGAAGCCCTAAACGAGGTAGCACCACTATATGACGCCAAATATAGTGTAGATTATGTCAACCTCGGGTTCAAATCAGGTGGTTCTATTGTTATCCTCGCAATTGGCTCAGATTTCAGCGAACCCTTCCCCAAAGATATGTATGGTGACCCAACAAGTGAGATGGATATTATGTCAAATATTGAGAACCTAAACGATATTGACCTCGTAATTGACCTATCCGCAGGCGACCCTGGAATACCTGCATGGGTGATGATAGCGAATGCAAGATTCCACAGAAAAATTGTCGGTGGTTGCACCGCTGTATCTGCACCGCAGTTCTATCCATACCTTGATTCAGGGCAGATGGTCGGTCTTCTTGGTGGTATGCGGGGAGCTGCGGACTACGAAACACGGCTAAATATCCTGGGAACAGCAACCGCAGGAATGGATGCCCAGTCAATTGCACATATTGTCATCATCATTTTCATTATTATTGCCAACATCTTCTTCTTCGTAGAGAAGCGGAAGAAAGGTTAAAAAGGAGGGATAACTATGAGTATTGATTTTATTGGAGTATGGATAGCAGCACTACTTACCCTCTTCATATTCTCATTTCTCTATAAGGACAACCCGTTCTACAAATTTGCAGAATATTTGTATGTGGGAATATCCGCCGGCTATTTCGCAGCATATTATTACCATAATGTAATGGTCCCTAACCTTTTCGTTCCACTTCAAAACCACCAGTTTGACTACTTGATACCACTTGTTTTGGGAATAACAATATTATTCCGACTATTTCCTAAATATAGTTGGGTATCCAGGTATGGTTTCGCATATAGTGTGGCAATGGGTGCAGGTATTAACTTCATTGTGTATCTCCAGGCAAATGCTATGCAACAGATAAATGCTACCATACTACCTCTCATCTCTCTGGAAGGGGGCTTCAATCTGGGTCAAACCATCTCTAACATCATAATTGTTATTGGTGTATCAGCGGGTCTCGTCTACTTCTATTTCTCCAAACCCCATAAGGGCTTCCTCGGTTCAACTGCGCGTCTTGGAATATGGTTCCTCATGATATCGTTCGGTGCATCATTCGGTTACACTGTTATGGCACGTATCAGCATCCTCATCGGCAGAATGCAATTCTTAATAAATGACTGGATTAAGCCAACCATAGCACTCATCTCTGGTTCGTAATAAGAAAAGTATTTCACTGCGAAAATGGGAAGGACATATTGGTCCTTCCCTTTGATTTAATATTTTACTACTCAAAGAAAGGTGTAGGTAAAAAGGTAATAACAAGTAGTATTATTGATAATACCCCTACTATCTTTCTCTTCCTATCAAGTGGTTTCTCATCATCCAGAGGTGGAGGGTGGTGAAATCTGATTACTACAGCGGTGAAGAAACCCCAAAACAGCCAACCCATCCATAACAATCCCATAAGAAGAATTAGTATAAAAACCACACGAGAAACCCAGATACTCTTTTTACGAAGTAGAGCATACAATATATGACCACCATCCAATTGCCCTATTGGTATCAGATTTATAGAGGTTACCCACAGTCCTATCCACGCTGCATAAGCCATCGGATGAAGCATTAAACCCATATCACCCGGGATGTATCCCTTCAATGCATATACGATAGACCTGAAAAGAATGCTCGCACCAAGAGTCGGCCATAATTGCTTACCTACCACTTCACTGAGGGGAACAACCTGTGAATGGTTTATCCCAATTATCAATATAGGTATGGCAACTATCATCCCTGCAAAGGGACCCGCTGCTCCCAGGTCCATCAGTGAATTTCTATCTCTTATCTTCCCCTTCATTTTGATAAATGCTCCAAAAGTTCCAACCAGAGGGTGCGGAACAGGCAGAAAGTATGGTAAAGAGGCAGGAACATTATGATAACGGGAAGCAAAGTAATGTCCCAGTTCATGAGACAGAAGAATGATTATCAGCGAGAATGAGAAGGGCAACCCCAAACCCAGATTTCTCACAGAATCCACAAACTTGCCTGTCTCTTGAAAGGCACCTGCAAACAATGTTGAAAGTATAGTAGCGAAAAGCAATATTATATTAAGCCAGTATTTCTTGATAAATGAATGCTTCTTCTCTTTCTCATCTACCATTATCTCTACTTTTATGTCCTTATCAACCATACAACATCACTATCTCAATCTATTATACCTTCAAGTATTACCTTCAACGATGCTCTCTTGTCTGGGGAAATATGCTCTATACGGGTTGCTAAAGAGTTTCTAATCACATCTTTGCAATTACAATCTCTTCTGCTCTTAAAAAGATTGGGTATAGTCCTCTTCATTACCTTGTGAACATTCTCTATGTTCTTCATAAATGTCTCTATGACCATATCGTGGGTTACATCACCTTCACCCTCATACCATACATCATAATCCGTGACACATGCCAATATTGAATAACATATCCCCGCCTCTCTTGCCAGTTTCGCTTCCGGGGCATTGGTCATACCAATCACATCTATTCCCAACCTTCTATAAATCAAGGATTCTGCTCTTGTAGAAAATTGTGGACCCTCAATGCATATATATGTTCCACCTCTATTCACCCTCAATCCTGCATCCAAGCACGAATTATATAATATTTCACTAATTCTCGGGCAATAAGGGTCAGCCATAGGGACATGAGCCGCCATACCACCCTCAAAGAATGTATTCTCTCTCTTCTTAGTGTAATCAACTAACTGGTCGCATATCACAAAATCGCCGGGCATTAACTCTTCCTTCAACGAACCACATGCAGACACACCCACCAGCGACTCCACACCCAAAACCTTCAAGGCATAGATGTTTGCTCTGTAATTCACTTCACTAGGATTGTAGCGATGACCCTTTCCATGACGAGGCAGAAAAGCAAACTCAAAATCATCCATACGGGCTATTACAATTTTACTGGATGGATAACCGAATGGTGTAGTAATCCACTTCTCCTGAACAACCTGAACGCCTTTCATCTCATACAGACCACTACCACCAATAAAACCTATACTGACCTTACACATCACTATCCTCCATAATTCACTACACTTCCTACAAATATTTCTAAATATATCAAAAAATGCAATTAAATGAAATTCAGAAACATATTTTGAATATTAAACATTTATCCCTATATTATCATCATCACTAACACTTACACCCTTAAAATGAGAAAATATCTTTTTATAAACCCCACCCAACCTCACCTTTTCTATGAACGGTATTAGGATAGAACATGCAATTATAGACCATAGTATAACTGAATATACTATATCAAGTATAACATCTGAGAATTCAACGCCCATCTGGAGTGGTATAGATGCAAGCACTGCCGCTGCAAGCCCCTTTGGTATCATGGCAGACATAATAGAAGCATCCCTTGGCGATAAACTTCTGGGCGCAAAAACAAAGATGACAATAAGCCGGGCAAAGAGTATAGCAATTGTGAATAAAAATCCAACCAACATAACATTGAAATCGCTAATCTTGATAGAGATACCAAGATAGACAAAGAAGAAGATTTTCAGCAAGAAAACGAC
>Ga0164318_10002237_pt1 | contig 17847 bp, 21 predicted proteins | sample GuaBasSedimGuay9_FD_113734 | JGI IMG/M metagenome (GOLD analysis project Ga0164318, IMG submission 113734) | Subseafloor sediment microbial communities from Guaymas Basin, Gulf of California, Mexico - Guay9, Core 4571-4, 0-3 cm | ecosystem: Environmental > Aquatic > Marine > Hydrothermal vents... | reverse complement strand
ATTGGAATAGGAATAATATTATTATATAGTCATGAAAATCCGAAGAAGATTCAATGTTTTATATTTGTAGCAAAGAGAGACAATAAAAAGTATTCTATTAATAAAGATATATATTTTAATTATCTTGGTGGAGTCTGATGAAGTGGTATACTGAAGAAGGTTGTGTAAAGGATTTAGTCTTTGAGCTTTCTGTAATGCTTCTCTCATTAAATGAGCTTAGGAATGGTCAGATTGAAGCTTACTATCACATGTCGGATCAAGATATATGGGTGTTCACGATCGGTTTCGATTATAGGAAACTCTATCTCCAAAAAAGTTTTCCGCCGAAGTATCCGGTTACAATATTTATGAGGTATGTAAGGAATTCTAGGGTGCTTGGGAGAAATACTGTTAACTTGTTTTTTGTAGCGATGTTTTTACCTGATTTTATCGAAGGTATAGGTGGCGAGGGGGTGATTCGGAGGCTTAGGGAGAAATGGGTGACTGATGAGGATATGGTGATTATGGGGGAAGAGCATATAAGGGAGGTAGGGGATATGACTGTCTATAGGGAGCTGGAACCTAGGCTGAAAAAGATAAATGCTTCTAAGGTATCGAATGCTTATATGTGGACATGGGATACTTTGAAAGATGTAAGCATAGGGACTATAGTGGATGTAACGGATAGGACAAGGTCTCAGGTTATTAAGCAGGCTAAAAAGGAGATATTGAAGGCTAGAAAATTGCAAAACGTGATGACGGAAATATATAGGGTTGAATTGGGCGGGGAGGCTCCTGTTATTGAGAAAAACCACTTGACTAAATATAGGATTGGTGACTGGATAATAGCATATTTTAGAGGGGTATAAACTGTATAATCTCTATAGTCTTTCCGAGTTCTCTCGTTAGATTTTAGGTTCTTTTAGAATCTAGTTTTTATTTTACCATGATGCGAGTACCCATAGGCCAAGGTTTAATGTCCGATCCATACAGGGATTAACTTCTATTCTTATCGTTTCTTTTTCTTCTTTTATTAAATATTTTTCTTTTAGTTTATCTTGTATTTTTGCTGCCTTGCGTATAAGAATAGGTATTTTTCTAATAATTTCCTCGAGTTTAAGATCTGTAAAGTCTTCTATTACTCCAAATGAAATTTTGCTTAGATCACTGTAAGTCCAAAGATAAACTTTGTCTTCTAGTAGAGATTGGGCTTTCTTTATATCATTGTATAATGTGTATGCAGTTTTCTCTAGTATATTTATTTTTTCTTTATCAAGTAAGATTAATTCGTAATTGTCGATTAGCCAGTTTCTTTTAATATATGTGAGGAATTCATCGAATGATTTAAACTTGCTTAACCATCCCCATCTTTTAAATTCAAAGTCTAAACGTTCGCGGAAATAAGGAATATATGCTATAAGTATTATGAATAGATACTTGTTATCGTTAAAGCTTGTTTTTATGAAAAATGATGTACCTATGTCAAATGTATATTTTGGAAAGATGTTTTTCTTGCATAATTCTTCATATTTTGGATTTATGCTGATTTCAATTGGCCAGTCTTTGGGATTAACCTCTATTTTCCAGTAAAAATAGTCTTTATTTATCTTATTGATTTCTGCTAATGAGCTGATTGTTTTCTGAGCTATTCTTTCAAGTTTTTCTATATCATAAAATAACTTTTTCATTATTCATCCTCTTTATTATCTTATTATAAAAATAGTTTGTTATGTTTACGATATCTTTTTCTTTTTCTTTAATTAAAAATACCATTTTTCCTAACCTACTGCTAGGACTATATTCGATGGCAACGCCAATACCAAATAATGAATTTCTGTATAATGTGTGTCTGAATCTTTCCTCAATTTGTTCAATAAGGTGTTTTTCAAGAATTCTTTTAAGATCCTGTCCTATAGAGACCTCAATAAATCCTATAATATCATTAATATCTTTACGATATATTTCATAGTCTGCTCTAAATCTTCTCTTTTCTTTCGTTTTACCTTGATACAATAGAAATACATTATTTTTCGATACATTTTTTCTTTCGGCGGCAAAATCAATAAAGATATTTATAAATTTTTCAAGAATTCTTTCTCCTATATTTCCAATTTCCTGAGGATTTTTTAATATATACCAATAATACAAACTTTGTCTCACTTTTTCATCGAATTCTAAAGAGATATAACTTTCTATATTCAAATTATGAACCCTAATATTACTATTGACTAAATTTAAAGTAGTAAATATTTTAGCACCTAGAGTTGTTGGAGGCCTAATATGTGTTAAAAAGTTAGAAAGATCATATGATGATGTTATTAAATTCTCGTTAGAAATTAATATTTTCTTTCTGAAAACTCTATTTCCTCTTTTCATTTCTCCAAGTATAATATAGGCACTGGACAATACGCTGTTTTCCGTATATGCTAAAAATCTTTTTATGGATGTTACAGGGTAGTTTTTTCCGGAGTATTTTATTTCTAGTTGTATGGGTTTGTTTTCTGAGAGAGGACAGGTTATGTTGAGGATTGTTTTGTTGTCGTCTGCTGTTTGTGTGAAGTTTATCTGATTGTTTTTTGTGTCTACTTGCATGTTTACAGGTATGTGTATGTCATTGCCTATTGATAAGATTGCCTTGCCGATGTCGTATAGGTATCTTCCGCTTCTCTGGATCTGTTCTAATGGAGTGTACCTGTATATTCTAAAATTGTATCCTTGTATGTTGGTGTTTTGTTCAGGTTGCTGAGAGAGGAAGCTTTTGTGGTTGTACAGTGTTATATAATAGATTCCTTTTGGTAGTTCTCTGATTTGGAGGTATGGTTCTGGTTTTCTAGTTTTAGAGGTTGAGAAGTTTATGGTGCGTGCATAGAGTCTCTCCACGTTGTTTTTGTCTAGTACTTTTATAAAAACGAGCCTCTGTTTTCCTACTAATTCATATATTTCTTCTGGCAGGGCGAAGATTCCCCTTGCCTGGATGGAGGTGAAGAAGCTTACTTTGTTCTGGTCTTCTAGGCTGATGAAGAATGTTTTTGATTTTGCCTCTTTTATGACCCTTTCCTTGTCTAGGTTGAGGAAATGTATCAGGTAGTGTAGTTGTCTCTTGACTGATGCTCTGCATACTCTTGAGGAGAACGATGCGGTGCCATAGATTGTTTTATCGGTCAAGGGAGTAAGTATCCTTAGTAAGGATTTGTCTCTGATGTTCAAGGATTTTGCATTGTCTATGCTTGTTTCAACGTAGTCAAGGTCGCCTATTGCTCGAGCCGGTATATACCTTCCCTTGAGATTCGTCACATCTTCCCAGGCGTTTAGCCACCAGGTTACATCGACGTGCTTGCTGGGATTTTCGAATTTGTTTAATATATCTTTTAGGAAGACTGGAACTAGGTCTGATTTACCGTTGTCTGAGAGTTTCTTTATGACTTGAATGATCTTTTCAGTTAGCCTACGTTTTTCAGCATGCCGTATTACTCTTCTCATGTTTTCTTTTATCTCCTCTCTCGTTGAATTCGCAGACCTCCTCTTCAATTATAACACCATACAGACCATCTGACAAAAACGGTGAAAACTGATGATACCATCGTTGAAGCCTAAACTTCTAACGGTTTTTACAGCCCTAGAATCGAAAGGAGTGATAGGGATAACACGACTACTTTCCATTAATCCTATATGCCTTTTAACTCCCATCAATACTTTACATTATTAGATTTTATTAAGAAAATGAAAACGAAAGATTACTAGTGGACATTTGAGAGGAATATCACTATGGTAATTTCTGCCAAACTTTGAAAAACCGTTTATTTTTGCTTTTGGGTCTATTGTATAGAGAGGAGATGGCTGAAGCCTATTATGTCGGTTATCACGTGGGCTGTTGTTAGTAGCAACAGTTTTCTTCTCTTGATGAATATTAGGCCGTAAACGTAGCCTATTATGAATGTTGCTATGGTGTGTAGTGAGAAGCCGTGCCATACGGCGAATGCAAGTGCCTGTATCAGGTTCGCCTTTCTTGGCGACATGTACTTTTCAAGTGAGGTTATGCCGAATAGTCTCCATATTATCTCCTCGAATATTCCGGCCGTGAAGGGTGCTATAGCTACAAGGTAGATCTTAGAGAATAAGGGTAGTCTTGAGACGAGATCCTGCCATATCCTATAGTATGTTTCCCATCCGCCGTAGCTTAACATGGCTGTGACGAACTGCAACCCCATTATAACTCCCTGTGAAAACACGACTAGGAGCAGTGTTAGCAGTAGGCTTCTTGGGTCTAGCAGGTCGTCTTTGGAATAGTAGCGTTTTAATTCGGTCCAGCCTCCCATTAGTTTTGCCGCGTAGAGTCCGAAGCCTACCTGTAGTATCGACCAGTAGAAGTTGTAGGTAAAGATCGCCAACATAGCCTCCCTGCCTATTTGCTCCGGCTTTAGACCTCTTTTGTATGCTGTATATGCAGCCATCCAACCTATCAAGGTGGATATAGCGAAGTTAAAAACGAATGGTAGGAATAGCAGAAGCAATATCCCCTGCTTGCTCATAAGAGAAAAGAGGTTTTGCCGCAATATTTATTTTTTCATTAACCATTTAACAGCATTTACACTCTGGGACGCTGTCTGTAATGTACATTTCTATAGAAAAATATATATACATTAATATATATAATTGTATATGATGATGTATGTCCGAAATAGAGAAGCTTAAGAAAAAGATCGAGGAACTTGCTAAGGAAGTTGAGGAGTTAAAGAAGACTGTTTGCGGCAAGCCTAGGAAAGAATTATCTATACATGACCCACATGGTGTCAGTAAGGCTTTAGAGAAATCTCTTGAAGATGTTGAGGAGGGGTCTGCTTTCGTCTGTGCAGGTGTTATAAAGAAGGGAAAAGAGATCCATGATAGCTGGAATTTCGATTTTTCCTTAGAAGAGGTTTTTGAGATTCATCCTCGCCGTATAGTGAATCTTATTTCTCCCCTGACCAGTGAACAGCGTATCAACATCTTAAGGATCATTTTGAAGAAACGCACGGTAAGTATGTCCCAGCTTTCCAAGGAGACGGGGTTGGAGGGGGGAGAGCTTTACCATCATTTAAGGGAGCTCTTGAGAAGAGGTTACATTAAGCTTGTTAAACGTGGAACTTATACTATCACCATTAAGGGCGAAATAGCGTTGATAATTGCCTCAGGGATCGCATACGCTTGGGAATCTCCAGTTGAGGAAGAGCTAGAGGTCGAAGAGAGCAGACAGCAAGGCAACACCTCTTCTACCAATTAGATGTTTCTAATGCCCGGCTAGCTATGTAAAAATTTATTTTTCTTCTAAAACTTCCTTTATTTCTTGGGATCTTTCTTTCACTCTCTCCTGTTCAGCTCTCTTTTCTAAATAGTTCCAGTCTATTTTTCGTCTTTGTGCAACTATTACCATGGCGGCTTTTTCATAGTCCAAGTCGGATTGCCAGTGTACGCAGGCGTCGAGGCAGAAGATTATCGTTTCTTCAGGGGGTTCAATGTATACTCTCATATTTTCTACCTTTATTGGTATCGGATTCTTTGGTTTTATTGTATACTGCACTAACGATATCTATAGCTTTGGTTATCAATCCGAGGGGTTCCAAGAACCATACTCTAGTACTTCTTGGCGCAGTTATATCCAATGCTTCTCTCACGATATCAGCGTTATTTTCGACCATGATATTAATATCACCAGTCGTACAATCATCCCAGTATAAAGCTCAACGGAATACCTCCCACGATTATAACCCTTCTCAGTTTTCTTTTCTCGAGAAAATCGTTTATAATAGCTAAGAGTAGTAGGAAAGGTTCCTTGAAATCCAGTATAAACCTCTTCTTAATCTCTTTTACTAGTTCTAACAACAAGTTCTCCATCATTCCAATCAATCCTTCTAAAGAGACTCCAATAAATATAGCCAATCTCAACGGCTCTTCTAATATTTGGACCTTGGGGCCTCCTCCCTATCTTTCTTAACCCCATTTTCTCTCTAACCTTTATTCTTAGAACTGACGGCGAAATATTGTCACACAAGATAAGCACCATCCTAAGAGATAATAAATAACGAAGTGAATAAAAAGCTATTGAAGAATTGCTTCCCATAGAATAGTTGGAGATCCTATCATGTGCTCCAAATCGATTGTAGATCTTTTTGCTATCCGATACTTGTTATTTCTCAGTCTTACCAGTAATGAGCTTCAGTACAGTTATCCAATATCATTCTTATGGTTAAGGAATCTAAGTTTCTATTCCGAGATATTTGTTTATAACAGGAAGAATATTATTTATCCTGTAGAAAGAATAGTACCAAAATTATACTTTTACAAGACTGCACCATTGTGTAGTTAGAAAAAGGGAAAAGTAACTTATCCTCTAAAACTTTCTCAGACGAAACGAATAGTTTTCTTTTGAGAACTTGATTTATTTATCCTTATGAAGAGTATAATTTACCTTTTGGATATGACCTTAAAATCTTGACCATGTTTGCTGTTTCTTTCAATGAATTTAGAGCATTTTTAACTCTTTCTTCATTTATACCTCCCTCAAAGTCCAAGAAGAAATACTCCCAGGGTTTCTCAGGTATTGCTCGTGACTCTATTTTGTAATATTTATTTTATTATCTGCGAAACCTTTTAAACATCTAAATAGTGAGCCTGGAACATTGTCACACGTGAACACTATGGTTGTTTTTTCCTTTCTAATTATCAATGAGTTATTCTTTCTTGTTATCACGAAAAACCTTGTAATGTTATATGGATTTTTCTGAATGTCTTTCACTATTATTTCCATGTCATAGATTTTTGCGGCTAGTCTGCTAGCTATTGCAACCTCTTCCATGTTTCCATTTTTCTTAACTATCTCAACTGCACCAGCAGTATCGTAGGTGGGTACTGGTTCAAGATTATGTTTCTCTAAAAACTCGGAGCATTGTGCTAGGGCTTGTGGGTGAAAGAGAACCCTCCTTATATTTTTTAGTTCATTCCCTCTATGTGAAATTAAACAATGTTTAATCCTAAGGAAAATCTCACCTATTATCTTTACACCATATTTGAGTAACAGGTCAAAATTTTGGATAACACTTCCGGTTATAGAATTTTCTATTGGAATAGCCCGAAATCCAATTCTCCCCTTTCGACCTTGTAGAAAACCTCTTTGAAAGTTTTGCAACCTATTGCCTCGATATCCTCATCTCTAAAACTCTAGGCATGCTAAATGACTATAAGTACCCCTGATGCCTTGATAACCCACTCTTTGTTTATGCACCCTCGATCATCTTGTCCAGCTTTTCTAGAGCTTCTATTAGGCTTTTTCTGACTTTGCTGGAGAATCTATTATACCTATTCATATCGATAAATAACTGCCAAGTGTCATGTTTAACAGTTTCCAATATTTCGAGTAGTCTCCGATAACCGAGAGTATCGATCTCTTGTTCACTGACCTTGATATCGAGCAATGCCCTGCCTATGAAATGCGTAAGGATCAAAGATTTAGCTATCTGCATGTCATGCTCAACGGGCGTTGTTTGTATTATCTTCAACCCTTTACTTGTTAAAAATCTCTTCACTTTACTTAAGCTCTCCTCTGAGATCCTAATGGGGCATAGCACGATTTTCCTTCCTAATAATGACTCACTAGCGCTATCAGGTCCAAATAGGGGATGAGACCCTAAAATTTCTACGTTCTCTGGTAGGATCTCTTTCATAAGTCTACATGGTATCTCTTTGACAGAACAGACATCTATTACTAAACAACCCTCTTTGAGTAGGTTTCTTATCTCTCTCAACACTCCCTCTAGTGATGAAATAGGAACACATAACAATACTACATCGCACGAACAAACTTCGTTAAGCATAACATACTCTACACCAATTTCCTTTGCTTCTTTTTGCTTGTCTTCGAGGTCGGTAACCAATACTTTGAAATCCCTTTTCAAGTATTTTGCCGCAAGCTTCCCGAACCTACCGAACCCTACTATCCCGATTCTCGATATCATAGTATTTTCTCCATCCTTTCGAAGCCTTCTTTTATCTTTTCTTTTGAACAAGTGAAAGCTATTCTTACATGATTTGGCGTACCAAAAACTTCGCCTGGAACCATAACCACGCCTGCTTTCTCTAGTACGTACATAGCCAGCTCCTCAGACGTTTTGATTCTCTTATTTAGTCTATCACTTATATTTGGGAAAACGTAAAATGCTCCGCGAGGCTTAGCACAGTCGAACAGCTTGCTAGCTAATCTGAAAGCTAAGTTTCTACGCTTTTCGAACTCAGAAACCATTTCCCGAATTATTGATTGATCCATTCGTAAGGCTTCAAGAGCCCCATACTGAGCAAAGGTGCAGACGTTCGTAGTGAGATGCCCTTGGAGCTTAACCATTTGGGCTATTATTTCCTCTGAAGCCGCAACGTACCCTACTCTAAAACCAGTCATGCAATAAGATTTGGAAAAACTGTTCACGGTTATCGTTATTTCTCTAATTTCATCGCCGAATGATGCAATGCTGTAATGTTTTAGACCGTCATAGACGAACTTCTCATAGGTCTCGTCTGTAATTATGATAACTCTATTTTCTAGCGCTATATCGGCAACCTCCTTTAACGCTCTTTTACTGAATACCGCACCGCTAGGATTGTTTGGTGTATTAATTATTATAGCCTTTGTCCTTTCAGTTATGGCGTTACTTATAGCATCCACATCAAGCTCAAAATTTTCCTTTGTATCTACTATAACAGGTCTAGCATCAGCAAATTTTACTTGCTCCTTATACGTCATCCATAAGGGTCTTGGAATTATTACTTCATCACCTTTATTACAGAGTACATGTATAACCATAAACAAACCTTGTTTAGAACCGTTCGTAATTATCAGATTATCCTCATTACATTCTATTCCATTCTCTCTTCTCAACTTCTCACAAAGTGCAAGTTTCAACTCCTTAATACCAGAAACAACACCGTACTTAGTTTTACCATCCCTCAAAGCTCTTATGGTCGCCTCTACTATCGGCTCTGGAGTGGGGAAATCCGGCTCGCCTATAGCAAAGTTTATTATATCCTTACCTTTTTCCCTCAATTTTTCAATAAGAGGAGTAAACTTAACCGTTCCAGACTCTCGTAATCTAGTTATTCTCTCCGATAACATTTCACCCACTTCTTTCTATTTCTCTCTGGATACGTCTCGATTCCTCCATCAACAAACTAAAGATTTTCAGAACAAGCTCCGTATTTACACTCTCGGCTTCCGCCATCTGTAATACCTTTCTAATAACAGACAATTCTCTTTCTCTATCCACAACAGGTTTTCTAAATTCCTTTTTTAACCTACCTATCTCTCGAACTACCCTCATTCTCTCGGAGATTAACCTAACCAAACTTCTGTCTATCTCATCAATCTCGTCTCTCAATTTTTTCAATTCAATTTCAAAATGACTCACGTCTTCCACCTAACTCTCCTGATGAAAAATCATCATTAACAAGGTCATTATCCATCTTTAATCACCCTAGGAATAATGTTACTTAACAAACAATGATCAACCAACACGATCGCTACCATACTCTCAACTACGGGAACAGCACGAGGTACTATACAGGGATCATGTCTACCATCAACTGTTAGCGTGGCGGCTTCCATCGTCTTTAGATTAACCGTTTTTTGTGGCTTTCTAATCGAAGACGTAGGCTTAATCACAACCCTACACACTATCGGCATCCCGTTGCTTATCCCTCCCAGTATTCCTCCACAGTTATTTGTTCTGGTTACAATTTTTCCATCCTTAACTAGGTATTCATCATTACTCTGAGAACCCCTCATCTCAGTAAGTTTAAAACCAGCACCGAATTCAACACCCTTAACGGCCGGTATTGCAAATAGGGCCTTCGACAAATCTCCTTCTAAGGTATCAAACACAGGCTCTCCCAATCCCGGAGGAACATTGAACGCTATACACTCTATAATACCGCCAACGCTATCACCTTGTCTTTTGGCTTCCAAGATGATCTCTTCCATTTTCTTAGCCGCCTCCAGGTCCGCACACCTCACACTATTCTTTTCAACATTCTCCTTAATCTCATCAAAGCTCACTTTCCTTGCTTTTACTTTACCTATCTGGACGGTATGTGCAACTACTTCTATACCCAAAAACTTCCTTAGTATTTGTTTCGCAATGCTCCCAGCAATTACAAAGCCCACAGTGATCCTACCAGAAAATCTGCCACCTCCTCTGTAGTCGCTAAAACCACCGAACTTTATATTTGCCGTTAAGTCAGCATGCCCCGGTCTTGGTAGAAACCTCATCATCTCATACTTGCTTGAATCCACATCCTTGTTCCAGACAACAATACAAATCGGAGCGCCAGTAGTAAAACCGTTAAAAATCCCGGACAATATCTCAAATCTATCCTCTTCATTTCTACTGCTCGTCAACCCGCTTTGATTCGGTCTTCTTCTGTTCAGTTCCCTTTGAATTTCCTTAAAATCAAGCCTTAGACCAGCAGGACACCCATCTATGACCACACCTACGCATTTCCCGTGACTCTCACCGAAACTTATTACCCTGAAAACCCTACCCAGTACATTACCGCTCATTTACGTCAGCCCCCAAGAACCTAAGTTTGCTCCAAAAATCTGGAAAAGATTTATTGACGCACTCAGCGTTTCTGATAAGGATTCCGTCTACCACTAGACCCATAACGCCGAATGCCATTGCAATCCTATGGTCATTAAAGCTATCAATCACTGATGGTTTAAGATTACCGCTACCCCCATTTATTACGAAGCTTTCACCAGAGATGTTTACATGAACTCCGACTCTCCTAAGATTTGTAGCTACCGCTTTTACTCTATCTGATTCCTTCAATCTTAACCTCCTAATTCCCGTTATCACGCTTTTTCCTTTGGCTAAAGAACAGAGTATACAAACGATTGGAAATAAGTCTGGGCAATCTGAGACATCGAGATTTATTAGTAAAAACTCGTCAGTTTTCTCTACAGTTACGGTAGACCCTCCAATTTCAACTCTAGCTCCCATCCTTCTTAAGACCTCAATTATTTTTCTGTCGGCTTGTAGGCTCCTCGGGTTGAGACCTGTAACCTCTACTTTACCAGCTACAGCGCCTGCTGCAAGCAGAAATGACGAAGAGGACCAATCACCTTCAACTTCAACGCTTGCATGCCTGTAGGTCTGAGGTCGTACCTTAAATCTCTCCACTCCTTCACTCTCAACTCCAATACCAAACATTTTTTGGGATTCGATCGTTAACATAACGTAAGGTTTGGACTCCAACTCTGTTGTCAAAGTTATACTAACTCCCTTTTCGGTTAATGGTGATATTAAGAGTAGCGAAGAGACAAACTGCGAACTTATATCACCCCTCATCGTAACGTCTCCTCCTTTGACCCTCCCCCTAACACTAATCCCGTTAGTAACTTTCCTGCAATCAGCTCCTAACTCGTTCAGAGCGCATAGCAGAGGCTGTATAGGCCTTTGCATCAATCTTTTACTCCCTGTCAGAAAAGACTCACCTTCCAACAATGAACACATCCCGACCAAGAAACGTAATGTTGTACCAGAATCCCTACAATTTATCGACTTACTAGGCTTTAGACCATCACCCTCTACCATGACCCTGTCTTTGTCCACAGATATAAATACACCAAGCTTCTCAAGAGCATCAATAGTAGCTAGAGTATCATCGCATATCAGAGGATTTCTTATCACACTTTTTCCTTCGGCTAGAGATGCACATACCAAAAACCTATGAGTCAGGCTTTTTGAAGCAGGTGCATTAACCCTCCCGTACACTTCACTCTTTCTTACCAGAATATCCATGATTTTCACCTTTAAGGATCTGGATTATCTTTTCAACTACTTCTTCCACGGTTAGATTACTTGTATCTATTTTGTAATCTGCCGACACCTCATAGAATGGCCGTCTAAAATCCAGAAGTTCGATTACCTTCTTCCTTCTATCTTCAACCTCTAGCAGTGGTCTTTCTCCCTTTTGCTTCAGACTTCTCTTTAGAATTTCGTCGGGTGTCGCTGTGAGAAGAATTATTATCGAAGATTTACGAAGTCTGTCTATGTTTATCTTGTTTAGAACCACTCCGCCACCGCAGTCTATGACTACATTTTGCATTGAGGAGACTTCTTTGACCACCTCTATCTCAATCTCCCTAAACCTAATTTCGCCGTCCTCCATGAAAATCCGTTGCACGGACTTCTTTGCCTTTCTGACTATCAACTCGTCAGTACTCACATATTTTTTGTTCAATTTTTTAGCGAGGGATTTAGCTACGCTGGTCTTTCCAGTCGCCATAAACCCTATCAAAGCTATATTTGTTTTCATAGTCGTCTCCCTCTTAAAGCTTTAATTATAACCTCACGCATAACATCGACAGGTGCCCTAACGCCAGTCCACATCTCGAAAGCTATAGCGCCCTGGTAAACAAGCATACCGACGCCGTCTATTGTCAAACATCCTCTTTCCTTTGCCTCCCTCAACAATCTAGTTTCCACAGGGTTGTAAACGATGTCCATCACGATCATATCGCCTCTCAATAACCCCTTGGGTACCAAGGTTTCGTTAATATTCGGAGTCATGCCAACAGATGTACAATTAATCAGTATTTCAGCATCCTCAAGCTCATCCTTTAAGTTTTGTACTGTAAGCCTCTTTGCCCTAACCTCTAAACCAATTTTCTCACTTATGCATCTTGCTAATCTAACAGCCTTCTCTACGGTTCTGTTTATTATTACCATATCACTCGGTCCTTCCCTTGCTATGAAGTATGAGACAGCTCTGGCCGCACCACCAGCACCGAGTATTACGATTTTTTTCTCTTTCGGATCGCCTCCACCCTCTTTCAATGCCTTCAGTGCTCCTTCACCGTCCGTGTTAAATCCCTTAAGCACACCATCATCGTTCACAATTGTATTTACAGCACCTATTTCTCTCGCTACCTCGTCTATGACGTCTAGATACTCCATTACCCTGACTTTATGCGGGATTGTCACGTTCATCCCCTTTATATTGAACGCACGCATACCATCTACAGCCTTCTTAAGCATATCTGCCTTCACCCTAAATGCTACGTAGATGAACTCTAACCCGAGATACTCGAACGCCGCGTTGTGCATTAGGGGCGAGAGGGTATGCTTTATAGGATCCCCAATCACGCAACAAAGCCGGGTTTCCGCAGATATCATTAGAATCCTCCTCGAGTTTCACTTAATTTTCTATGAAATGGTAGTTTTTCCATATACGGAACGTCTGCTTGCTCTATGACCCTTATAATCTCTTTCATTGTACGTAGATCTAGCTGTCCCTCAGCCGATTTCTGGCCGAGCACTGAAACATACACAAAACATCCACCAACTAAGGGTGATAATATCCTACTAACTATACCAATATCACCCATGCAAAAACCAACTATCCTGCATTTCTTGCTAAATTCCCTAACCAGCTTTAGAAGCCTTATATTATCTTCAAATTTATTCGCTTTTGTAACCACCTTACATACATCTGCTCCATAACTCTTTTGAAGCCTAACTATTTTCCTTAATCTATCCAATGGAGGGGTTTTGCGAAAATCATGGAACGAGATTAATAGCCCACATTTTTCCTTTACTCTATTGATAAAATCGTTGAGATTTGGAGAAAAAAGTTCTATATCGATGAAGTCCGCTCCAAGCTCCGTGGCCTCCAATAATTCCTTTAATCTGCTTTCTTCGTCGCCTCTCCAAGAACCACCTTCCTGCCTCCTCCTGTTGCATGCTATCCAAGGTCTTCTAATATCATCTACAATCTCCTTCCAGCGAGAACCTATCAGATCTATTCTTAATTCTACCAGATCCGCCTCATTTGCAAGCTCTATGGTTTCTTCATCTTTTCTCGTTATAACTGCACAAACCTTAATTCCATTCATTCTTCCCACCTATTATGCTAAGTACGTCATTAGCATCCACTTCGACTATCTCTACTCTTCCTATTTCTTTTGGAAGCGCAAACGCTAACTTACCATACCAAGCTTTTTTGTCATATATCATTGCCTTCACTATGTCGGTTAACTTGAAGTGAGTATGCGTGGAAAGACCAAAGGACTCTAGAAGATGCTTAACTGCCTCTGTTTCGCTAAATCCCGTCAAAGCTTCAGCAAGTTTACATTCCAATATCATACCGATAGAAACAGCAAAACCGTGCTTGATACGGTAGTTAGAAACCTTTTCTATACCATGTCCTATGGTATGACCAAAATTCAGAATCCTTCTCAGCCCTGATTCTCTCTCATCCTCTTCAACTATTTCAACCTTTATCTCAACACTTCTCTTTACAAGCTCTAACAGACAACTTTTATCTCTCTCCTTTATCCTCTCGACATTCCCCCTGATATAGCTAAAGAAACTTTTATCGTAAATTACCCCATACTTGATAACTTCGGCCATACCGTTTAGAAACTCTTTCATAGGGAGAGTAGTTAGAAAGTCTATATCTATCACTATAAACAATGGTTGATAGAATGTTCCTATCAAATTTTTTCCATAAAAATTTATCCCAGTCTTACCTCCTATACTCGCATCAACCTGTGCAAGTAGGGTTGTCGGTATCTGAGCGAACATCATACCCCGCATGAATGTAGAAGCCACGAATCCTGCGATGTCACCAACTACTCCACCCCCGAATCCGATGAGTAATGACTTTCTGGTGAAATTAGCGTCGATAAGCTTTCTCCAGAGTTTAACCACAGTCGATATATTTTTGAATCTTTCCCCATCTCCAATATAGAAAACCTCATTAGGTCTTACGTACTCCTCAAGTTTACTTAACCATAACCTTCCAACAGTAGTGTTCGTGACTACCCCTACCTTAAACGGCTCTAACCTTTCGATTTCCCTTTCAATGAACCTCAGGCTTCCTTCTCCGACGAGGATTCGGCTCAACTTCGTTCTAATCATTTAACTCCCTCATTAACCTCTCGAACATCTCAAAGTTCAACTGTTGTCTAGCATCGCTTAAAGCGGTACTCGGATTAGGATGAACCTCAACCATTATACCGTCTGAACCGACAGCTTTTGCCGCCTTTGCGAGCGGTATAACAAGGTCGCTTAAGCCCGCTGCATGACTTGGATCAACTATAACTGGAAGTTTAGATTTCTTCTTAACTACAACAACAGATGCGAGATCGAGCGTAAACCTAGTTTCCCTAACAAAGGTTCTTATTCCTCTCTCACAAAGTATTACCTTGAAATTTCCTTCCTTCATTATATACTCGGCTGCACACAACCATTCACGAATCGTCGCACAGAACCCTCTTTTGAGTATAACCGGTTTGTCTGTTTTTCCAACCTCCTCGAGAAGCGGGAAATTCTGCATGTTTCTAGCACCTATCTGGAGCACATCAGCGACTTTACATACTTCCTCAACGTCTCGAGGATGGAGAACTTCGATCACAACAGGCATTCTAACCTCGTCCTTTACCCGCTTTACTATCTCGAGCCCCTCCTTGCCTAAACCTTGAAACGAGTAAGGTGACGTTCTCGGCTTAAAGACGTTTGCTCTGAGTAGATGAGCACCATATTGCTTAACGAATCTTGCTGTTTTAAGTAGCTGTTCCTCGCTTTCGACGGCACAAGGACCAGCGACTATTAGGAAATCTTTACCGACTTCAACACTACCGATTTTTATGGGTTTATGCTTCTGGTTAACGAATCTTAACTCCCCACTCATTTTATCATCCTCCAAAAATCTAAGATTCTTCTTGCTATACTCTTTACATCGAGCTCAAATTTCTTTAAAAGGCTAAGATAAGCCAGTGAAGATTCGCCAAACCTATCGTTAACTCCTATGATCTTTATACGGACTCCTTTTTCTGAAAGGAGCTCGCAGATTGCTGAACCTAAACCGCCTATCACGCTATGCTCTTCTACCGTCACTACACACCCTATCCTCTCACAGAGAGATACCAGCCTCCTGTTTAACGGCTTTATCCTATAAACGTCCACAACACAGGCGTTTATACCCTGTTTTTTAAGTATCTCTCTTACTCTTAAGGAAAATGGTACCATCAAACCACATGCTAGCAATGCTATATCCTCCCCTTCGGCAACTATTCTAAACCCTGTCTTTCCGCTAAATCCGTCTTCGTAAACTACTGGAGCAAAATCCCTGCCGATCCTCATATAGCATGGACCCTGCTTAATTACCATATCTTCAAGTAGAACCTTGGTTGCCGTGGCATCCGCAGGTACGATAACCTCCATGTTTGGTATCACTCTCATTAGAGCTATATCTTCTAAGCATTGGTGGGAAGATCCATCAGAGAAACTACTTAGTCCAGCGTGCGTGGTAACGATTTTAACGTTTAGATTATTCCTAGCTATCGTATTCCTGATTTGTTCCCAAGCTCTTAAAATAAACATTGAGAATGTTGAAACCACTGGTATAAATCCTTCTATAGCCATTCCAGCAGCTATACCAACCATATCCTGTTCGCTTATACCGATATTAAAGAATCTCGATGGAAAAGCTTCCTGAAACATGTTCGTTCTTGTTGATTTAGCGACATCTGCATCCAATACTACTAGTGATTTAATCTCTCTTCCCAACTCCACGAGCTTTTCACTGAAAGCCTCTCTCCAACTCCTAATTTTCCATGCCGTCATTTGGCTCCACCATCATTCTTTCGAACCGTCATAGGATGATACATGATGTAATAGGTTGCTGGAGAGCAGGGGCATATTTCCGTTTCTTTTAGTATTTGCGATAATTATAGTGGGTTTAGTTTGCTTCGCCTTAAGGTTAATCAAAGTTCTCATCAAAGTGGGTATGTTGTGGCCGTCGACAAGTATTACATTCCATCCAAACGATACCCATTTTTCTACTAACGGCTCTTTCTTCTTTATCTCCTCCGTATCTCCATTCAACTGTTTTGAATTCCTGTCAACTATTGCTATCAAGTTGTCTAGGCAATAGGTAGATGCAGTCATCGCGGCCTCCCATATCTGACCTTCGTCTAATTCACCGTCCCCTAATAGGACTATTACCTTGCCACTCCTATTCTTCAGTTTTTTACCTATTGCTACGCCTACACCTATAGACAAACCCTGCCCCAGGGAACCCGTGGACACGCATACCTCTGGTATAAATCTCTTCTCGGGATGACCTTGTAGCCTAGAACCTAGTTTACGTAGTGACAAAAGCTCCTCTTCATGTAATATCCCCTTTTCAACTAGTACGGCGTAGAGTGCTGGTGCAGCATGTCCTTTACTCAAGATTAAAGTATTTTCGCTTCCACAGATATTGGGATTAAAAACTTCAAAGATACAAATAAGTATATCAGCACAGGAAAGAGAAGCGCCCAAATGACCGGATTTTGAAAAGGTTATTTCCTTTATAATATTCGTTTTTATCTTCCGTGAGAGTTTATCTCTCCCATCATTTGATAAAAGCATATAACTGTTAGATAAATTCAAGTGATCACTGTTCTTTTCTAGATCTAGAAGTTTTAAGATAAGTTTTCCAACCGGCGTAAGCCTTATGATCTCATGTCGTTTAACATTTCCATAAGAAATAAGCCCGATTTCACGCAGTATTCTTGCATTGAGCTTTAGGGTGGATAAGGGTATATTATAAAGTTTTGATAATCTTGTCAATAATGATGTCGCTGTTTCTGTCAGGTTTCCATCAACTGCGGAGAGTATCAGAAGCTGGTTCCTATTAAGACTCCTGAGTAAAACCTTCTTCAGCGCCTCGAGATTAGTATATTGTATTGGCGCTTGACCACCTCGAACTGGCGCCTACCCACCCCTTATCACCTCGACGTCCGATTACTAATACCAGATATGGATGGGAACAATATTTATAGTTATTGGGCAGGTT
>Ga0164318_10002234_pt1 | contig 17852 bp, 17 predicted proteins | sample GuaBasSedimGuay9_FD_113734 | JGI IMG/M metagenome (GOLD analysis project Ga0164318, IMG submission 113734) | Subseafloor sediment microbial communities from Guaymas Basin, Gulf of California, Mexico - Guay9, Core 4571-4, 0-3 cm | ecosystem: Environmental > Aquatic > Marine > Hydrothermal vents... | reverse complement strand
TGACAAGAACAGGGGCGCCGAACAGCAGGCAGTCAAAATCCTGGGATGAAACGGCATCAGCATCGCCCTTCATGCACATGAAAGATGCCTGGGCTTCGCCCTCGCCAGGCGCCTGAACATAGGGTATGCCCAGCCCATCAAGCAGCTTTTTCGCTTCCTCGACCATCTCCTTGCTCAGAACAGATGTCTGCTGCGCCTTCTTCCTTGCTTCCTCCATGTCGCCCCTCTCCCGTGCTTTTTCCCACTCTTCCATGGCTTTTTCTTTTATTGCTTTTCTGCCGTTGAGCGTGTCCATTTTAAGGGGATGGGGCTTGCCGTCGAAAACATAGATGGGCTTTATTCCCTTCTCAACCAGATTTGAAGTTCTGTAGAGCAGACCTGCAAGATGGGAGGTCACCTCGCCTGATGCATCTTTCAACAGAGTACCGTCCCTCTGGCGTATTATGGAAAGAAATTGATGAAGAGCGTTGTATGCGTCTATTGCTATTGCCTTGCCCTTCAACCCGTCAAGGGATATTGTTTCAGGAGATATCAGGGGTTTAAGGTTTACTCCCATCTTTTGCCTCGAAAATATACCATTCCACCCTTTTATCTTCCACCATTTTTTTAATTTTCTTCTGCTCTTCGCTCAGCCTGCTACCAGCGCTTTTGAACTCGACAAAGTAGATGGCATCATCCTCGAACTGTATTCCATCTATTGGCGAGCCGATGAAGCGGAACTTTTTCCAGTTGAACGGATAACTCTCCATGAAAGGGGCAAACTGCTCCGTGATTTTTCCATATGTTGATGAAAGCGAGCGCTTTCTTGCCTCTGCCGCCTCTGCTTTATCTTTCCAGGGCTGGACAGCCTGGCGGTAGACAATGGCGATGCCACCGAGAAAGCCCGCAATTATTCCGAATATGAATACCCACAGAGCCATGAATATGTCAATCATTACTGCCACCTCTTCTTTATCAAAAATTTCAGGTTTTTCCATCCATCGCCAAAAGACTCGATTTTTGCCTCTCCCCTGCGCTCGAAGAGTTTTGAGGGCACTTCCATTGCCCTTATTTCAGGATGGGAGAACATTTCTATTTTTATTTCCTCGCTGAATGGCATTCCGTCATCGAACTCCTCCAGGTCTTTGAGTTTTTTCAATGCCTCCTTTCTGAAAATCCACATTCCAGATTGGGAATCCTTTATTTTCACCCTGTAAAGCATGCGCAATGTCGAGGAAAGTATGAAATTTCCGAGGCGGTGTTTGAAACTCATCGCCCCTTTCTCAAGTCCCGCAAATCTATTTGTCGTGATAAAATCCAGGTTTTTCTCCAAAAGCATATCCACATACTCATGTGAAAGATGAAATGGATATGTGCCGTCTGCATCTCCTGTAATTATTATGTCGCCTTTCGCCTCCTTCAATCCTGTTTTGTATGCCCTTCCATAGCCCTTTCTTGGCTCTATTATCACTTTTGCCCCCTTTCCTTCGGCTATTTCCCTTGTCCTGTCCTTTGAATTGCCATCAACTATCAGCATCTCGACCTCATGACCTCTTTTCTCAAATTCCTTCATGTTTATGCTGTCAAGCGTCGCACCAATGCCCTCCTCCTCGTTCAATGTGGGTATGACAATGCTTATCTTCATTGATACGCCATATGCTCAATGCTTAAAATTGTTTTGATTCATCGCAAGGAGATAAATGGGCATTTGCAGCCCCAAAATCCATAGCATACACAAAATTTATAATGCACGCCCCCTATATTCACCCATGCCAGTCGATATTGATTTGGAAGGGCTGATGTACGGCACTGAGCTAATAAAAAGAGGTTTCGCCAAAATGCAGAAGGGCGGCGTCATAATGGATGTCACGACACCCAAGCAGGCAATCACGGCGGAGGAAGCGGGGGCGGTGGCTGTGATGGCTCTCGAACGCGTCCCGGCAGACATACGTGCCGCCGGCGGAGTTGCAAGAATGGCTGACCCAAAAGTTATACAGGATATCATGGATGCCGTCTCCATACCTGTCATGGCGAAATGCAGGATAGGACATATTGCTGAGGCAAGAATACTGGAGAGCATAGGGGTTGACATGATAGATGAAAGTGAGGTGCTTACACCTGCAGACCCGTTCAACCACATATGGAAGCATGATTTCAAAACTCCTTTCGTTTGCGGCGCCCGCGACCTGGGGGAGGCGCTTCGCAGGATACATGAGGGGGCGGCAATGATAAGAACAAAGGGGGAGGCAGGAACAGGCAACATAATAGAGGCGGTGAGGCACAGACGTCTCATACTCACGCAGATAAGAGAACTCAAGGAAAAGGATGATAACGAACTCATGGAAGTCGCAAGGAAGATTGAAGCACCTTTTGAACTCGTGAAGGAGACTGCAAAAAGGCAGCGTTTACCGGTTGTGGATTTTGCGGCAGGAGGAATAGCAACACCTGCAGATGCTGCTTTAATGATGCAACTTGGAAATGACGGTGTGTTTGTTGGCTCTGGAATATTCAAATCATCCAATCCGCCAAAAATGGCGAAGGCGATTGTCGACGCAGTTGCCCACTTTGATGACCCTGCAATTCTGGCAGAGATATCGGCAGGGCTTGGAAAAGCAATGACAGGCACCTCCATAGAATCAATCCCGGAGGGAGAGAGACTGCAGGAAAGAGGATGGTAATTGCACCTGCCAGATAAAATAAACCCACCTCTTTTATAATATCAGACCGCCATTTCTCTCGCAACCTGCAATTTAATTTTCGGGGTCTTGGGCATTTTCTTCCTCAATTTTGCGTCATACTCTTCCTCACCGCCTGCCTCTTCTATTATCTTTTTGCCCATCTCTATCTGGCGCAGTATGCTGGCATTAACCCGCTCCATCGAGCCAGGTGCTATCTTTTTTAGGAGTCTGGTCGCTCCCCCCAAGCCATAAGGTATGGATTCCATCCGCATCACTGTGCCTGGAAGTGCAAAGAACCAGTTGCCCAGCGAGTCCTCTCCAAATTTTGTTATAGGAACGCCTCCGGCAGCCTGCCGTTCTGATGTAGGACCCACATGCGCCACAACCCATTCGCCGTCAATAAATGCCTCGCCTTCTCCCTCTATCATGAAATAGCCCATTGAATCATACCATTTTTTTATCAGGGGGTCGACTTTTATTGTGGCATCATACCACGATTTTATCATGTTCATTGCAAACATCTTGTAACGCGCCTTTATTCCTGCAGCCCTGCACAATGCAATGAAAACAGATATCTGGTGGAAGCATGTTCCCGTGCCACGCCTTATTGTTTTCTCAACTCCATCCATAGGAAGTATTTCAAGCGTCATGTTTCTCTTCACGAATTCAAAGGCAGATTTTGCGAACTCATAGTCAGACTTTTCATAAGCGCCGAGTTCGTTGGCAAGTGCTATGACTTCAGGAGCACGGGGATTGCAGTAAAGCGTGGGGCGAAGATATTTCTCATCTGACTTGCAGTATTTCATGCCTTCTTTGTATTCTGGCAGTTCATACCTTCGTGGCGGACGGACATACCTATCTTCTCCCGAACCCATATTCCTGACCTTTTTCAAATCTCCGAGATTGAATAAAAGTGTCTTGCTGAGTGAAAGAGCACCCCCTACCATAAGTTTCAGATACATTCTCTGAGGGATATACCCCCTTTCCTTCATTTCTCTAAAACCTATCATTTTATCCACCCAGATCCATCGAAAGAACACGGCGCATTTCCTCTGCGCATCCTCTCATCTCCTCCCCGTGAGCCCTCTTTATTTCCGGTTCAAGCACGGGCCCGGGACGGTCGCAGACAGGGCAATGCTCCAGCATTCTGACTCTGTCGCCAGATATTATAAAGCCAGGATAACTCTCAGCGAGCGGGTCAAGAAATGCAAATCTTCCCCATTCGCCGTATTCCACCACCTCATACTCATCGTTGAGTATGAGAGGATGAAAGTATGAGTGCGGGACATGAAGGTAATGCCCTTCCGGACATTGAACCATCCAGCCATTCCCCTCGACCATCCCATATACATCAAGGCAGTTTTCTTCAGGTATGCCCAGAATTTCATTAACTCTTTTCCTGAATTTTTCAACAGACACACGTTCATTTTCATATATCTTCCAGCCGCCGCCTGTGGCGACCGCCCCGTTTTCTCCGAAATCGAATGTCTCCCCCCTCTCCTCCAGTTCCTTCATCACAAAATGCAGTATGAACGGCAGACCTATCATGGAAATCTTTCTGCCTTCTTTTTCCTTCTCCCTGAGCCACTTTATCATTCTGTTGACCATCTTTTTATTTCCTCTTTTGAGGGCGAATTTCAGCATGGAACTTTTTATTCCTGTTCCCATCGCCTCCTTTATCATGTCAGCAGGTATGTCTCTATCTATTGCAACCTCAACGTTTTCTATTGCATCAAAATACATCGAGCATACCTTGCCTGCATAAACATTTGTTTTGTGAGGATTGGGCATCATAAGATAGCCGTCCATATCGTACTGCCAGAAGGGATATATCATTGTTATAACTGTTTTTGCAAGTGCGTATTCTGATGCGTAGAACGTTTTTCTATCACGAGGTATGAAAGTATGTCTGCCGCTTGTCCCGCTGCTGTATGCAATTTCCATGCCTGCTGAATTGAATGCATTTATTACCTCATCGTAGGTAGGATTTTTTTTGCCGATGGAAATGTCCGGTGTTTTGCCGGTCACCAGCCCGGAAAGCCACGCCGCAAATTCATTGCCGGACGGGTAATCCTTAAAGAATTTATCAGGTATCAGGGGTATTTTTGCCAGGTCTTCGATACCCTTTATGTCCTGCGGAGAAACACCATTTTCATCGCAGAAATTTCTGTAAAAAGGGTTTTTTTCATAATGGCGGCTGAATGCGTATTTGATAGCCCTGAATCTCATCTCGTCTGCTTCCTTTCCAGGCACCTCGAATAGATTTTCCGGTTTGTAAAGCGCCTCATCTGCAGGGCTCCACGGCTCTCCCGGAATGTATTTTTCCATTCTTTTGTTGAATTTTCCGATATATTCCCTGAATGCTATTTCTGTCACAGAAGCATTATTGTTTAACACAATAAATTATTTCTTTTAAAGAGGAGTTTAAACACATTAAAATTTTTTTTAACGGCATCCTCCCAAACTTTAAAAACGTAGGGCTTTATTCCTCGATATGGAAAACATCTCGCCTGCGGAGAAATATAAATTCAAACGCAAAATAGAGGAATTGAAGGACATAAAGGGGCAGCACACGGAACTTATATCGCTCTATATCCCCCCAAAAAAACAGATTTCTGATGTTGTGGCTCAACTCAGGGACGAGTATTCCCAGTCATCCAACATAAAATCAAAGCAAACAAGAAAAAATGTCCTCTCTGCCATAGAATCCATAATGTCCCAGCTAAGGTACTTCAAAACCCCCCCTCCGAACGGCGTAGTTTTCTTTGTCGGCGAAGGGGCAAAGAGCGGCAAACAGCCCAAAATGATGTCGCAGGTTATAGAGCCGCCCATGCCAATATCCATATATCTTTACAGATGCGATTCCCAGTTTTATCTTGAGCCCCTCGAAGAAATGCTTGAGGAAAAAGACAGTTACGGGCTCCTTCTTATAGACCGGAGGGAGTGCACCATCGGCTTTCTTTTCGGGAAAAAAATAGAAATGGCTGCATACCTCACTTCAAGGGTGCCCGGCAAGCACGGCAGGGGAGGGCAGTCGCAGCGGAGGTTCGAGAGGCTGACAGAAATTGCCGCACATGAATGGTTTGTGAAGGCGGGGAAAAAGGCGTCGGAACTTTTCCTGGAGAAGGACAATCTGAAGGGTGTCCTTGTCGGGGGACCCGGACCCACAAAGAGGATGTTCCTCAACCAGAATTATCTTGATTACAGGATAGCAGATAAAATACTCGGGATATACGATACGGGATATACAGACGAGTATGGGCTGAAAGAACTCGTTAACAATGCTGCAAATGACCTTGAGGAACTGGACATAATAAAGGAAAAGAGGATAATGAATAGATTCATGGAAGAGGTCAGAAGCGACAGCGGACTTGCGGTATATGGCGAGGAAGAAGTAAAAAGAGCGCTCGAGATAGGGGCTGTCGATACGCTCATACTCTCAGATGCCATCAGAAAATACAAACTGAAGATATCCTGCCCTTCGTGCGGCTATTCGGGCGAGACTGTTTCAGAGAGTGACGAAGATATAAAATGTCCTGAATGCAAATCTCCTGCAGTGATAGAGGAAAAAAAGGACATACTGGAAGAATACTCCGATATGGCAGAGCGGTCATCCACAAAAGTCGAAATAATATCAAAGGATACGGAGGAGGGAAATATATTGATAAAGGCTTTTGGCGGAATAGCAGGAATTTTGAGATATAAAATAGACTGATTTTTGCCCTAAAAATGAGAAAAGGGAAAAGATCAGGAGTATCCTCCTATCTGCAAACTCGGGTCTCCGAAAAGTGTCCATTCCTCAACTGTCTTGCAGTCTATTTGGGTGTCTGACTCCGGCTGACCGCTCCAGTCTATCGAGAACTTTCCACTATCGTCTACAGAGGGTGTTGAAAAAGTTATTGGTATGCTCATCTCTTTTTCCGCCGCATCATTTCCTCCTTTCATGGCATAATTATTGCTCAATCCTTCTTTATCGACCCCTGCAACACCGATGCTTACAAATATTGCGTGAGCTACTTCAATATCTTCCCTGTTTCCATGTACCACAGGTACAGGTCAAGTTCTGCAAGCGTTATACCTGCCTCTTCCGCCAGCCTTTCCAGTTTTTCTTCAATGCCAAGGTATTCTTTCCTGCCCAGAGTATTGGGGATCTGCTTTATTATCCCATGCCTCTCTGCCAACCTCAAAATGTGACGGTCTATTATAGCCACATTTTTGTATCCTATATTCCTCAAAAAATGGCTTGCTTCCTTATACCCAAAGCCCTTTATATTCTTTACAAGCCAATCCCTCGCTTTCCTTTCATCTGAAAAATTTTTCAATATCTCTTCTATGTTGCCATACTTTCTGTTGTGGCATATGTATCCTGCCCTGTTGGGAAATCTGTAACCATGTCTTTTCAGTTCTTCTCTCAACTCGTCTTCGCTAAAATTGAGAAAGCCATTGCCCAGATTCTCCTGGAGTTTCAACCCCATCTCGGCAGATGAATTTGCAGTGAGAACGCAGAAGCATAGCTCGCTGAATTTGTCTTCCACATTCTCAAATTCTTTTATCCTCTCATCAACTTTTTTCCTTACAGGGCTTTCCATCAAATTCCTGACTTTTGATATCAGTTCATCAAAACCGCTCATCCCTGGATAAATGATACACCGTTTTAATTACTTGCGATGTCTATTCTGCTGGAAAGTTACAGGAGATATGAAGAAGATCGCTCTTTCTGATTAATTTGCGGCGCAATCTATTAAAATAGGGGCAGTTTAATTCCATACCTCAGCCAAATAAAACAACAACCTATAAATACAAAGATTTTATGTTTAAGATATTCGGTGCTGCAATGGAAGAAAAGGAGATGGCTCTTCAGAAAAAGGAAGAAAAAAAGAAGGCGTCAGAGCTTATAGAAGGGATTGACATAGGGAAGAGACTCTCCGTAAGACAAAAGATAATAGAAGAGTTGATGAACCTGCACCGTATGGAGGAAAAGATAAAAGCAAGGGAGAGGCTTCTGGACTTAAAATCGGGAAAGAGGATTGATGAAATAGTCGGAGATTATGCGGAGATAGTTGACCTTTCCCCCCCAAAAAACGAGAATATAGAGGTCGTTGAACTTCATCCCATAAAAAAACCTTTTTCATATGTAAGGATAACGTACGATAACCTCAAACACGAGTATCAATATGAAGTGCTTGAACCAACCCTTTCAATTGAAGAGAAGAAGATATTCGAATTTTTGAAGGAAACACTGATAAAAACAATGGACATGGAACTTACCGAATTCAGTGATGAAGAAGCAAGAGACTATCTCAGAAAAAATGTGGAGAGGGCGATAAAGGACTATTCCATCTCGCTAAGCGATATCTCAAAAGAGAAAATAATGTATTACATAATAAGAGATTTTCTGGGATATGGGAGGATAGACGTTCTGATGTATGATCCCATGATAGAGGATATTTCCTGCGATGCCCCCCGCGTTCCGATATATATTTACCACAGGAACTATGAATCCCTCAAAACAAACATATCCTTTTCAAGCGAGGAAGAACTGGACAGTTTTGTTATCCAACTTGCACAGAAGTGCGGCAGGCATATATCGATAGCCCGACCGCTCATGGACGCAACAATGCCAGATGGCTCCAGAATACAGGCATGCCTGGCAAGGGAAGTTTCTGCAATGGGCTCAAATTTTACAATAAGGAGATTCAGAGAAGAGCCACTAACCCCCAGCCATCTGGTGGAATTCAACACCATATCTGCAGAAATTGCAGCATATTTCTGGCTTGCAATTGAGAACGGCGCATCTGCAGTACTCGCAGGCGGAACAGCGTCAGGGAAAACCACTTCCCTAAACGCCCTGTGCCTTTTCATACCCCCTCAGATGAAAATAGTATCAATTGAAGACACAAGGGAGATAAACCTCCCGCATCCCAACTGGATAGCATCAATAACAAGAGAAGGAACAGCAGAGTCAGGAGAAGGCAGCAAAGTCGGCATGTTCGACCTTCTGAAAGCCGCATTAAGACAGCGTCCCGAATACATACTTGTGGGAGAAATCAGAGGGCAGGAGGCTGTCGTTCTTTTCCAGGCTATGGCAACAGGGCATACTGTGTATTCCACCATGCACGCAGACTCCATATTTTCAGTGGTGCACAGGCTTGAGGGTGACCCGATAAATATTCCGAGGATACAACTGCAGGCGCTCAACATAGTAGCCATACAGGCGATGATAAGAATAGGGAGGAAAAGAGTGAGAAGAATAAAGAAAGTTGTGGAGATAGTTGGCATAGACCCCACAACAGATGATATACTCACGAATGAGGTCTTCAGCTGGAATCCGAGGAAGGACTCATTTGATTATTACGGGAAGGGGCACGTGCTCGACACTGTTGCTGAACAGCGCAACTGGACTGACAAAGAATTGAATGAGGAATTCAACAGAAGGAGAGATGTCATAAAATGGATGGTAGACAGGGGCATAAAAAATTATATCGAAGTGGGCGAGGTCATAGCGGCATATTACAAAGACCCGGATTCGGTGATGAAGAGGGTAAGGGAGTCGGAAGAGCATGCTCCAAAGATTGAAAAAGATGATTTCAGAGAAGAAAAGGAAGAAGAGCAGGATGTGGAGATAGAAGAAATCTATCTCGAAAAAAACAGGGAGAAAGAAAAAACAGAAAGCGGCATTCAGGAAACAATGACAGGCGGAGATGAAGAAGAGGGAGAGAAAATCTCTGAAGGGGAAAGCAGTGAAGTAGAATCAGATAAAGAAAATAAAGAGGAGGGATGGGGAAATGCCTCTGAGTAAGTATCAAGGGATATGCTACAGAATTTTTGGCAAAAGAGCGGCAAAATCCTCGCAGATTGAATATATAAAAAGGGCTATTGAACGGGCGTACATGGAAGTGCGCCCTGAGGCATATATCTCCTATGCATGGATGAATGGGATCATAGGGGGGGTGGCTGGCATCGCTTTCATTTTCATATACCTTTTCCTGTTGCCCGGGATGGGCATAGTGCTTCCCACAAAACTTCTCATTATAGTCATCCCTTCACCCATACTCATAGGTGCTATTGCATATCTCGTAACAATGATGATTCCTGAAAGCAAGGCGAATTCAAGGAAAAAAGATATTGATAATAAACTACCGTATGCGCTTAATTTTCTTGCGGCTATGGCTTCTGCAGGCGTAACCCCTGCGCTTGCATTTAAAAGCCTTGCAGAGCAGCCAATATATGGAGAAGTGCAGAAAGAAGCCGCATGGATTTACAGGGATATGTCAATATTCAACATAGACATAGTTACAGCCCTGAGGAATGCTGCAAACAGGACGCCCTCAATAAAATTTCAGGAGTTTATTCAGGGTGCCATAACAACAGTCACATCAGGCGGGGACTTGAAAAAATACTTCTTTGCAAAGTCGGAAGAGTACATGCGTGAGAACAGGAGGAATCAAAAGGAGTTTCTTGAAACCCTTGGAGTGCTTGCAGAGAGTTATGTAACCGTTGTTGTGGCTGCACCTCTTTTCCTCATAGTCATGGTATCTGTGATGAGCATGGTCAGTTCGGGGGGAGGGGGAGGGAGCTCGTCTCTTCTTATAATGTATATGCTGACATTCATAATGCTGCCGCTTGCCCATCTCGGATTTGCAGTTGTCATAAGTTCCATGAGCCCGGAGGTATAATGATAGGAAAAAGGATTTCCTGGATTTCATTCGTCTCAATACTGACAATAATAGCCCTGTCAGTTGTGGCAAGGGCAATAGGGGCTCTCACGACCTCCAACCTGATACTGGGGGCGGCGATGGGCGCTTTCCTGATATTTTCCTGGGCTCAGAGAAAAATAAAGGAGGATATGCTGCCGTTTGTGTCTAAGGAATATAAGGAGTCTGAATGGAAATACTTTCTCTCTTCGATTGTGGCGTTCATTCTTGTAATATTCTCGACCCTGCTCAACATATTCATACTGTTTCTGGGCATGCCCATATCAGCCATCCTCATAACAGTTCTTCTCGGGGCAGTGATACTTCTCATGCTGTACACCGTGCTTTCCATACCGACTGTTGAAGAAAGCAGGGGTTATACGATTCTTTTCCTGATTGCATTCGCATTTACTGCAATTGTGATAGGCTCTCAAATGGATATAGGCATACATCTTCCTGAAAATGCAGCACCGTTGCTGAAAAATATGTCAAATCCCCTTTTCCTGCTGAACATAGCGCTTCTCTTTGAGGTTTTTTCTCTCATGCTCGGCGGCGAGATGCCAACACCAACACAATCGGTAATAGGGGTATACGAGCGCACCAAATTCAGGGAAGAAAGACCCATGATAATGAGGAGGAACGTGATATATCTCGCCATTGTAATATTCATAGTTCTGTTTATCCTGGCAAATATAATAACAATAGTGGGGCTTCCAGGAAAGGTGATGCTGCACAATATACACTGGGAGTACGGCATAATATTTGCAGGGGTTGGACTTCTTGTGAGTCTTATACTTTACATCCTTCTCATAATGCCAGAGAAGGCAGGTGAGATAAGGGAGAAATACGATATGGAGACCCTTTACCGCATAATGGTTCTTTCCACATCTGCTGCCTTTACCGCTGTCTTTATTGCAATCGCCATAATGCTTCAGTTCAAGATAATTTCGGGCATAGGGCCCCTCCACCTCTCCCCCGACAATGCAATAGATTTTGCAATATACGCAATATTATCTGCAATAGGTCCCTTCGCTTTTTATGAGTACGCAAGGATAAGAAAAATGAATCTCATGGAAGAGCGCTTCCCCGAATTTCTGAGAGACCTGTCAGAATCAAGGAAAGCAGGGATGACAATGGCAAGAGCGGTCGAGATGGCTGCGAAAGGTGATTACGGTTACCTCACTCCTGAAATAAAGAAGATGGCTGTGCAGATATCCTGGGGGCTTCCCTTCACAGAGGCGCTGAGAAGATTCGGAGAAAGGATAAAGACCCCTCTTGTCCTCAGGACAACCTCTCTTGTGGTGAAGGCATCTGAAGCAGGTGGCAAAATATCAGATGTCATAGAGGCAGCAGCAAAAAATGTAAGGGAGATAAAAATACTCCAGGCAGAGAGAAAACTGGAAATGCAGATGTATCTCCTCATAATATATGTTGCATTTTTCGTTTTTCTTGCAGTGATTGTCATCCTTTCAGCCACATTTCTGCCAGAGTTTGCAAAGGCAACAGAATCTGCATCAAGCGTCGGCAGCATATCCTTCGGCAAGGTCTCGCTTGACGAGTACAAGTTCATTTATCTCAGCACAGCAATCGTTCAGGCAGTGGGAAACGGGGTGGTGGCAGGAATGCTCGGGGAGGGAAAAATGGCGGCGGGGCTGCGCCACGGGACGATAATGGTCATAGTCACATACATACTCTTCAGGTTGATTCTGTAATTTTGAACAACATCAGAATTTGCAGACTGTTTTCAAAGGCATTAGATATTTATACGTCAAATAATATTGAATGTCCATGAAAGCATTTTTCCATCGAAATCCCGTAGAACTTCACTTCGGAACGAAAAGTCTGGAAAAAACAGGAGAACTGGCAAAAAGGTACGGAAAGAAGGCACTGGTCGTCACAGGAAGAGAGAGCATGAGAAAAAGCGGCGTTCTTGACAAACTTGTGGGATATCTTAACGAGGCAGGCGTGGACGCTGAAATATTTGACGGGGTGGAGCCAAATCCCTCCTACTCCACAGTTGAAGAAGGAGCGGTCATGGCAGCAAAATGCGATATGGTCATAGGTTGCGGAGGAGGAAGCGCAATGGATGCGGCAAAGGCAATAGCCATAGTCTCTTTCAATGACATAAGCGTCGAATCGCTTTTCAGCGGAAAAGAGCCGCCGGGCACAATGCCTGTAATGGAAATAGCCACAACAGCAGGCACCGGAAGCGAGGCTGACCGTTATTTTGTTCTTACAAATCCGGAAACAAAGGAAAAAAACGGGCTTGGGTTCAGATGCTCATACCCCGTTGCATCGATAATCGACCCTGAACTCATGAAAACAATGCCTCCCCGCGTCACTGCTGCGACAGGATTGGATGCCTTTTTCCACGGACTTGAATCGTTTGTATCAAAATCATCGACGCCGATAGGCGAACTTTATGCAAAAGAGGCAATGAGGCTCATAATAAATAATCTGGAAAGGGCTTTCAGAAACGGAGATGACATGGAAGCAAGGGAAAAAATGGCTCTTGCAAGCACTCTTGCAGGACTTGCAATAGATGCGGGCAGGACGACTCTGCTGCACGCTGTCGAGCATCCCGTTAGCGGGCATCTCAATGTTGCCCATGGAGAAGGGCTGGCTGCGCTTTCAGTACCCTATATGCAATTCACAATTCCCTCATGCCCTGAAAAATTTGCATATGTTGCCTCTCTTTTTGGAGAGGAGATAGAAGGGCTCACGAAGGAAGAGGCAGCAATGAAGAGCATTGACGGGGTGAAAAAACTTCTGGCGAAAGTGGGAATGGACATTGGACTGAAAAAACTGGGAGTCGAGGAAAGGATGATAGACACCTTCGTGAAAGAAGCAAGTAAAAGTGTATTGATGAAAACAAACCCCCGTTTTGCTTCTTCCGAAGACCTGCGGGATATTTATCTGAAAGCCATGGAATTTTAGGTTCAGCGTGCATAGTTAAATCCTTATATTCCGCAGCAATTTATGTTCATGCTGAAGGTGGGCGTTCTTGCATCTGGCAGTGGGACAAATCTGCAGGCAATTATAGATGCGTGCAATGAAGGTAAAATAAATGCTGAGGTTGCTGCAGTGATAAGCGACAACAGGAATGCATTTGCGCTTGAAAGGGCAAGAGAGCATGGAATAGAATCCTTTTTTTCAGATGCATCCGACAAAAGAAGGCATGAGGAAGAGATAGACAGAATATTCGGCGAAAGAGATGTGGGACTCATTGTGGGCGCAGGATACATGCGCATTCTTTCCCCGCAGTTCGTGAAAAAATGGTACGGGCGCATAATAAATATCCATCCTGCACTGCTGCCGTCTTTTAAAGGAACGGACGGGCAGGGAGATGCTCTCAAATACGGGGTCAAAATAACAGGATGCACAACCCACTTCATAGACGAGGAAACGGACCATGGGCCCATAATATTGCAGGCTGCTGTCCGGGTAAAGGATGGAGACGACAGGGATTCGCTTGCAGCGCGCATACTGAAGGTCGAGCATCAGATACTGCCAAGAAGCATAGATTTGTTTGAACAGGGGCGTCTGGAGATTCATGGACGGAAAGTGCGCATACTTCCAGGGGATTCATGGATGGAATACGCGCTTCCAGATGTTCTATACTCGGAAGGATTCTGATGAACGGCATCAAATGGCTTGAAAGTCTTAAAGGCAGGGGAATCAAGATAGGACTTGAAAGGATGGACACCCTGATGGAAAAATTTTCTCCCGATTACAGAATAGTCCATGTCGGAGGGACAAACGGAAAGGGCTCTGTATGCCAGTTTGTGGGCAGCATTCTGCAGGAGGAAGGTTTTGATGTGGGTATATACTCATCCCCTCACCTTGAGAGATTGAACGAAAGGATAACAATAAACGGCACGGAAATCAGCGATGATTCACTCAATGAAATAGCAGAGATGCTCATGGAGGAAGACATGGGAATGACATTCTTTGAGGCAATGACAGCCATAGCCCTGATTTATTTCAGGGGAAAGATTGATTTTGCAGTTATAGAGGTGGGAATGGGCGGGAGATACGATGCCACGAACATCGTCAACGCAGATGTAACAGTCATAACAAATATTTCAATGGAACATGAAAAGTATCTCGGCAGAAGCATCGAGGAAATAGCAGGCGAGAAGTCAGGGATAATAAAGGGTGGCAGTGTTGTAACTGCATGCACTGGAGATGCGCTACGCGTGATTGAAGAAAAGGCAAGGGAACAAAAATCAGAAATTTATGTTGTTGGTAGAGACATAAAATGGAAAAGGCTCTCACCAAAAAAATTTCTGGTCGAGGGAAATGATATATATGAATTGCAAACAAATCTCAGCGGCATTTTTCAGGGAAACAACATTGCAGTATCTGTCAAGGTTGCTGAAATACTGGGCATAAAAAAGAGGAGCATAGTGGAAGGGATAAGAAAAGCCTCGCTCCCCGGAAGAATGGAGCGTGCGGGGATGTTCCTGCTTGACGGGGCGCACAACCCTGCAGGGATAGAGGCGATGGGAGAGGGGCTGAAAGATTTTACCTATCGCAAACTCTTCATAATATTCGGGGCAATGAAAGACAAAGATATCGAGTCAATGGTGAAAGCGCTTCCAGAGGGAGAACTCATTGCAACTGCTGTGGGCATGGAGAGGGCGGCGGATACGGAAATGCTTTCTTCCATCATTAAAAAAGCAGGAAAAACCTGCATCTGCGAAAGCAACGTAGAGAATGCGATAAAAAAGGCAATGAAAATGGCGGGCAGTGAAGATTTGATATGCATCACCGGTTCGCTCTACCTCGTGGGGGAGGCGAGAAGAATACTGAAAAAAATGGGAATCAAATTTTCTTCTCCTTTATGATGATATTTCTCTTCTTCATCTCTTCAATAAATTTTTCAGGAGGCACGCATCTTTCAGGCGGCAGGGCGCCTTTTTTATCTATGGTCGAGTTCGCAATCATCTGTGCTATTATGGATGTTGGAAAGCCTGTTGTTCTCATCATTGCAGATATACCTTCACTACAATAATCCACCATATCTGCAATTATGTTTATCTCTCCTGAGGCTATCCATCGTGCAAGCACCACATCATCTTTATATCTGCTCAGCGCCTTTTCAAGAATCTGCTCAGTGAATTGTCTGTGCCTGCTGTCGAAAAATCCCATATCCTTTAGGAATTTTATTTTTTCGCAGTGCCCCTTATACCTTATCGTCTTGTAATCAAGTTCTTCGACAATGCCGTAAAATGTTTCCGGCAGGGTGGAAGTGCCACCTGATGTATAAAAAGCCTCCAGTTCCCCGAATCCCAGAAAAGATATTTCCTCGAGTCCTGTAAGAGATTCCACCTCCTCCAGCGCCCCTTTCCTTATTATTTTCGCCTTCTCCACGTACTCATTTACAAGACCATGCACTGAAAAAACCAGGGCGTAGTTCAGCGGCGGCTCCGGGTTTTGAGGCAGCCCTCCCACCCGAATATGCATTTCCCTGGCGTTTGCTTTTTTTATGAGATGGGATGCAATTACGTTGGTCATGCCGGGGGCAAGTCCGCAGTCAGGAATGACCGTCACTTCTGCTTTTCTGGCGTCTTCGTGGAGGGAAAGTTCTTTTCTGACGACTTCCGTATTGCCGCCGAGGTCGCAAAAACCTGCATTGCATTTTATTGCCATTTTTGCCATTTCATAGTTGAAATCGTAGGGAAGGGCGCTTATGACAATATCCTTATTTCTCATCGCCTGCTCAACTTCATGGGAATTGTTTGCGTTTAACTTCAAAAACTCTGCTCCTTCGAGAAGATGGGACAGGTGGGTATGCTCCGTAATGTCGCCGACCTGCACCTCCGCACCGCTTCTTACAAGGTCGTAAGCGATAGCTGCGCCCATTTTCCCCCCGCCCAAAACCAGCGCTTTCATGAGAAGATATGCATCTGCGCTTTATCATTTTTTAGGTGAAAACGAACGGGGCAAGCTGGATGAAGTTGAACGCAAAATGCGCCGAGAAAGGAGCAATGATATTTTCGTTTTTCATCATGAGGTAGCCGAGGGCGATGCCCAGAAGAAATGGTATCACTACCTGCAGGGGACTTCCATATGAGAGATGGGCAATGCCAAATAGAAGGGATGAAAGGAGTATTGCCGCTGGCTTGCCCATAAATTTTGACATGCGCATCTGAAGGAATGCACGGAAGAAGGTCTCCTCGCTGAGCGCTGAAAGGAAAGGGATTATGAATAGCAGATAAATATTCACATTTTCCGCTATCTCCTGAGCCATCTCGCTTTCAGTTTCATAACCCAGCCCCTGAAGGAAGTAGACAAAAATTGTCACCAGAAATATGAATATTATGGCGGCAGCAACGCCCAGGAGCGCGGAATGCAATGCCCTGCTTTTCCTGAAGTACAATCTGTAGAGAATTTTTTTTATGCCTCCGCCGTAAAGAACGTAAATGCAGATAAAAGATGAGCCAGCCATGACCACAAGGTTCATCAAAAGAGATAGGGTGAGCGTTAATGGTGAGATGTAACCTTCGGCATTAATAGAGAGGGAGAGAAATGTTAAGCCATATATGTAAAAAAACGGTACTGCGAGTATTATTCCTGCAATGAGTTTCCTCTGCTCCATGTTTTATAATGGGGATTTTCTATAAATATGGTGTGTTACTCCTCCAGCCTGACTATGCTCGAGCCTTCTGCAATCACCTCGCCATTTTGCATAACAGTGGCATTTATGTAGTAAGACCCGGGATAGAGTTTGTTGCAGGGAGAGCATGTTGGTATCCAGCATTTGAAAGATATGATATTATTCCCTTCTTCCAGATCAACATTTTTTGACTTATGAATTTTTGACTGCCCGAGTTTATTTTTCAGTCCCGAGAGTTTTACGGTAATGTTTTTTATAGCATCAGGTGAGTATATGCTTACATTTATCACCACACGGTCTCCAAAATGATAAACTGCATTTTGCTCACCAACTGATACTACATGAAGGGTATCTCCGGTCGAATGAATCAAACACCCCGACGAAAGCAGAATAAGAATCAAAACAGCAAATCCTTTCTCCACCATTGCAATATTGATTCCTTCCCCCTATTTATCTCTTTCAGAAAAATGCGGGCGCCGGGATTTTCGGGCATGCTTTAACAAGCCATGCATTCGAACCCGGGCAGCAAGCTTTTCCCCTTCTTTCCGTCAATGCTTTGCGCAAAGAGGAAAGGGCTGTTGGGAAGCTTGAATCCTGACCGCTAGATCACGCCCGCTCAAAAGTTTATCTGAAAGTAATTTAAAAAAATTGTTATAAAGTGGGCCCGCCGAGATTTGAACTCGGGTCAATGGCTTTTTCTAACCTTTCCGACAACCTATCGGAAAGGATGCCCGAAGCCACAAGGATACCAAGCTACCCCACGGGCCCCTCAATGGAATAATATATGCAGTATTAAAGATTTGGTTGTAAGGATAAAAATCAGGAAGAGGTGGGATTGGAGATATTCTCTTCCGAGTACATGTCACTGTTCTTTCCCGG
>Ga0164318_10002231_pt1 | contig 17867 bp, 17 predicted proteins | sample GuaBasSedimGuay9_FD_113734 | JGI IMG/M metagenome (GOLD analysis project Ga0164318, IMG submission 113734) | Subseafloor sediment microbial communities from Guaymas Basin, Gulf of California, Mexico - Guay9, Core 4571-4, 0-3 cm | ecosystem: Environmental > Aquatic > Marine > Hydrothermal vents... | reverse complement strand
TTAAATAATAGGCATTTGCTCTTGTTGTCTTCTTTCCTTTAAATATCTTTCTGTATCCTTAACCATAATTTTTTTCAATTATGTTTTTGAATTCACTTGCTAATTGCTCAATAATTAATTTGTTCATTGGTTCACCTCCTTGAAATAATTTTTAAATAGAATCTACACAATAACATCTCTTCTTTCAAGAGGATGACACAATTAATTATACACTACCTAACCATAATGTAAAATACAATAAAAAGATAGCAGCAATAATACTTTCTTTCTATGATTCCAATGATTTATAAAAAAAATATTGATTTTTATTTACTTTAATATTATAATTTACTTTTAACGGAGGATAAATGACATACTATAAACTGTTGTATAAAGATATTAAGGATTTTGGCAAAAATCCTGATAAAAAACTTGGTCAACATTTTCTTGTTGATGAATACACAATCTCATTAATAAAAAAATCATTAGATATTAAAGAAGGTGATTTAATCTATGAAATTGGACCTGGAACCGGGCAACTGACTAAATTCTTAGAAAATAAAAATTTCGATCTAAGATTAATAGAATTAGATAAAAATCTCGTTGAATATTTAAAAAGTAAATTTCCAGATATCATAATATATAATGAAGATATTTTGAAATTTAAATTTCCAGATAGCAAATTTAAAATAGTTGGAAATCTGCCTTATTACATAACCTCAGACATTCTCAAAAAAATTGTAGCTTTGCGTAATAATCTCGAACTGGCAGTCATAATGGTACAAAAAAATGTTGCTGATAGAATCTTAGCTTCATCCGGTAATAAAAACTATGGAAGACTAACTGTTTTCTTACAAGTATTTTTTGATATTAAACGTATTAAAGATGTGCCAGGGAACCTCTTTTATCCACCTGTTAAAATAAAATCTACCGTTTTGAAACTTATCCCCAGAGAAAAACCTTTAGTCTCTGAAGACATTTATGGAATCTTTTCAAAAGTTGTAAAAGCAGTTTTTATAAACAGAAGAAAAACATTAATTAATAGTTTGCTTAATTTTCCAGATTTTCAAAATATACCAAAAGAAGAACTACAAAATATTATAAAAAAAAGTGGTTTCTCTCCTTCAATAAGAGGGGAAATGTTGAATATCCAGGATTTCGAAAATGTAGCTAAAGAAATAAAAAAGTGGAGGAATTTATGAAAATTGTATTATCCTTAGACCGTTTGTTAGATTCTTTAAATATCATGTCCAGTGTTATTACTGGAAAAGTTACTTCTTCGGAAATTTACAGCTGTATATTGATAGAGACTGAATCTGAAAAAATAAAATTAACTGCTTCTGATGGTGATATAACAATTATTTCCTACCTTGATGCTGAGATTCAAGAGGAAGGCAAGCTTGCAATAAGTGCAAAAAGGCTTATTGAAACATTGAGAGAATTAGAAAATAATGAACTAATTATCCAGAACGAAGATGAACATAATGCATTAATTATTTGTGGAAGAGGAAATTATAAAATTATGGGTTTTGATCCTGAACTTTATCCTTCTCATCCAGAAATTAATGAAGAATTTGATGTTGAAATTCCTGTTCATATAATAAATAGGATGGTAGATAAAGTTGCTTTTGCGGTTGCAAATGAAGATCCAAGACCAGCATTAAATGGTATTTATTGGAGTATTTCTGATAGAGGTTTTGAAATGGCAGCAACGGATACACATAAATTAGCATGTATTACTTATATGGGAACAATTTCTAAATCAGTAACTACAGAAGATGATAAAGTGGAAGCAATAATTCCTCCCAAAACACTCAAAATTTTAAATAAATTTCAAAAAGAAGAAGAATTATCCGTTAATATTAAATTTTTAGAAAACCATATTCTTTTTCAAGCTGCAGAATTTTATATTCTTTCAACATTAATCCGCGGCCCATATCCAGAATACCAAAGAGCAATCCCAACTACTAATGATAAAATTGCTACTATTCCTACAAAAGAATTTTTAAAAACAGTAAGGCGTGCTTCTTTATTCTCCAGTTCCATTACTCATATGGTAAAATTCGTTTTCAATTCCGATATTCTACTATTGAATAGTAAAGTATTAGATACAGGCGAAGAAGCTAATGAAGAATTACCTATCACATATAATGGAGAACAATTAGAAATCGGTTTTAATGCAGAGTATATTCATACCATTTTAAAATTAATTGATAGTGAAAAGGTTCTCTTAAAATTAAATGGTCCTAATGCAGCCTGCGTTATCGTTCCAGAAGAACAGCGTGAAAATGAAGACCTTATTTTTGTTGTTATGCCTTTACGATTTAGTTAAATCCAGGATTTACTAAATTTTGATTTTTATTGATTGCAATCTTTTAAATTTCAGAAACCTCGGAAATATCTTTTTAGAATTCTCTGAAAAAGGGAATGTATTATTCGGTAAAAATGGTCAAGGTAAAACAAATTTTTTGGAAGCCTTATATTATTCATTAGCTGGTAAATCTTTTAGAAGAAGTGTTACTGATCGACAAATTATAAAATATAATAATAATTTTTTTCATATTAATGTTAATTTGTTAAAATCTATGAAAGATGGGGGCGATAAAAAATATAATATTAAAGTAAACTATCTCAAAGGCAAATCCAAAGAAATCGCCATCAATAATAAAAAAATAAAAAAATTAAGTCAGCTTGTTGGTTTAAATAATTTTGTCCTTCTTTCTGTAGAAGATAGAAAAATTATACACGGGTATCCTGCTGATAGAAGACGTTTTTTAGATAATGCAATTTCCCAAATAGATTCTTTATATCTTGAGTACTTACAAATCTATAAAAAATTGTTATATGAAAAAAAGGCTCTTTTTGAAAAAAACAATGTTGATTATATGCTTTTAGATTCTATAAATGAGCAAATGGTAGAGCCTTTCATCTATATTATAAAAAAACGTAAAACATTTATCAAAAGCATCGCTCCTTTTGTTATAAAATCATATAAGAATATATCTGATAATAATGAAGATGCAAATATTATTTATAACCCTTATGTGGATATAGAAACTCCATCTGAGTTATTATATTTTTTGCAAAAACATAAAAATAAAGAAATACAGGAAAAAAATGTGATCTATGGACCGCATAGAGATGATTTTATATTAGAAATTAATGGGAAAAATAGCAAAAATTTTTCATCATCAGGACAGATAAAATCAATGATTTTATCTCTTAAAATTGCACTTGCAATGTTTTTTAAAGAATATAACGGAATAGTGCCTCTACTTTTTTTAGATGACATTTTTTCGGAACTTGATAATTTCAGAATAAAAAAATTGATTGATTTTTTTGATTTATTTAGCCAAATTTTTATTACAGTTCCAAGACAGGATGAACTAAAATTTTTCCCCGATAATTTTAAAATTTTTGAAGTAAATAACGGAGAAATTTATGCAAGATAAAATTAATAGAAAACTAACAAAAAAAATACAAATAGGAAACGTAATTATTGGGGATAATAATCCTATTGCCATTCAATCAATGACAAATACTAAAACTTCTGATGTCGATAGCACAGTCGCTCAAATTTTAGAACTCGAAAAAGAAGGCTGTGAGATTATAAGAGTAGCTATTCCCTATAAAGAAGATGCACTGGCTATTAAAAAAATAAAAGATCAAATTCATATACCGATAGTTGCAGATATTCATTTTGATTATAAATTGGCAATTCTATCAATAGAAAATGGAGCAGATAAAATTAGAATAAATCCGGGAAATATTGGTGATAAAGATAAAATAAAAAAGATTATAGATGCTGCAAACATGAATAATATTCCAATAAGATTAGGTGTCAATGCTGGTTCATTAGAAAAAAATATTTTAGCAAAATATAAACATCCAATATCTGATGCATTAGTGGAGAGTGCAACTCGATGGATCAATTTTTTTGAAAATCAAAATTTTTATGATATTGTTTTATCACTAAAATCAAGTGATACTCTTACGAATTATTATTCATATATGAAAATATCAGAAAAATTTGATTATCCTTTACATATTGGAGTAACAGAAGCAGGCAGTGAAATGGAAGGTATCATAAAATCCTCTGCTGGATTGGGTTCATTACTAATCAATGGTGTAGGTGATACTATAAGAATTTCTCTTACTGGAAATCCATTAAATGAAGTTATTGTTGCTAAAGAACTGCTCCAATCTCTTAATATTAGACACTTTACTCCAGAAATTATCTCATGCCCTACATGCGGTAGATGCGAGATCAATCTTGAAAATTTTCTAAAAAAAGTAAAAAAATATATCAAAAAAATAAATAAACCTTTGAAAATTGCAATTATGGGATGTATTGTAAATGGACCTGGTGAAGCAAAAGAAGCAGATTTAGGTATTGCAGGAGGGAAAAAACATTATGTTATTTTCAAAAACGGCATAATAGTAGAGAAAGTAAAAGAAGAAAATGCAGTTGAAGTATTTCTTAAATATCTGAAGGAGTATTATTAATGATATTAAAAATTATTATTCTTGCTATTATCCAGGGAATAACTGAATTTTTACCAGTCTCAAGTTCTGGACATCTTGTTTTTTTACAGCATTTTTTTGGAATAAAACAAAATCAACTTGTTATTGATGTCGTATTACATTTTGGCACTCTATTTTCAATATTATTATTCTTTAAAAAAGATTTAGTAAAAATTACAAATATTAGTTATTTTAAAAATAAAGAAAATGTATTAAAATTAATTTATGTTATTATCGCAATAATCCCTGCTGGTATAGTAGGAGTTTTACTTAATGATTTAATAGAAGCAAAGTTATTTTTTATTCATTTTGTAGGAATTATGTGGATTATAAATGGAATTAATCTATTCATACTTTCTAAATATGATAAGAAACAAAAGAAAAACTTAAATTTGGTAAGTTCTGTCATTGTTGGCCTTTCACAGATCTTCGCTATACTCCCAGGAATATCACGTTCTGGTACCACAATAGCAACAGGAGTATATAGCGGAATGTCCAGAAAATTATCTGCAAAATTTTCATTTTTTATTGCAATTCCAATAATTTTTGGAGCCTCTGTATTAAAAATAAAAGATGTAATTGAAAATCCAGCAAATTTTGATATTTTAGCTTTACTTATAGGTTTTGTTATTTCCTTTATTGTCGGCTATTTATCTTTAAAGTTATTATTTAGTGTACTTTATAATAAAAAAATAAAATATTTTGCTTATTACTCATTATTAATCGGAATTATTTCTTTATTTTTGTAATATTATGAAGATTTATAAGTTTAAAGACGCCTTTCAAACAGCTGAAAAATTAGCTGATTTTATCACAAAAATTATAAAAAATAATACAAAAAATTATAAAAAAACAGCTATTGCATTATCAGGAGGTATGACTGCATCTTATTATTTATCTTTATTAGCTCATAAAGATGTGGACTGGAATTGGGTACATTTTTTCTGGATACATGAACGAATGGTTTCTCCAGATAGTTCAAAAAGCAATTTTAAAATGGTTCAACAGACTTTTTTTGATAAAATTAGAATTCCTCATAACAACATTCATAGAATTAAAGGAGAATTAAAAAACAATGCTAAAGAAGATTATGAAAAAGAATTATTAAAATATTTTGGAAGTAAAGATAAAATTATTTTTGATATTGTTTTATTGGGATTAAATGAAAATGGTTATATTAGTTCTTTTCATCCAGACTACTATAATTTATTTACAAATAAAGAAAATATAGTTATCATTTTAAAAGATAAAACCAAATTGCAAATGGCAAGAATCACTTTAAGTTTGGAAATAATCAATCGTGCTAATAATATTATTGTTTATGCCTTTGGACTGGATAAACAAAAAGCTTTTTCTATATTTTTAAAAGAATTAAAAGATAAATCTCAAAAATCTCGAATATTTCCTATTTTAAATAAAAAAAAATTATTTATTTTCTCTGATATTTAACCTTTTTACAAATGGAGGACACATATTATGGAGGAATTAAAAAAATTCATAAGAGAAGTGCCAGATTTTCCTAAAAAAGGAATTTTATTCTATGATATTACTACTCTTATAAAAAATCCAGAAGCATTCAAAAAAGTAAATGATTTATTTTTTGAATTTTATAAAGACAAAAATATCGATATTATTGCAGGGATAGAATCAAGAGGATTTATTTTTGGTTCAGTTTTAGCAGATCGTTTAAATAAAAGCTTCGTATTAATCAGAAAACCAGGAAAACTTCCAGCTGATAAAATTTCTAAATCTTATGAATTAGAATATGGAATAAACACTATAGAACTCCATAAAGATGCTGTATCTCCTGGGAAAAATGTACTCATTATTGATGATTTATTAGCTACAGGAGGCACTGCTAAAGCAGCTGCGGAATTAGTGGAAACCCTTGGAGGAAAAATTATAGGATTTGCTTTTGTAATTGAACTTGATTTCCTAAATGGAAGAGATGCTTTATCTAATTACGATATAAAAACACTAATCCATTACTAAATAAAAAAAAGGAACTAAATAAAAAAAGGAGCCTGTTTTTTACACAGACTCCTTTTTTTACTATTTTTAATGATTCTTTTTAGTCTTCAATTTTTCCTAAAATATCGCCTCTGGAAACTACTAAATAATCTTCGCCATTTATTTTTATTTCCTGCCCACCATATTTTGTATAAGCAATTTTATCGCCCTTTTTGAATAATTTCTGAATTTCTTCATCATTACCAATTTCTTCTACTACTCCAAATAATGGTTTTTCTTTTGCAGTATCAGGAACAATAATAGATCCTACTTTTTCTTCTTGTTCTTCTAAAGGTTTTACGAGAACTCTGTCATCTAATGGGATAAATCTCACTTTTACCTCCTTGGTTTACTTAAGGTTTAAGAGTCGGTTAATTTCAGCTTTATTAAATCCAACAATAGGACGATTATTGATTAAAGTAACAGGAACTCCCATCTGCCCTGTACGTCTCATTATGTCTTTTGCAGCGCTTTGATTTTTGCTAACATCAATTTCTTTAAAACGAACTTTTTTTTGTTGTAAATACTGTTTTAGTGCTCTACACCAGCTACAGGTAGGTGTTGTAAAAATAATAACATTTGGTGTCGACATAAACCTACTCCTGTTCTATAATTTCATAATCATAAAAAATTTCAACTGTTGGTTTTAACATTGCAGAAACACTACAATATTTATCTTTTGAAAGATCTATAGCTCGTTTCACATCCTCTTCTCTTATACCTTTTCCATAGAATAAAAATTTTACCCATATTTTAGTATAAACTTTTGGATGTTCAGGAGCAGTTTCAGCTTCTATCTCTACTTTAAAATCTTTAAGATTTACTCTTTTCTTCTGTAGTATAGAAACAACATCCATACCAGTACAGCCACCAAGTCCCATAAGTATTAATTCCATTGGACGTGAACCCGCAAGCGAGCCACCAAAGGTTTCTGGTCCATCCATTACAACCCAATGGTTGCTATCACCTTTTGCTACTAAAGTTATCCCAGAGACTTGTTTTACAACAACCTTTTTTCTTTTTGTTTCAGACATAATTCTTCCTTGTTTAGAAATGCTTAGATATTTTATCTAATAATTGAGATTTAGGCATAAAACCAATTAACTTTTCTGTAAGTTTACCATTTTTAAATAAAATTAAAGTAGGAATGGACTGGACTCCAAATTTCATAGCTGTTGCCTGCTCTTCATCTACATTAAGTTTTGCTATAACAATTTTACCTTGATATTCTTTTGCAATCTCAGCTACAACAGGCCCGATCATCTTACATGGAGCACACCACTCAGCCCAGAAATCAACTAAGATCAACGGATATTTTTCCAATGCTGCTTCAAAATTATCATCTGTCACAGTTATTGGAGAATCTGGATTGTCAGGTAAAGTTTCTTTACTACTACTTGCAAATAATTCATCATATTTACTGCAGCCATACTTTAAAACTAATTTTATATATTTCTTCTCAGGTTGAACGCCAACTGTAATACTCTTATTTATCCTATTGATAACTTGTTGAGGAACAGAGCTCACAGAAAACCTTCTAGCAAGTTCCATATTTTCACCAGCTTCAACAGTCTTTGAATGCACCAATCCCTTCTTTGCAATAGCTATTCTATTATTTAAAATTGATGATTTAGGACAATAAGGACATGAAGGTGTCACATAAGCTTCTAAAAGAACATTTTGATCAATATGATCAATCATATCTACAAGTTCTTTTGAAAATCCATGATCTTCTCTTGATACATGAATAATTGTTTCAATAAGAGACTGTGCTTCATAACCAGCAGGAGCTCCTAAATACTCAATTTTATACCCCTTATCTCTACCAACAAAAACTGAAGGGGTATTTTCTATTTTAAGTTCGGGATCACTAAATTCATTAGCATCAATTATTTTAATTTTAATTCTGTTGTCAATTTCAGATAATTCTTCTAAAAATTGCTTCGAAAAATCAGTATATTCAGGAAAATTAGCACTTTTTACTAATTCCACTAACACATCATTTTTTAAACTATCATTAAATTGCTTCTTTAATTCATTAACTGTTTTGTCATCTAAAAGTCTTGCCATTTTTTTACTCCTTGAATGTTGATTCAATATATTTTTCTGCAGAAAATTCTGCTTGTGCTCCTTCACCTACTGCAGTGGCTATCTGGAGCTGTGATTTACTACGAACATCACCGGCTGCAAAAATACCGGGTACATTAGTTTCCATTAAATTATTTGTAATAATAAAATTCCTTTCATCAACTTCAATTCCAGCTTTTTGTGCAATCTCACTATTCGGAAGCTGGCCTATAAATACGAAAACTCCATCTGTTTTATGTTCAAATACTTCACCGGTTTTAACATTTTTTAATTTTAGTTTAGTTACTGTTTGCTCGCCTATGACTTCTTCAACAACAGTATTCCATATAAATTCTATTTTTTCATTAGCAAAGGCCCTCTCCTGTATAATTTTTGAAGCTCGCAATTGATCACGTCTATGGACTATATAAACTTTCTTCCCAAACCTTGTTAAATATAAAGCTTCCTCAACAGCACTATCTCCGCCACCAATTACTGTTATAATCTTATCTTTGTAAAAAGCTCCATCACAAGTAGCACAATAAGAAACACCTCTTCCTGTAAACTCTGCTTCTCCTGGAACTCCCAATTTTCGTAAAGAAGTTCCTGTAGTGATTATAACTGCTTTGGCATGATAATTTCCTTCTTCACCTTTTAATAATTTCCAATTATCTTCTTGAGAGATAATCTCTGATATTTCATCCATAATAATTTGAGCTCCAAATTTTGTAGCCTGCTCTTCCATTTTCTGAGCGAGTTCAAATCCTGAAATACCCTCAGGAAATCCCGGATAATTTTCAACCCAGTCTGTAATAGTGATAGTACCCCCAGGTGCCATTTTTTCAATAACAACTGTTTTCAATTTTGCTCTTGCAGCATAAATGGCAGCTGTTAAACCAGCTGGTCCACCACCTATTATTGCAATGTCATATTTTTCTATATGTGTATCATGAGAAAAATCATGACTTGCAACATCTCCAAGATTAATTGTCAAATCTCCCATACTCTACTCCTTATTGGTATTAAAATTTAATAATATCAAATATTTGGCGCTCACCATTAATCTCTTTCATAATATTCTCAAAATAATTACTTTTTATTATTGTTATTTGTTGAACTGTTACTCGACGAATTCGAAGAAGAATTAGATTTTTTATAATCAGTTATATAAAATCCAGAACCTTTAAATATAAGTCCATTTCCACCTGAAATTAATCTCTTTACTGGACCACCACACTCTGGACAAACTTTTATTGGATCATCATTGATATTTTGAAATTTTTCAAATTGATATCCGCATTTCTCACATCTATATTCATAAGTAGGCATCTATTCCCCCTTTAAGCTCTTTCATCAACTTTCGAACCTTTTTCCCCATCGCCATTTTTTTTATGTTTTTTTTTCGAAGATTTTTCTTTGTGTGAATTTATTTCTTTTGCTTCTTCAGAAGCTTTACTTTCATTCTTATTTTCTTCGTCTTTAGACTCTTTTGCCTTACCAACAATAACTTTACTATGTTGTATAATTATATTTCTAAATTTATAGCCTTTATCATATTCCTGAATAACCTTTCCATCATTTTCAGGATCAGTTTCAAAAATCTGAATAGCATCGTGAAATTCAGGATTAAATTCCTCTCCCAAAGCTTTTATTTCCTCTAAGCCTTCTTTTGATAAAATCTCTTTTAATTTATTATAAATCATTAAAAAGCCTTTTTCTGCTTCTGTTACAGGTTCATGTTGAGCTGCCCTTTCAAAATCAGATAATACAGGAAGTAATTTTTTTATAAAATTAGACAAATACAGATCTTCCCATTCACTTCGTTCTTTACTTATCCGTTTTCTAAAATTGTCAAATTCTGCCTGCAATCTTTTTAAATGATTTATAAGCTCTTCTTTTTCTTGCTCTAACTGCTTTACTTTTTCTTCTAAATTAATTTCTTTTTCCTCTTGTTGTTCTATTTGTTGATTGTTATTTTCTATTTTTTTATCTTTTTTTTCTTCTTTTTGTTCCATCATTATTCAATCTCCTTTAAGAGAAATTCAGTTGGAAAAAAGGACTGATTAAAATCAGTCCTTTTTAATCTATAACCTCATAATCAGCATCTACAGTACCATCTTTATTCTCATTTGTATCATTTGAAGAAGTGCTTTGTTGAGTAGAATCTGTTGCTCCACCACCAGCAGCTCCACCACCGGTTGCACCTGTATTTGCTCCAGAAGCATTTGCCTGTTGATACAAATTCTGCCCAATCTGGCTCCATAATTGGTTTACTTCATCAATAGCAGATTTTAAATTCTCTATGTTATCTGTTTTATTAGCTTCTTTTAATCTATTAACAGCACTTTCTAATTTTGTTTTAGATGCTGCGTCTATTTTATCTGAAAATTCTTTTAAATTCTTTTCAGTTTCATAAATCAATTGATCTGCTTTATTATGGAGATCAATAAGCTCTTTCCTTCTTCTATCCTCTTCTTCATGTGCTTTTGCTTCTTCAACCATTCTTTTAATTTCATCTTCGCTTAAACCTGACGAAGCTTCAATTCTTATACTTTGCTCTTTTCCAGTTGCTTTATCTTTTGCAGATACATGCAATATCCCATTTGCATCAATATCAAAAGTTACTTCAATTTGAGGTACACCTCTTGGAGCAGGTGGAATACCATCCAAAATAAATCTTCCTAAGGTTCTATTGTCCTTTGCAAGAGGTCTCTCACCTTGTAATACATGAATTTCTACCTGAGTTTGGTTATCTGCAGCTGTTGAGAAAATTTCTGTTTTTTTAGTAGGAATTGTGGTATTCCTTTCAATTAATTTTGTAAATACTCCACCTAATGTCTCAATACCAAGCGATAATGGAGTAACATCAAGAAGAAGAATATCTTTCACTTCACCTGTTAATACCCCACCCTGGATTGCAGCACCTATTGCAACGACTTCATCAGGATTAACTCCCTTATGAGGTTCTTTGCCAAAAAAGTTTTTAACAATTTCCTGAACTTTTGGTATTCTTGTAGAACCACCAACTAATATAACTTCATCTATATCATTTATTGTCAATTTTGCATCTTCTAATGCTTTCCTACATGGTTCCAGACTTTTCTGTAAAAGATCATCGATTAATTGTTCAAATTTAGATCTTGTCAAAGTCATATTTAAATGTTTTGGACCATTCTGGTCTGCTGTAATAAATGGTAAATTTATTTCAGTTTGAGATGAGCTAGAAAGTTCTATTTTTGCTTTTTCTGCAGCTTCTTTCAATCTCTGTAATGCCATTGGGTCTTTTCTTAAATCAACACCCTCTTGTTTCATAAATTCATCAGCAAGCCAATCAATAATTCTTTTATCAAAATCATCACCACCTAAATGAGTATCTCCATTGGTAGATAAAACTTCCACAACATTATCACCAATTTCAAGTATAGATATATCAAAAGTACCGCCACCTAAATCATATACAGCAATTTTTTGGTCATGTTTTTTGTCAAAACCATAAGCCAATGATGCTGCAGTCGGCTCATTGATAATCCTCAACACTTCCAATCCTGCAATTCTTCCAGCATCTTTTGTAGCCTGTCTCTGAGCATCATTAAAATATGCAGGAACTGTAATTACCACTTTGGTTACTTTTTGACCAAGATAATCCTCTGCTGTCTGCTTCATTTTTTGTAAAACCATTGCAGATATTTCTGGCGGCGTATATCTTTTATCTCCAACTAATACCTGCACAAGATCATTAGGGCCTCTTTCAATTTTATATGGCATCTGAGAAATTTCATTCAACACCTCATCATATCTTCTACCCATAAAACGCTTAATAGAATATATTGTATTTTGAGGGTTGGTAATTGCCTGCCTCTTTGCCGGTTGACCTACGAGCCTTTCTCCTGATTTTGTAAAAGCCACAACCGACGGTGTTGTCCTGCCACCTTCACTATTTGGTATTACAACCGGTTCTCCACCTTCCATTACTGCAACACAGGAATTAGTAGTTCCTAAGTCGATTCCGATAATTTTACTCATAGCTTCCTCCTTCTATGTTAATTTGTTTAACTTAGGTTCTTAGTTTACGACTGTAATATATCTATGCAATAATTATGCCTAAATCTATATATAATTAACACATTGGTTTACAACATGTTATATATATTGCCAAAATAACATAGCTATTGTTATATTGTCAAAAAATAAGTTTTATAGTAGATAATTATATTTTTTTATCATTTTGGCAAATATATTTTTCTATTTTCACTTATATTAATAGTTGATTTTTGAATCCTCCTACAGTTTTTTTTAATTTTTTATATTATTTTGCTTAGAATTTATTTTCAAAATATATAAGGACTGTAAGACTAATTTCACTATATCTTTATTGTCAGATGAAAAATAATTAAAAAACAAAAGTGCGTTTATTTCCAACTGAGAAATAAAAGAATTTCAGAATAAGAGCATCTTCTCCAAAACGAAATTATTATCGAAAAGGAGCCAAATTAAGACATAAAAAAACACCCCATCCTATTGGAAAACAATATCATCAATGAAATAGATCGCAAAAAGCAAAAAAATTATAAAAGCTAAAATTTCCCCCATAATCCCCAAACATACTCAATACTGTACCAATAAAAATAGAAAATAATAGTTTTCTTGATAATGTGATATTCCAATCTGGAATATCATAACACCAACTAACAATCTAACATAACACCAATTATTATATAACCAGAAAATTAAGTTTTTATTATAATTCTATTTTAATATAAAAAATAAGTTTTTATATTAAAAATTTCTTATTAATTTTTTTGATAAATGTTCAAAAAAAAATATTTTTGTTGATTTTAATGATTTTGTAATTTAATTTAGTTGAAAAATAAGGTGGTAAATATGAAAAAAAATATGATTTTTTTCATTCTTATATTTTTAATTTTTCTTTTTGTTAAGATATTTTTTAAATATAATTCCCAATCTTTTGGTGCCTGGTCATTATTACCTCCATTATGTGCAATTATTTTTTCAATAGCTTTACGTGAGATAATACCATCTTTATTTTTTTCTATATGGATTGGTAGTAGCTTAATTAATAAAGGCTCTATTTTTTATGGTTTTTTAGAGACAGGAAGATATTATTTAATTCATAGGCTAATAGATCCATATAATATGGGGATTATCTTTTTTACATTAATAATTGGTGGATTAATAGGTGTTCTTGTTAGAATTGGTGGTATTCCTGGCATTATAAACAGTATATCAAAGAAAGTAAATAATGCTGTTAAGGCCCAGCTTGCTACTTTTTTCATGGGTATATTTATTTTTTTTGATGATTATTCCAATACAATTCTTGTTGGAAATACATTAAGACCATTGACTGATAAATTTAGAATTTCAAGAGAAAAATTATCCTATATTGTTGATTCAACAGCGGCACCAGTTGCTTCAATAGGTATTATTTCAACATGGGTTGCTTATGAAGTAGGATTAATTCATAATGCGTTAATATCTTGTGGAGATAATAGTTCTGCTTACTTGATTTTTTTACATTCAATACCGTATAGATTTTACTCTATTTTTGCTTTAATATTTGTTTTTTTTATAATAATATTAAAAAGAGATTTTGGATTAATGTATAAAGCAGAAAAAAGGGCAAGAGCCACTGGAAAAGTCTTACGAGATGGCGCAAAGCCTTTATCTGATCTTGAACTTGGAAAGTTATCAGAAGGAATAGATGCCAAAAATATGAATAAATGGAATGCAATTATCCCTATTGCAACTGTAATAATTCTTATGTTTATAGGGTTATGGTATACAGGAGGTGGAACTAAAGGAGCTTCCTTATCAACTGCTATTGGGAATGGGGATGCATCTGTTTCAATGATATGGGCATCAATTTCTGGTTTATTTGTTGCGGTATTATTAGGCCTTTTAAAAACCAAAATCCCATTAGACGATATTTTATCATCTTTTGTAGAAGGTGTAAAGTCATTAACAATGGCAATAATTATTTTGGTTTTAGCATGGTCTATAGGGTTAGTAACAAAAGATTTAAAAACAGGTGAATATATAGTTAATAATTTAAAGGACATATTTAAACCGCAGATGTTACCAGTTTTTACTTTTATTATATCAATGTTTGTTGCTTTTACAACGGGTTCTTCCTGGGGCACTGTTGCAATTATAATACCTATTGCTGTACCTTTAATATATCATTATACAGGTAATACTTCAGATGTTATGTTTTATTCTACTATAGGTTCCATTTTTACAGGTTCAGTTTTTGGAGATCATTGCAGTCCTATATCTGATACGACTATTATGAGTTCTATGGCCAGTGCCTGTGATCATATAGACCATGTAAGGACACAGATGCCTTATGCTATTTTGGTAGCTCTGGTTACATTATTTGCGGGATTTTTCCTCATTTCAATTGGTTTTCATTATATAATTTCAATTTTGACTGGTTTTATTTTATTATTTTTATTAATATATACTTTCGGAAAAAAGTTATAAAAAAGGAGAGATGATGTCAGTTACAATGGAAAAAATTGTAAATTTAAGCAAAAGAAGAGGTTTTATTTATCCATCATGTGAGATTTATGGGGGGTTTGCTAACACATATACTTATGGCCCCTATGGTGTTGAACTTAAAAATAATATAAAAAATATATGGTGGAAGTATTTTGTTCAATCAAGAGCTGATATGGTAGGTATGGATGGAAATATACTTTTACATCCTAAAGTCTGGGAGGCATCCGGGCATCTTGCAGGCTTTAATGACGCAATGGTTGATTGTAAGGTTTGTAAGGCGAGATTTAGAGCGGATACATTAATAGAAGATATTTTAGGCATTGATGTTGAAGGCAAACCTTTAGAAGAGATGGAGAAAATCATAAAAGAGAATAAAATAAAATGTCCAAAATGTGGCAACAGTGATTTTACAAAGGTTAGAAAGTTTAATATGATGTTTAAAACTCATACTGGCACTACTGATGATGAAACATCTGTAGCATATTTACGTCCTGAAACAGCTCAGGCTATTTTTATGACTTTTAATAATATTATAGATACAATGAGGGTAAAGATTCCTTTCGGTATTGGGCAAATTGGTAAAGCCTTTAGAAATGAAATTACACCTGGAAATTTCATCTATAGATTGATTGAATTTGAACAAATGGAGATTGAGTATTTTATTACTCCTGAAATATGGGAAGATATTTTTAAACATTGGCAAGAGGAAATGTGGAAATGGTGTACTGAGATTTTAGGCCTTGATGAAGATAATCTCAGAATTTATGAACACCCCAAGGAAAAATTGAGTCATTACTCTAAAAGGACTATTGATATTGAATATAAATATCCATTTGGATTTAAAGAACTTTATGGATTAGCTTATAGAACAGATTTTGATTTAAGAAATCACCAGGAAGCAAGTGGTAAATCTACAGAATATTTTGATCAGAGAAATAATAGAAAATTTATACCTCATGTTATCGAACCTACTTTTGGAGTAGATAGATCTGTTCTTGTTGTCCTTCTTGATAATTATAAAGAAGAAGATGCACCAACTGCAAAAGGCACTATGGAAACAAGAACTGTTTTAAAATTTCCTCATCATTTAGCTCCTATAAAAATAGCAGTATTACCATTATCAAAAAAGCCTGAACTAACAGGTGAAGCTAAAAAGATTTTCGACATGTTACGCAAGCATTGGGTTTGTGAATACGATGAGACACAAAGTATAGGAAGAAGATATAGAAGACAGGATGAAATTGGGACTCCTTTTGCTGTTACTTTCGATTTCGATAGCCTTGATGACAAAAAAGTAACAATTAGAGATAGAGATACTATGAAACAGGAAAGAATTCCTATTAATAATTTAATTGATTATTTTAATGATCATTTAAAATTACAATTTTAAAGGGGGCCTTATGTTAAAAACTTTAATTATCCTTGTATTGTTTTTTTTTACAATTAATTTATATGCTATAAAACCTGCTATTGACGGTAAATATCCTCCAAGTGTGCAAAAAGCATTTAAAGAACTAAATAAGGCTTACCCCACTGGTAATCTTTATAATATTTTACAAAAAAGGAAAGCTCGTTTAAAATCTATAAAAGGACTTTCAAAAAGACTACAAGCAATGAAAAATGATATAGTAACCATTAAGACACCAGTGATTTGCGGGATATATGCTGATGACAACATCCATATAGATAGTTTTCCTCAAAAGTTACAACAGGAATTATTTGATGGACCTCTTGCAACCGGCACAATGACGGAATATTACAGGGAAATTTCTTACGGACAATTTGAGGTTACCGGCAAAGTTTTTGATTGGGTTCATCTATCCCATGATGAAAATTATTATGTTAATGGAGAAGCATATGGTTTTCCCTCAAGTGGTGGTAAAGTGGGAGAACTGATTTTTGAGATATTGGATTCTTTAGATAACTCCGTGGATTTTAGTGAATTCGATAATGATGGTGATGGATGGGTCGAAAATATTTTTGTTGTTCATTCAGGTGTAGATCAGGCAGATATAGGACAAAATGCATCAGAAAATCATATATGGTCACATAGATATAAATTAAGATATGCAGCTGGGAGTTATTATGTAACAAATGATACAAATGCATACGGTAAGGTTGTTAAAATTGATGACTATACTATTCAGCCAGAAATTCATCCATCAGGGGAAATGGTACAGATTTCAGTCTTCTGCCATGAATTTGGCCATGTATTAGGTTTACCTGATTTGTATGATACAGATTATTCTTCAGGCGGTATTGGTTCATGGGGGCTTATGTGCCAAAACAGAATTTATTATAATGGCCAGGTAATTGAACATTCTCCGCCACACATGACTGCCTGGTCAAAAGAAATGTTAGGGTGGCTGGTACCTGTAAATATCACAGCAAATACAGAAAATATTACAATTCAACCTGTTGAAACCACTCCTATAGCATATAAAATATGGACTAATGGTGAAATAGAAAGCTATACACCTTATAATATAAATGGAAAACAGACTCATGATATGGGGAAAGAGTATTTTCTCTTAGAATTCAGAAAAAGAATTGGTTTTGAAAAATATTTAATGGGGGAAGGTTTATTAATTTATCATATTTTCAATCCAAAAAATAATGGCGGTAATTCTGTAAATACAGATGAGACTAAACCAGGCGTTAAATTATTACAGGCAGACGGCAAAGATGATTTACTATATGGCAGAAATAGTGGAGATGATGGAGATCCATATCCTGGCTCAACTAACAATAGATTATTCGATGATGAT
>Ga0164318_10002230_pt1 | contig 17867 bp, 23 predicted proteins | sample GuaBasSedimGuay9_FD_113734 | JGI IMG/M metagenome (GOLD analysis project Ga0164318, IMG submission 113734) | Subseafloor sediment microbial communities from Guaymas Basin, Gulf of California, Mexico - Guay9, Core 4571-4, 0-3 cm | ecosystem: Environmental > Aquatic > Marine > Hydrothermal vents... | reverse complement strand
GATTGTGGATTTAACATGGGGCGCAACTCTCACACGCTTTCTGTCTCTGAGTGCCGGGAGAGTAGGTAAGAGTTTTTTATCTGTTGGAAGAGTGCAGTCTCCAACGCTCGCCCTTCTTGTTGGGAGAGAGAAAGAGATACAGAGCTTCAAACCAAAAAAGTATTTTGAGGTTGAAGTGGAGCTTGAAAATGGAGTTGTTGCACGCCATGAACACGGTAGGTTTGAGACTTATGAAGAAGCCCAGAAGATTCTGAATTCCCTCGATAGTGTAGCTAAATTGCTCGACTTGAAGAGCATTGTAAAGAAAGAAAGACCGCCAATTCCATTCAACACAACTGAATTCCTTAGGGCAGCAACATCCATAGGCTTTAGTGCGTCGAGTGCCATGAGCATAGCAGAGAATCTCTACACGAATGGGTACATATCCTATCCAAGGACAGACAATACAGTTTATCCCGCCTCACTCAATCTCAAAAGCGTTTTAAAATTTTTATCAAAAACAGAATTTAGAGAGTATGTAAAACAACTTTTAGGAGACACATTAAAGCCAACAAGAGGAAAGAAGGAAACAACAGACCACCCCCCCATATACCCATCATCACCAGCTTCGCGAGAGGAACTTTCTGGGAAGGAGTGGAAGATATATGAACTAGTTGTTAGGAGATTCCTCGCAACTTTGTATCCCCCTTGCGTGGTTGAGTGTAAGCAAGCCATCTTTGAAAGCGGTGGAGAGGTTTTAAAGGCATATGGCACAACTCTCATAGACATAGGGTGGAGAGCTGTTTATACGTATTCCAAGATATCAGAAAATCCATTGCCGAATATGGGTGTTGGAGACGAGTTCACGATACTCTCTTCAAAAATTGTAGAGGGAGAAACAAAGCCCCCACCAAGATTCACTCAAGGTTCTCTCATAAAACTCATGGAGAAGCTCGGGATAGGAACAAAATCAACGAGACATGAGATAATAGGGAAATTGTATGAGAGAGCTTATGTTCATGGAAATCCTATAAAGCCAACAAAACTATCGTTTTCTGTAATTGAGACACTTGAAAAGTATGCCCCATCTATAACAAAGCCAGATATGACAAGAAGACTTGAGGAAGACATGGAAAAGATTTCAAGAGGAGATGCGATTCCGGATGAGGTTTTGGATGAATCGAGAGGTATGCTTTCCGAAGTCCTCAAAACGCTCTCGATGGAGAGAGAAGGAATATCAGAACATCTGAGAAATGGTGTGATGGAGGATTCAGTAGTTGGAATATGCAGAGAGTGTGGCTCAAAGCTAGTTATAAGGAAGTCGAAGAAGGGAGGACGCTTTATCGGATGTACGGGATACCCGGAATGCACGTTTTCTCTACCTCTTCCACGAAGTGGAAGGATATACGTGCTTGACAAGGTATGTGAAAAACACGGAATTCATCATCTACGAATCTATACAAAGGGCAGAAAACCATGGGATTTGGGATGTCCTGAATGTGGATACGAGAAGTGGAAATCTGAAAATTGTTAATTCCCGAGCTGGTCACACAGAATCTTTTCAAGTGCATTCAAGAATTCATCCTTTTTTGTGCGGGGAATTGTTGCACCAGCGGCAACTGGATGCCCCCCACCCACACCACCAACGATGGAGGCTGCCATTGAGAGAGCCTCTGCAAGATTTATTCCTTTGCGTGCTTTAGATTGTGTTGTGCGTGCGGAAATCTTGAGTTTTCCATCGTCAGTTTCTGCAATGGCAATGATAGGAACCTCCCTTCCAATCATGCTCATACTCATTCCTGCCACAATCCCCACAATCGTGTCCTTTATTCTTGACCCTGCATCGAAATACACATAGGATTCCCTTTTTATCACTCCATTCTCCATCACAAAGGAGATTCCATCCACCAGATTCTTTCTATGCTCCCCCAACAATGTCCTTGCTCTAGACAGTGCTCTTTCTCTATCCCCAAGACACACTGCCAACCCCACCTCAGCCTCATCGTATCGAGCGGTTGCATTGAGAAGTGTTGAGTACTCAGATGCATCCCTTAGCTCAGTCCCCTCCCTCTCCCTCTCAAGGATATACACCTCACCGACAAGCTGTTGAGCAACATCGGGAGAGAGTCCGTGGGCAATACAGTGCTTTATGAGAGAAGATACAACTTTTCTTTTCTCATTTTGGGTGAGGTCTATCCACCTCTTCCATCTTTCACCTTTCAACTCGATTCCACATTCTTTCAGGAACGATATACATGCATCCTCTCTTCCTGTGAGACCGGGAAGAACTGGGTCTACAGAATACTGAAGGAGTTTGAATACTGGTTTTGTTTGTTTTCCAAATAATTTTAGGTCATTTATGTAAGAGATATATCCTTTTCTTTTACCTTGTTCAAGAACGATTCTGTTCAGTCCGGTTAATTTTCCCTTCTTAATCTGCTGAAGGTCTCCAACTGCACCTACTACCGCAAGTGGAGACAAATCCACATTCAAATCACCTTGAAGGGCTCTTGCAAGAATGTATGTCATTGTGCTACCACTTGCCTCGTATGACCCCTCTACACCAAACAAACAAGGGTTTAAATGATACACATAGTTCGATTGAGAGGGTATGTGGTGGTCAACGACCACAGCGTTTATATCAAGTGATTCAATCGTGTCAATGAGTCCACTTCCGAGGTCTGTAAAAACAACAAGCTCGTATCCTGAGTCAGTTATCCTTTCAAGCGATTCTTTGTCGAGTTGTTTCAGAAACATGACCTCGCAAGTGAGTCCAGCCCTTTCAAGAGCAAGAACTGCAATTGCACCAGATGTCAGCCCATCAGCATCTATGTGTGAGACAACGAGAGCTCTCTCGTGTTTCTTTATATGTTCTGCACACTCAACCGCCTTTGACATCATCTGATCAAGTCTTATATCTCTTGGCATTTTCCACCAAAACATTTAATCAAACAACACATAAACTCTTCGAATGATGATAATCCCAGAGGATGAAAGGTGTAGGGAAATACCGCTCGAGGGACCGGGCATTCTCACTCATCCAGATATGATGAAGGCACTTGAGTGGATCTTTGAGTGTTATCAGCCACCAGTAAAGAAATATGCTGTCTTCTTGCCATGTTCTGTGAGAAAGCCATATCATGAGAGTCCGAGTCATAAATTGTTTGACAGTGTTGTATTCAAGTACCTCCCTCGTGAGGATACACACATTGTTGTATTTGGAACGTGCGGAATAGTTCCGAGAGAACTCGATGAAGAATATCCGTTTTCTCATTACAAATTCGTCCTTGGAAAATGTACGATACCAGAGATAAAAGAGACCTTTGTCGAAATTGAGACAGAAAGAATATCACGTTATCTTCTAAAAACAAGGAATAATTACAGGGTGAGGATTGCCTATTGTCTTGGGGAATTCAGAGAAGCAATGAAAAGAGCATCAGAACAGACGAATATCCATGTCCATATTCTCCCGAAGAGGTTGATAAAGAGTAGAAAGAAGTTTCCTTACGGAAGTTTAAGTCAGCCACATTACTTGAACGAGTTAAGTAGGTTTTTATCTGAGCTGGTAAGAAGGGGGGATAGATGAGCAGGGCAATTGTTGTTATCTGTCTTTTACTTTCTGGTGTTGTCTCGTTTGCAGATGTCAATATGGGGGCACCGATAGATGTGTACATCGAGCATTCAGACCCAAATCACGAACAGGTTATACTGGATGCTATGAAGTACTGGGAAAAACATCGTTCTGTTAGCTTTAATATTGTTGAGAATGTAAATGATGCAGATATAGTTGTTAGATGGGCAGAGGACATCAATGGCAAAGGAGAATTTGGTGGGAGAGGTGGATACGTCATTGTGGATACTTCGCGTAAGGAGATAGTTCTTGAATACTTTGGTAATGGATTGAAATGGTGGCTATATGGAAAAAGAGTACTCAAAATGGTCGCCATACATGAGTTTGGACACACTTTAGGACTTCAAGACACCAATAAACTTGGGGATGTTATGAATCCAAAAAGTATCAGAATACCAAGCAAAACAACCTTGAAAATCATTGGGTTTTTACTTCCAGCGTCATCGTTTTTTATGCTCGTGTTTATCGTCAGACATTATCTCTCATATTTAAGAGCTAAAAGAGAGAGATACGAGCTTGAGAGGTTTATGAAAGAATAACCATTAACTATAAAAGGAATTAGGCTTGAAGGGATGCAAGAGGTGGAGTGAGATTGAGACAGCCGACCCTTAACATAGGGATGGTAGGGCATGTTGACCATGGGAAAACAACCTTAGTCGCAGCGATGTCAGGGGTCTGGACAGACAGACACAGTGAGGAAATCAAGAGAGGAATATCGATAAGGCTTGGATATGCCGATACGGAGTTTAGGAAGTGCCCACTATGCCCTGACCCAGAGTGTTATATGGTGGAGAAAAAGTGCCCGGTGCATGATGTGGAAACAGAATTTCTAAGAAAAGTCTCGTTTGTTGATTCGCCCGGACATGAGACTCTGATGGCTACGATGTTATCCGGAGCCGCCATAATGGATGGTGCTGTTCTCGTGATAGCAGCCAATGAGCCTTGCCCCCAACACCAGACAAAAGAACACCTCATGGCTCTCAATATCGTTGGTGTGAAAAATATAGTGATAGTGCAGAACAAGATAGATATTGTTGATAAAGAGCAACTTCTTGAGCATTATCATCAGATAAAGGAATTTGTTAAGGGAACGGTTGCTGAAAATGCCCCTATCGTGCCGGTATCTGCTCAACAGAAGGTGAACATAGATGTTTTGATAAAGACCTTGCTTGATGAGATTCCAGAACCAGAAAGAGATATGTCAAAGCCTGCTAGGATGTACATCGCCCGCTCTTTCGATGTTAACAAGCCAGGAACACCACTTGAAAAGATAATGGGCGGTGTGATTGGCGGAAGTCTTTCTCAGGGAAAGTTCAGAGTTGGACAAGAAATTGAGATAAGACCAGGGATAAAGATAGAGGCAGAAGGTACAACGAAATGGAAACCTCTGAAGACCACAATAACGAGTATAATGGCTGGAAATGAAAGCCTTGAAGAGGCTACTCCGGGAGGACTTATAGCACTTGGTACACTACTTGACCCTTATCTCACGAAGGGCGACTCTCTTGCTGGACAGATCGCTGGCGAGATAGATACCCTCCCTCCAGTGTGGGACGAATTCGATATGGAGCTAACACTTCTCGAGAGGGTTGTTGGGACTGCAGACGAGTTCGAAGTTGAACCGATATCGACGAGGGAACCTCTCATGCTGAACGTTGGAACCGCAACAACTGTTGGTGTTGTAACCAGTGCAAGGGAGAGCAAGGGTAAATTCATAACAACCATTAAACTGAAGAGACCTGTGTGTGCAGAAGAAGGGGCAAGAATTGCAATATCAAGAAGAATTGGCTCGAGATGGAGACTAATAGGTTATGGAATTCTGAAGAAAAAATGACAGGGAAGATAATTCTTGACACGAGCATTTTAATGACACCCCACATTCATGGCATTGACATCTTTAGAGAACTCGAGAGATTGGGATTCACAGATTTTTTGGTTCCAGACGGAGTTTTTAGGGAGCTGAAAAAATGTGTTGAGAAAAAGAAGGGGAAGGAAAGGATTGCAGCAAAGGTAGGTCTTGAGCTGGCGTCAATGTGCAAGAGGATAGAAGGGGCTGGAGAGGATATTGATAACCTAATAATTGAACTTGCTATGGATTTAGGAAGTGCGATAGCGACAAATGATAGAGAGTTGAGAATCAAAGCTAAAAAGAAAGGGATAGATGTGGTAAGTATGAGGGGGCTGAGCCATCTTGACTTTCTATGAAAAAGTCTTTATATCTTCTTAATGTGTGTGGGCTTAGTATGTATAAAAAATGTGTTCTCTATGATACAGTTAGAGTTCCCCCCACAGAACTTGGGGAGGATATAGAGATTTCTGTATCAAGGGCTCTGAGGGAGAAGCTGGAGGGAAGAATAGACAGACATCTGGGAATGATAGTGTCTATACTGGACATAGTTGAAATTGGTGATGGTCATATTCTTTTTGGTGATGGAGCTGTGTATTACGATACCACATTCGAAGCTCTCGTATTTCAGCCAGTGCTTCAGGAAGTTATTGACGGAATCGTGGTTGAGGTTGTTGAGTTTGGTGCCTTTGTGAGTATTGGTCCAATGGATGGACTGCTTCATATAAGCCAAATAACAAGTGATTTCATGTCTTATGACTCAAAGAAAGCAAGACTTGTTGCAAAGGACACAAAACTCTCCATATCTGAGGGTGATAAAGTTAGAGTGCGGGTTGTCGCTCTCTCTCTCAACGAGAGAGACCCAAGAGAGAGCAAGATAGGTCTGACAATGAGACAGGTAGGTCTTGGAAAGTATGAACAGCTCGAAGAAGAGAGGAAGAAGGAGGAAGTTGCATGAAAGAAAAAGCATGTAAAGAATGTCATGCAATTGTTGAAGGAGAGGTATGTGTGGTTTGTAATGCTCCAACAAGCTCTGATTGGAGCGGATATTTAATAATCATAGATCCGTCTAATTCAAAAATTGCCCAGAAGATGGGCATAAAAGTACCAGGTAAATATGCTCTGAAGGTGCGATAAGTGTGTGAGACAATAGCAAAGCTACCAAACTGGCTTAGAGAAACTCTGAGAAAACCAGTGGGACCGGTTTTCAAAGGAGAAGTCCGCCCCATCGTTGAAAAGTACAAACCCGTGATGTTGGTATCCGTTGGAGACATCATAACCTACAACATACTGAAAGAAGGCATAGTTCCAGACATATGCTTTGTTGATGCACGCTCTCAAAGAAAGAAAGTATCTGATGAAATACTGGATGGAACAAACCATCCACTTTTTGAGCGTGTTGAAGTGTGCAATCCTCCAGCCACAATAACACGTGAGCTCATCCTGACAATCATCAGTACTCTCCGAGAGGGAAAGAAGACACGAATATTTATAAATGGGGAAGAGGATTTAGCTGTCTTGCCAGTATCGTTGCTCGTCCCGGAGGGGAGTCTTGTACTCTATGGACAGCCAGAGGAGGGATATGTGGCTCTCTTCGTAAGCGAGTCTCTCAAAACGAGGATGAAGGAGATAATGGAGATGATGGAGTAGCCAAATCCAAGTGATGAGCTTTGGAGGTGGATATATGGGTATGGAGATTGAGATACTTGAGGATAGAAAAAATGATCTTCTTTCAAGAAGGGAGATAAAATTCAGAATAGCAACAGATGGAGCAACCCCCTCGAGGAAGGAAGTAAGGAAAAAGCTTTTGGCACTTCTTGACACTAAGGATGATTTGTTAGTGCTTGACAGAATGGAGACAATATTTGGCAAACGAGAAGTGTTGGGCTATGCAAAAGTTTATGAGAGTCCAGAGAAAGTGAAGGAGATTGAGCTTGAGCATATCATAGAAAGGAACATTAGGGATATGGAGGAGGGCGAGGTTTCAGAAGAAGAGGAAAATGAACAAGAACAAGAAAATCAAGAAAATGAGAATGAAGAGGTGAAGGAGCAAGATGAGAGTGAGTGATTACTATGAGATTAAGGGAGATAAGCTGATAAGAAAAAGACAGTGGTGTCCAAGATGCGGTGAAGGAATTTTCTTGGCCGAACATAAGGACAGGCGGTCATGTGGCAGATGTGGATACACAGAGTTTATAAAGAGGTGAGCAGATGGGGAAAACTGGGAGTATTAAGTGGGTTAGAATAAAGAACAGGAAAGGCAAGATAAGGCTTGTTCCGGAGTCAGATAGCATATACACCAAACCTGGGCCTGCACAGAGATACACATCGAAGGGCAAGAAGAGAAGAAAGATAAAGAGGTCTCCGAAATCTCTTGCGTGAAGGTGATCAGAATATGGCAAAGGTTTCAAGGGGTAGAAAAGTAGATACTTGGAAGACAAAGAAGTGGTACAAAATTCTCGCTCCCCCTCAGTTTGATTACAAGCCAGTGGGCGAGACAATAGCCTCTGACCCTTCACTGGTTATTGGTAGGACAATAGAAACAACGCTTGGCGACATAGATGGAGATATGTCAAAGCAGCATATTAAATTGAAGTTTAAGGTTATAGATGTCGCCGGGGAGAATGCAAATACAGAGTTCATAGGGCATGATATGACAAGAGACTATATTCGTTCTCTCATCCGAAGGAGGACTTCCAAGGTTGATGTGAATGTTTTAGTATCCACGAAGGATGGGAGAGTTTTAAGGGTGAAAGCCTCTGCTTTTACTATAAAGAGAGCCAATACAAGTCAGATAAAAGCTATCAGGAAAATTATGGAGGATATAATACTAAAAAGATCAAAGGAATTAACATTTGATGACTTCATTTATGAGATACTTTCAGGAAAGCTGTCATCACTTCTTTACAGAGAAGCAAAGGTTGTCTATCCTCTGAGAAGGGTGGAAGTTAGAAGGACAGAAATAAAATCTGTGAAGGTTGAGGCTTGATAAATTCATGAGGCTGATGCAGAGGATGTACCACATTTTAGAGTAAACTCAACACCTCTTTAAGCCTCTCAATGAAAATTTTGCACTCCTCTTTGGTGTTGTAGATGTAAAGAGAAACTCGCAGTGCAGGGGGAACCCTTCGTGAGTTGAACCACGAATGTACACAGAATGCACCTGACCTAACAAATATTCTTGACCCCTCACTTAAAATCAGGGCAATATCATGCGAATCTATACCTTCAACCACAAAGCTTGTGATTCCCCCCCTCAACGAAGCATCTTCAGGCCCGATTATCTTTAAACCATCGAATTCCCTTAACTCTCTGTCGATTATTCTGTTTAATTTGATTTCATGCTCACGGATGTTTTTCATCCCAACTTTTTTGAGATATCTTATCGCCTCACCAGCGCCAACATATCCAGCATAGTTTCCAAGTCCAGCCTCGAACTTTGAAGGCACATCCTTGAACTGTGCTGAGGTGTATGTTGTGTCATCGACTGTATCCCCCCCTGTTATGAATGGCTCCAGTTTTTTGAGTATCTCATACTTTCCATAAAGACATCCCACTCCCGTGGGTCCAAGCATTTTGTGGAGTGAGAAGGCAAACAAATCAACATCCAGTTTTTTCAGGTCTATTGGCATGTGCGGTGCACTTTGCGCACCATCCAACAGAACAAGTGCATCGTGTTCGTGTGCTATTTCTATTATCTCTTTTGCTGGCATCGTATATCCATCAAGGTTTGAAGTATGTACAATGCTAACAAGTGAAGCACCTTTTACAAACTCCTCAAAAACCTCTATGTCGAGCGTATTATCCTCACGGGTAGGCACGATTCTGTGTTCTATTCCTTTCTTCTTTGAGAGCATCTGCCATGGGACAAGGTTGGAGTTATGTTCCTTGTCTGATGTTAGGACAACATCTCCTCTTTTGAGATTCAGACCGTAAGATACGAGGTTTATTGCTTCAGTAGTGTTCTTCACAAACACAAACTCTCTTGCGTCTTTACAGCCAAAGAAGGAAGCTATCTCTTCTCTTGCCTTCTCAACTTCTTCACTCACCCTTCTTGAAAGGTAGTGTATAGACCTCCCACCGCACGCCGAGAATTCATGGTAGTATCTAAGCATTTCAGATATCACACATTCTGGTTTTAGACTCATACAGGCGTTGTCAAAGTATATCATGGGCTTATGCTCTTTGTTGTGTTTATCCAGCAGGATGGGGAAATCCTTGCGGATTTCTTCCACATTCATTTAACGAAAGCCTCCTCTACCATCCTGAAATACTTTTTAACCTCATCTTCAGACTCTGCCATTCTTATGACAATCCTTCCAGTCGAAAAAATCAATATTCTGCACCCCTTCTTGTCCTCAAGCATCATGAACTGATTGTCTGGAGAAACTAAGACTTTAAAGTATTTTTTAAAACTCTCCTTCACATCTTCTGTGATTCTTATTTCCTCAGTATGAGCCTCAGCACTGTATAGTTCTTTACCACCACAAGGGTGAATCTTCATAATCTTCAATCAAACTTCCCCCTTCCATACTTACTTTTTTATATTCTTTCAAGATAAAACTATAACACATGAACAGCACGGTATATGATGAAGTAGAGATCACTTGGCTGGGGCATGCATCCTTCCTTCTTGGGTTTGGTGAGATATGTGTGTATATAGACCCGTATGTGCTCCCACAGAATCCGCCAAAGGCAGATATAATTCTGTCAACCCATGAGCACTATGACCACTGTCCGGAGGATAACATAGGGTTGCTGATGAAAGACGAGACAATTGTTGTGTGCCCGAGGGGATGTTGCACGAAGTTATCTGCACACGGAATACGTTGTCAGAGCATATCAGAGGGGGATGTTGTGGAACATAAAGGTGTTAGAATAGAAGCTGTTCCAGCATACAACATAGGAAAACCGTTCCATCCCAGAGGGCTTGGAATTGGGTACATCGTTGAAATGGGTCGAGTCAAAATATATCATGCGGGGGATACAGACCTGATTCCGGAGATGAAGGATATCAAAGCAGATATTGCATTGTTGCCCATAGGTGGAACTTATACGATGGATGTTGAGGATGCTGCCAAAGCTGTTAGTTTGATCTCGCCGAAGATAGTGATACCGATGCATTACAACTATCTCAAGGGTCTTGAAAGAGACCCAAAGGAGTTCGAAAGACTCGTTTCAAAATATGCTCCGGATGTTGAGGTCAGAATATTAGGATGAGATACAAGAATGAGGAGAATAATATTATACACGGGAAAGGGAGGAGTTGGAAAGAGCACGGTATCTGCAGCAACCGCCCTCAAATGTTCTGAGCTTGGCTACCATACACTTGTTATGTCCACTGATTCTGCACACAGTCTCTCAGATGCTTTTGAATTTGAGCTGGGGGATGAACCCACCCCAGTGTCGGATAATCTTGATGCTCTGGAAGTGAATGTGCAGAGTGAGATAAAGAAGAACTGGGGTGTTGTTCAGACGTACTTCAAAACATTTCTCTCTTCTCAGGGTCTTGACAACGTTGTTGCTGAAGAGCTTTCAATCTTTCCGGGAATGGAAGAACTATTCAACCTTCTGAGACTGATACGTCTTTCTGAGAAGTATGATGTTGTGATTGTGGATTGTGCACCAACCGCAGGCACCCTTCAGCTGTTGTCATTTCCAGAGATTATGAGATGGTATATGGAACATCTTTTTAGTGTCGGGAAAAAAGTGGCAAAGGTTATAAGGCCGGTTGCAAACAGAGTATCGTCAGTTCCGTTCCCAGAGGACAACGTTTTCGATTCCATTGAGAAAATATACAGCGGAATAGATAGATTATCCCAGATTCTTACAGATCCAAGAACCACAACTGTTAGGCTGGTGGTCAATCCTGAAAAGATGGTCTTAAAGGAGTCGCACCGAGCATATACGTACCTCATGCTTTACGGTCTTCATGTTGATGAGATTATTCTAAACAAGATAATTCCACATGAGGTTCAGGATGCATACTTCTCTGAGTGGCTCTCTTCGCAGTCCAAGTACATAGAACTTGCTGAGATATCGTTCTCACCCTTGCCCATCAGAAAGTTAAAACTCCTCAGATGTGAGGTTTCTGGCATAGACTCGCTGAAAGAGGTGGCAAGAGAACTGTATGGGAGGGATGAGGACCCCACACACGTTAGAATCATTCACACCCCCACGTCTCTCAAAAGGAGTGATGAGAAGTTCGTACTTGAGATTATGTTGCCTTTTGCATCAAAAGAGGAACTTGAACTTTTTAGTAAGGGTGATGAGCTTGCTGTTGTTGTGGGGAACTACAAGAGAATCATAACCCTACCTACAACGTTGGTGGGAAGAAGGATTATAGGCTCCAAATTCAGAGAAGGAAAACTTACAATAGAGTTTGAAGGAACATGAGAGATGGTTTGTGGAGAAAAAGAAACATTTTATCTCTTGCTTCAAAAATAAAAAATCAGAAGAATGATTTGAGCTGGGATAGTAGATGCTTTCTTGCGAGGTTGTGGTCTGGCTTTATGAGTATCTCACCATCTTCCATAACTTTCTCAAGAATCGGTTCCATCCCTTCCATTTTTGCATCTGCAGATGTCAGTGCATGTGATAGGTCTTCCCATCTTCTCCACACCTGTTTTCTGCCCCCCAATTTTCCTCTCTTCGCACAGGGCACTCCCTCCCTCTCGACAATATCGAGGGCATAATCTATCGGTTTTGCAGCAGATATGAACGTCCCAACTCCAAACGCATCTGCAACATCCCTCAACTCTAAAACTGCGTTGTCATCCAGACTCCCACTCACAACTATCTCCACATCTTCGTATCCCCTTATGTCGAGTTCGAACCTCACCTCCTCCACTATTGCTTTCATGTTTCCCCTTCTCGATGATGTCGTATCGAGCCTCACACCATCCAGCTTTTCTCCAAGTACTTCTGCTGCCATTATGCTCTCTGTTTTCTCATCGTAGTATGTATCACACAGACACACTCTTGGCACCTCCTTTGGCAGAACCTCATCAAAAGCAGTCCATGCATCTGCCTGATTTTCAAAGCATATGATGAGGGCATGGGGCATTGTTCCAACACAAGGTATGCCAAGCTTCTGAGCAGCAATATAATTACTCACACCATCCACTCCCCCAATCCATGCACTTCTCTCGACAACAATCGCAAGTGAAGGATGCACTCTTCTTGTGCCAAATGAGAATACCTTTTTATCTCCTGCAGCCTATCTGATTTTGGTTGCATTCGTTGCAATTCCACTTGCATGACATATGAATCCGAGGAGTGGGTTTTCATATCTTGCAAAGTCGAGATAATGTCCCTCTATACAAATAACTGGTTCTCGGGGATGGATTATCGTTCCCTCTGGAACAGCATAAACATCAATGGGCAATCCTTCCAACAGCTTCAGTACCTCATCAAGACCTGCAAAAACTGCGTGAGAGGTACAGGTGACCTCAGCCACGACTTTGGGATTCACATTCTTTGTTCTGAGAACTTCTTCGGTTCTTAGGAAGTAGATGTCGGTTGTAAGTCCTTTCTTTATCTCATTCTGTGCCGGTACGTTGAACATCTCTCTCATGATATCCATAATCTTTTCCTCCCACAAAGCTTTTCTGCTATTGTTATATCATGTGGCCAGTTTATGTTGACAGCACCTTCCACTCTATTGATGACGAATTTGTACTCATCCTGTTCATGCCTCACCATATCTCCCCTGAGTATGTTTATACCGCAAGGAACCAAGTCTCCTTGAAGAACAGTATCAGGGTGTATATTGAGCTGTCTGCATAAACGCAATGGCACATGCACAGAGAGTGCAGGTTCTTCATGTTTCCCATACTCACTGACTATGAGTTCGATGAGTTCCGTATTCAGAAGAGGGAGGTCTCCCATACAAACGATGAATGGCTCTTTTATTTTCAAGCTCTCAACCGCCTCCATCATGTCTTGCAGGTATCCCTCCCCCCTCCCCATGAACATTTCAATATCTCTGTCGGCAAGCCATCTGATGGTATGTGGAACATGGGGTGAAACCACCACACACACCCCGTCTATTGAGGGAGCATCATTGATAACATCGATTATGCGTTCTATAATGGGTCTCCCACATATTTCTATCAATGGCTTTTCTGTCTTTATGCCTCCCTTTTTCATCCTCCTCCCTTTCCCACCAGCCATCACAAGTGCATACATGCAATGCCTCCAATCACAATAAGTGCCAAAATCCTTCCAATCTCATTAGATGCACCTATTATATCTCCATTTACACCACCAAAGTTCTTTTCAGCTATATAAAGAAGAAAAATCGAGCCAAGAGTTGAGGAAACAATTGCAAAAACCCCTGGGATAATCATTCCTAAGTAATATAATGGGGTGATTAAGAAGAGACTGAGAATAAAACTCAAAAGCAAATGTTTTTTTGTGGTGTTTTTCAGAAAGAGAGCTCCCATCCCCTGTGAAATAGGTTTTCCAACTGCGCACATCATCACCATAGAATGCTTTGCACAAATCTCCCCCACGAGCATAGCAATCATTGACAAGGATGCATTGGCAGAGATGAGAACTAAAACAGCATACAGACCTATCAAGTAAAGAACAACAGTTCCCATCCCACCTACGCCCAACCTCACATCCTTCATAGCACTTATCTTTCTCTCTTTGTTTCCTTGTGCCATTATTCCGTCCCCCATGTCAGCCAGTCCATCGAGATGGTTGAAACCACACACCCAGTATACCACAACCAATATCAGAAATGCTGAGAGTTCTGGGGGAAATACCAATGCAAAGAAATATGCGAGAGTCCCGATTATGAGACCGAGAAATCCTCCAATTGGGACAAAGAGATAAGTTTTTTTGGATATGTCAAGGTCTTCCATTCCAACTGGTATTCTTGAGAGGAGCGAGATTCCAGAACATAGTGCTTTTAACACCCTATCCCCCTCATGTATCAAGCACAACGGTTGCAGTGTATCCATTCTCCTTCTCAACCGTTAGCTCGTGAAACGTTACAGCCTTCACATCTCCTCTGAATTCATGTTTTTCTACATCTATCTTCTCTCCCCAGCATCTTGCTTTTAGTCTGTTGTTTTCAAAATTCACATCAAACCGTGAAAATACAAGTTTTTCAACCTCGAATATGATTATGAGTTCTGTTAGAAAGTCATAAAGAATTTCAGTGAGCTCTTTGCCCCATCCCTCGATTTCAATTATCCTTTCTTCTTTTGGTTCAACTTTGCTTGTATCAACCATTGCCTCAAAGAGTGCAAGTGCCGAGCTCTCAAAGAGGTCTTCAATACTCTCCCCTTTTGCATGAAACTTCACATCTGCTGTGTGTTCATCAAACCAGAATTCACCCAATGTTTTTCACCACCTTTTCAATTCTATCTGCAGCAAGTACCGAAACTATATCGCTTCTCGTTTTATCTATGAGCTGGGATGCAATATCAGTCTTGTGCCTCAGTCCGTGTGTGAGGGCGTCTGGAAAGTCAAACTCCATGAGCGCATGATGAAGCTCTTCGCACAGAGCGAGCACTCTCTATGCCTTTACTGTCTCTTTCTTCATTAACAGTGATATGATGTATCTTCTACATTCCCCAATCGCATCTGCAAGCCCTTTAAGGTATGAGGCATCTGTTACGTTCAGCTCTTCCGGTGATGGTATATTCACCTCACTCTCATCTTCAAATTCAAATGCCCTCACAATGTTGAAGGTGATTGATGCCTCTACAAACTCCTGTTGTGCACTCTCAACAAATCCAGCATAGTATATTTCAGGCAGGTCTTTTAATGTCTCATTCACCTCTTCCAACAATTTTCTTGCCTTTTTTATCGAGTTTTTACTTTCCTCAATCTCACTCAGGTTATCGAGAGAACGGTGTATCTGTCTGATTGCTCTTGCAGATAATCTTGTAATCTCTCTTGTTAGTTTTATTGCATCCTCCCTCGCTGAGTCCCTCTTTTCCATCCTTTCGATTATTTTTTGCATGTCCATCTTGCATCACCATCCCACAATTAACGTTATGTTAATATTTATGTCATAACAAGAAATACTGTGATGGAAATAAATAGCATGAACATGTCGATGTTAGAATCGTTACCTATCGGGGTTTACATATACCAAGACGGTTTTTTCAAATTCGTAAACAGAGCATTTTGTGAGATGAGTGGATATACACGGGACGAATTGCTCTTTACAGATTATAAAAGACTCATAACACCAGAGGGGCAGGAGCTTCTTGAAGAATTCACAAATAAAGCAATCAAAGGTGGGGTTGAGGGATTGCCCACTTCGCATGTTGTAAAAGGCATAAGAAAGGATGGAAGTCTGTTGTGGGTCATCATCATACCCGCTTTAGTTGAGTATGAGGGAAGGAATGCAATTCTCGGGTGTGTTTTTGACATCACAGACATAAAAAGCATAGAAGAATGGCTGAAAATCAGGCTTGAAATCGAGAACGTAGTCAGCGAGATACTGGAATCAACAATTATCGATAGCAAACTGGAGGAGAGGATAGAGTTGTGTCTTCAGAGGATTGGAGAATTCATGGGCGTTGATGGAACTCTGCTTTTGCATTTCACAAAAAATAGTCTCAATCAGGTTTATGTGTGGGACTCAGAGCATAGAGAAGGAATGAAAGAAAGGATAAAATATGTGAATTTTGATGTTTTCAGGGAATTGATAGAAGAGGAGAATTTTGTCTCCATATCCTCTACAGACGATGTGGATGAAAAAACGAGGGAGATTTTGAAGGGATTAAAGGTTGAATCTTTGCTTGCTATGTGCTTTGAGAATGGTGTAGTGATTGTTTTGCTAAACAACCGCCCAAAGGTGTGGACGGAATATGAGAGGTTTGTTTTGAGGGAGCTGGGGAAGATATTGGTGTATGTCATCGAGAGATGTATTGCAGTTGAGCAGATGGAGAGATATGCGAATGAACTGAGAACACTTTATGAACTTGCGTCCGTGAAGGGAGATGATGAGCAGGCTGTGTTGAATGAAGCACTGAATACGATTGTTAGAAATCTCAACGCAAGTGCAGGCTTGATAATTCTTGGGAAGGAGTGCAAGGCATGTTATGGTGATGTTGATAACATTGATGACCTTCTTTCTATTTCTCATACATTTTCTGTGGGCGAGGAGGAAGGAGTTCTTAAGCTTGGGTGGGATGGTATTGATGCCAATGACAGTGAGATTCAAGAGAGTTTTATCGAGTCAATATGTCTCCAACTGTCTCACCTTATCGAGAGAACTCGACTTGATGTGGACATCAGGAGATATTCCAATACGATAAGGGATGCTTATCATGAGTTAAAGAAACTCGATGAACTCAAAATGAAGTTTGTGGACATAACTTTGCATGACCTCAAAGGCCCACTGACAGCACTTCATGGGTATCTTTCCCTCCTAAAAGACAGTGATTACATGAAGGATGAGCACCTTTCACGGATGGTTAATGCAATGGTTAGAAGCACATCTAAATTGGAAGCAGTTGTTGGTAAGCTTTTGAGTCTTGTTAGAATTGAGGATGAGAGGATGGAGTGGAGAGACATACACATTGGAAAGCTGATAGACAAGATTTTGTCTGATTTATCCTTTATTCTGGAACAGAGGGGACTGAATGTTGAAGTATCTGGAGAAGAGATTGTTTTGAAAGGGGATGAAGCAAGCCTACGCCAGCTCATATATGATGTTGTAGAGAATATTTCGATAAGAGCGTCGAGGGGAGGAAAATTGAACATCATCAAGAGAGCCGAAGATGAGGATGCAATATTGGAATTCGTTGCGAAGGGCATATCTCTTTCAGATTTTGAAAAATTGCTATCACCCGAGTACATAACTTCCTCACGCGGGCTTGGACTTTATTTGGCTTCTGAGATTGCTAAACTCCATCAGGGAAGTATGGAGTGGCAGAAGATTGGAGAGGACTCTGTTTTGGTGAGAGTCCGTGTACCAAGAAGGGTGTGAATATAATATGTATGTTATCGTATGTTCAAGATTGGACATAGCAAGCCAGAATATCAAAGATAATCTACTCAGAATTACTGATTGGGATGAGATTGATTTGGGAAATGATGAAGTGATTGAGAGCACATGGGTGAGAGAGGATGTGTGTATCGTAGATGTGAAAGATGACCTCACAAACCTCAACGGGATTGACAGAAAATTGAGTGGTTTTCATGTAGATTCTCTCATATTTGCGTCCAGACACAAGAGCGATACATCTGGAAAGATTTTTACAACCCATTTCACCGGAGCGTATGGGTCTTCGTTGTGTGTGCCATCCCCACATCTCATGAGAACAATACTTCTGAATCTGATGAGATACGCTCAGGAAAGTGAGTGGAAAGTTGTCATGGAAGCAACACATCATGGGCCCACCGAGGTAGACATTCCTCTTGTCTTTGTTGAGATAG
>Ga0164318_10002226_pt1 | contig 17873 bp, 18 predicted proteins | sample GuaBasSedimGuay9_FD_113734 | JGI IMG/M metagenome (GOLD analysis project Ga0164318, IMG submission 113734) | Subseafloor sediment microbial communities from Guaymas Basin, Gulf of California, Mexico - Guay9, Core 4571-4, 0-3 cm | ecosystem: Environmental > Aquatic > Marine > Hydrothermal vents... | reverse complement strand
ACCCGTCCCGGCTGTGCGTAACAAGAAACTTTGCAAAAAAATGAAGCGGGGATAGTGCTGACGCGCTATTACCCGTCCCGGCTGTGCGTAACAAGAAACTTTGCAAAAAAAATGAAGCGGGGATAGTGCTGACGCGCTATTACCCGTCCGAGTTGTGTATAGCAAGAAACTTTGCAAAAAAAATGAAGCGGGGACAGTGCTGACGCGCTATTACCCGTCCCAGTTATGCATAACAAGAAATACAGTAAAGAGATGAAGCGGGCTGTCTGAAATAGAAATAGCTGCCGGTGATAACACAGAGGTGGCAACAAGCATTCAGGGTGAAAAGTAAAACTTCTTCATTGTTCCCTGCTTTCTGCACTCTATTGAATGTAATATCGGATTTACTAACGAACATGGCAGAGCATGGGGTGGAGTGTGTCAAAGGGAGTAAAATGCGACTGGCCCAATTCTGTAAGCTGAGGTCTATACCCGTGGAAGCCTCAGCAACTGATGCTCTCCATATCCAGCGGAAATTCGTATATTGGCGAGTAGTTCAATGGTATTGTTTGTGGTGAGGGGAGAGTTATGAGAAAGGCTTTATTCGTACTTGTTCCGGTTCTTCTTGTTGTGTTCGCCAGCGGGTGCAACTACGATCCTTCTCCTGTGGGGTGTCGTTTTCAGCTGGAAAGTGTGGCCCCTTTCAGTGTTGCAGGAGTTCGGTTGAATGACTATGGAATGGACAGCCTGTGGACAAGTGATCAGGATACAATATTTGCTGCACTTGAGTCCGGCAGCTGCCCTGTTGAATTTGTGCTGAATACATCTGTGCAGAACATGGAAACCCATGGAACAGTGTATATAGAACAGTTCGATTGTCTGGTCAGAATTTCTGTAAATGGCAAGAAATACCTGGTAGACTCCGGAGGAATCGGGTGGCGGGTTGGTGTTGATGCCTCGCAGACTGGTATTGTCTGTATTCTTCTGTCATTTGACGCTGTTGAAGTCTGGGGCGATGATTTTACAGACGCTGAGATATTCGCTCTCTGTATGGATCTGGGGTTTAACAGCAACGGGTCAGTACGGGACGATCAGCATCTTGGAAGAGTTCAGATAGAGGGGGACATTCAAGAGGATACTCCCCATGGAAGCATCAGCGCACAGTCTGTTCTCGTCGGACTGGACTGGGTCTCTCCTTACTGACAGGTATTGGGAACATCGTAGCTGCTTGTTGAATAGCTAAAGAAAACGGGCTGGTTGACCGGCCGGATAGGCGGGATTGTTATGAACGGTAAACTGCTGATAATTCCAGCATTGTTTCTTGTGCTGACCGGTTGCAGCTTAACGGATATTCTTACATTCGCGAATGCCAGTTTTCGGGTAGAGAACACGACGGGGTTTACTATCTGCGGTGTAGATGTTTCCGAACTGGGCAGTTTGTCTGCTCAGCAGGCACTTACCATCGGCGGGTACTGGGTTCAGGGGCAGTGTCCCATGGATTTTAACCTGGGTCTGGGCATAAAGAATCCCAACACCGGTAACTCAGGTCTCCCCAAAATTGAAATTACTCTTACCAGACTTGACTACGATGTATTTATGGACACCATTGAAGGTCCTGAAGAGGATACGGTACAGGTTGCTGATGGGCTGTTTACAGGTAAATTCGGTATCGGAGATGATGGCGAGATTGCAGTTCTCGGGCTGGGGATAGGATTTGATGCTTTCCAGATACTGGGGCTGCTGGGTGTGGACGGTGTAATTGATCTTGCACTGGCTATTGGTGGTATTGATGGAGACATCAGAGATGAAGACCATCTGGGCAGGCTGCAGATGTTTCTGGTCCCAACAATTGAAACACCTCTTGGTGACATGACATGGCAGGAAGGCTTCTGGGTCGGGCTGGACTGGGTTGACGGTTCCTGAAAGTCCGATTAAACACTTGATTAAAAACCACCGTTTTTGTATGATTGCGTCCCTATGAAACAAAAAGAAAGGCGGCGTAGCCAAGTGGGAAGGCAGTGGACTGCAAATCCACCATTCACCAGTTCGAATCTGGTCGCCGCCTCCATACCTTTCAGGATATTCCTTCTTGTTGCGGCAGTTCTGATGCTTGTCGCCGGTTATGTGTTCGGTAACCCGGCAGCAATACTGTCCAAAGCAATAAACATCTGTCTGGAATGCATAGGAATAGGCTGACACGGCATTCCGTGTTGAGGAAAACCGTTCAGTTTGCCTCTTTGCTGGCGACGAACCTGCACCTTTCAGGGTGGGTCACAGGAAATATTTTTACAGGAGCTTCAAAGGTCGCCATGATTCCGGGGCTCCACTGCTACAGTTGTCCTTCAAGTGTTCTGGCCTGTCCTGTTGGTTCCCTTCAGTCCATACTTGCTGCTCCGGGTTTCTGGGGAATACTGGCTTCCGGAAGAGCAGATGCTTTGATCGTATTCGCCGTTGTCGGTTTTATCGCAACTGTCGGGCTTGTGGCAGGAAGATTTGCCTGCGGGTGGTTGTGTCCGTTTGGTCTGCTGCAGGACCTGCTTTACAAGATACCGTTTCCCAGGATGTCGTTTAACGATTCCCTTCGGCCGGCAAAGTATGTGATGCTTCTTTTGTTTGTTTTTGGTCTTCCTGCGTTTCTCCGGCCTGTCGCAGGAGGTGCTGGAGACCCGTGGTTCTGCAAGGTCGTGTGCCCCGCAGGAACATCTCTCGCAGGCTGGCCGCTTGTTTCCACTTCTGACGGGGCTTTTCAGATCGGATTTCTGTTCTGGTGGAAGTCTGCAGTTGCTTTTGTAATCCTTCTGTGGGCAGTTACAGTGGAGCGGCCGTTCTGTAAGGCCCTGTGCCCGCTTGGAGCGGCCTGGGGGGTTCTGGGAAAGGTATCTGTTTTCCAGATGCATGTTTCAGATGCATGTATCAGCTGCGGCAAGTGCGGAGAAGTGTGCCCCATGGGGATAGAAATCTACAAGAATCCTGGAAGTGCCGAATGTATCAGGTGCGGAAGATGCGAAAAGGTGTGCCCTGTTGATGCCATATCACATTCCATCAGAGCGAAGACATGAGCAGATACCTGTGGATACCACTGGTTCTTGTGTTGATGATCCCGGTTTTCGTAGTTAACCTTTCACACCACACTGTGGCCGGCTCTCAGGCAAACGGCGTTCTTGTTACAGGAATCCAGTCGCTCGACAGTATTCTGATCGCGGCTTCGGGAAAACCGGTGCTGATGAATTTCTGGGCCACCTGGTGCGGTCCCTGTGTTCGTGAGATGCCGCTTCTGGAACAGCTCGCTGTTGAAACAGGTGATGATGCTGTTTTTATCGCCGTTGATCTGGGAGACCCTGACCTGGAGACACTGGAGTTGTTCAGAGAGAACAATCCTGTCGGTATAACTGTGGTGTGGCTCTCGACACAGGAGGCCGGTCTTGTTGCCCAGCGTTACGATCTTGCAGACGCGCTTCCAATGACTTTGATTCTCGACGGACAGGGAGAAGAAACTGCCAGAGCCATCGGAGCCCGTAGTGCCCAGTGGTTTGCCGCAGCCGTCAGCGGTGCTTCCGGTGAAGAAGTTGAACAGGTGGAAGAGGCTATTGATATTCACATCTATGTAGTTGGTCTCGCAGATGACGAAGCGGTAATCGCTCTTCTTGCGGAAGCGGTTTCTATTGCAGGTGATGAGGGCTTTGATTTTCTTGACCCTTCTGTCTATGAAGATTCAGTAGCCATGGCCGAGGCTTACCTGCCAACATCCGGGTGGCCCTACGCCCAGCTTTGCATAGGCGGTGCATGCAACCGGCCGGTAGGCACTCCAGAAGAACTGAGAGCTGCCTTCGAGAGCATGAGATAGTTGGGCTCTCCTGCCGTTTCAGTTGTGCTGCCTTTCAAAGATTCAGAGAGATTTCTTGAGCCTGCACTGGGTTCTCTGGTTTCACAGACACTCACCGATTTTGAAGTGATAATGGTTGATAACGGTTCTTCAGACAGCTCCAGAAAGATAGCACTGGGTTTCTGCGAAAACGATTCCAGATTCAAACTGTATCAGAGTGGTGGAGGGCTTGTAAGGGTTCTTAACTCAGGGCTGGATCATGCGCAGGGCAGGTGGGTGGCCAGGTTTGACAGCGATGACCTGTGTCACCCGGACAGGCTGCTGCTCCAGCTTGAGGCCGCAGAGGAAAACGGTGAGAAAACAGTTGTTTCATGCAGGGTAAGAAGCTTTCCAGATTCTGCAGTCAGTTCCGGCTACAGACAATACGAATCGTGGATAAACGATCTGGAATCTTCTGAAGACATACAGCACAATCTGTTTGTTGAAAGCCCTGTTCCACATCCATCTGCGTTCTACGGCAGAGAAGCTGTGATTGAGGCCGGAGGTTACAGCGACTGTGGTCTTCCTGAAGACTACGAGCTCTGGCTGAGATTGTGGAGTCGGGGCTTCAGATTCATCAGGGTCCCGAAAACACTTCTTGCCTGGCGGGAGAGACCTGACAGGTTCAGCAGAATCAGTTCAGCGTATTCACTTACGTCATTTTACAGAACCAAGGCAAAGTATCTGGGGCTGGTTCCGTGTCTGCAGGGGAAGAGAGTCTTTGTGGCCGGTGCAGGGCAGACTGCCAGAAGGCTGGGTAAACACATTCAGAGAGAGGGGTTTGTAATTGAGGCGTTTCTTTCTCCTGTGCCTGTTCGTGAAGGTCAGCTCCTCCGAGGGTGTCCAGTTGTCGATATTTCCAGATGGAAGAACACACAGAAACTGCCCATTGTAGTCGCCACAAGAATTCCCGGCGCCGCACAGGCTGTACAAGGTTATCTTGAGAGCCGGGGGCTTGTGAACTGGAAGAATTTTGTGCTGTGCTCGTGACATTGGTTTCTGAATTATCTATTCTAGACAAGTACGGGAGTGTTTGTCTAATCTTTTACCGGAGGTAGAGAGTGAAAATTAAAGAAGAGATCAAAGACGGAATCAAGGTTATACGGCTCAGTGGCAAGGTGATAAGCGGACCTGACCTGATGGATCTGAAAACAGTTTTCCAGACATCTATCAACAACAATATGGGTAATGTCCTGCTTGATCTGAGTCGTGTGGCCTGGATGGACAGTTCCGGTCTTGGAGTACTTGTAAGCGGACACACCTCACTGGCAAGAGAAGGCGGCAGAATGGCTATTCTGAACGCGACAAAGAAGATCAATGAACTCTTTATCATCACTAAACTCATAACAATTTTCGAGACCTTTACCGATGAAAATGAGGCTCTCGCAAGTCTTAAGGAATAGTTTTGCTCAAGGGAATAGTTCTGAAAATCCCCAGTGACGGTTCTGTTGTAGAGTCGGTTCAGATTTTTGTGGAGAAGGTCGGTATTACTTCCGGCGTGAGCGAGGAAGACGCAACCGGTCTTTCAATTGCCGTTATGGAAGTTGTTAAAAATGCAATGGAACACGGCAACGGAGGCGATCCAAAGAAAGCTGTTACCATCTATATAGACGCTTTTCCCGGCAGGCTGCAGTTTCTAATAGATGATTGCGGAACCTGGCAGCCTGACGCTGATCTTGGCCATGAACCTGGCGAGGGTGAAGCGTTGATCAGCAGTCGCGGGAGGGGTGTTCTTATTGCAAGAAATCTTGCCCGCTGGCTGGATTACGGGTTGAATCCGGAAGGAAAGACCAGAGCCACTCTGATCTGGCCTCTCAGCTGACGGAGTACTGATGTCCCATAGTTTTGAACTTCTCGTCTGGACAGACAGCAGTGTTGTTTCAGGCGGTGAGGGTGCTATTGTTGTTTCTGAGGCCGGCAAACTTCGAGTTCCGGCGTGGGCCGACAGGATGAAGCTGACAGTCGGGGCGCAGGTTTCGAAGCCCGATGCTGCGCTTATGCTTCTGGAAACCGAACCCTCCGCCCTTGCCCGGTCAAGGTTTTTTTCCCTTCTCAGACTGGGCGTTCCACTTGGCGCACTGGTTGCCGGTGAGCCGACTTTTTCCGAGCCTGTTTTTGCCAAGCTGAAGGAATGGGGTCGGTGCTGGTCTTTTCAAAACCAGAGCCATCTTGTTTCCATTGTTCACAATTCGGTTCAGGACTGGATATCGGGGATAAACAGGGCTATGACTCTGTATCCTTCCGGGGAGGAACTGATTCGATCCTGGAACGGTGTGGCAGGTGAATCCGTCGACGGTGACAGCCTTATTGCAGCTTCATCGATAATCCGCAACAGAGGTTTTGTGTGCCTCTCAGGACCGCCTGGAGCCGGGAAAACAACCCTTGCCCGTCTGCTTCTGATGGAGGCCTCTGATGAAGGTCTTGTTCCAATAGAACTGATAGACAAAGACATAGACTCCAGTCTTGTTGAAATGAAACTGAGAGGTCCGGAAGACTGTGCTATTCTTTTTGATATAGACTCGATCCGCCGTATGACCCTAATACATCCGCTCCATCTGTTTCACGCCGCTTTCACCATTATTCTCAAATCAACAGATTCAAGGCGGAGGGTTGTTCTTACATCCTCGGATCCCAGAATATCCGGATTGTTCTCCCTGTTTGGTGATGCGCATGTTGAGCTGCCTTCACCGGAGACTAACCGGCAGTGGAGGGTGGAACAGGGTCAGAAAGCCCTGGAGACCTTCCGGGGGCTTGATCTTCTTGCCAAGGCCGAGCTGGTACTGCTTTCTCTGTTTGAACCAATTGTTTCAGAAACGGTATTTAAAAGCAGTCTGCTTGAAATCTGGTCCAGGCTTCATTTTCTTCTGAGAGAAACTTTTCCATCTTCTGAAAAGCTCAATGAAATGTATCTTGGCTCCAGAGCATACAGGGGGGATTCACCTTTCAGACGGCTGAAAATAAGTGGAGAAATTCACCTCTGCAGCGGAGATATCATTGTTCTGGATGCAGTGGACAGGGGAATGACCGAACTTTCAGGAGCTGGCAGCCCCCTTGTAAGAGTTGTTATGGAAACCCTTCTGAATGGGGAAAATCTGGAGCAGAGAAGAGCCGGATACAACATAGCTCACATGTACAGACACCTGTCTTCTTCCGAAAAATCAAGGCTTTTGTTTACCGTTTCTCGAGAAACTCATGTGGAGGGGCTGAACGATTTTATGGCAATGCTTCTGGCTGACAGGGAGGCCTTTGACAGGGCAGCTGAAGGGCTGTGTCGTTATATCCTTGAGTCAGGATCTGTTGAAACCAGAAGAGCCCTGGCCAGCTCCATGGGCGTTCCATGGCTTAGAAAAGACCAATACTTCATGGATCTTGTTGAAACCGCTTCCCGGGATGAAGATGCTCTGGTTCGGGCCGGTCTTCTCCTCAGCATAGACCTGTGGGGTGATTCCGGTGACCCGGGCGGTATTATTGCAAACCTTCTTGAAGACCCGGCTCCTGCGGTGTTCAGAGTTGTTCTGTTCTATATTGGAAGAAAGTTTCCGCATGTATCGGAAAGAGAAATGAAAATTGTTAATGCCGTTCTGGACAGAGGTGACAGCACAGAGCTTATGAATCTTGTTATTGGTCTGATGAACAGGCAGCTTGGAGAGTTTGAAGAAGAATCCTGTGATCTGCTCTGGCTTCTGATGCAGAGACTTCCCCGGGGCGGCCGCAGTCTTGTCGCTTCCAACATAGGAGCCCGCATCAGGTTCTTCGGCAGTACCATCAGAGATACACTGTTTTCCAATATTCCTCCAGATGACATCCGAACGGTTGCTCAGTGCATGCTGATGAACTACAAGGATCTTACGCCGCAGGAAAAGGCTTCTCTATGGAAACTGATTTCCGAGAATATGCCCCAGAGCAGTGAGATGGCTGCCATGGTTCTTCCATACATCAGAATTCTCGACGATTCAGAACAGAATGAACTGATCCGGATTGTTCTGTCTTCAGAGGGTTACGGAGCCAGAGAGGCTCTCTCTCAGCTGCTTGCCGGGGGTAGAAGTGATGTCGCGGGGATTTCCCTTGATGTTATCCGGGTTCTTCTGGAAACCGGAACTGTCGAAGAGCGGTCGAGGCTGCCCTGGTTTATTCTGTGGAACAGGGAATCTGTTGCTGAATACGCAGACGAGCTGCTGAAAAGGTTATCCAGAGACAGCGATCCTGCCGTAAGGAAAGCTGTAGCAATGGGGATCCATCGTCTGGGAATGACCGGCAGGTGGGATATTGCTCTGCTCAGTGATCTTGCCTCTGACAGAAAGAGATCTGTGAGAGCTGCTGCAGGAGAAGCGCTGGCAGAGTTTTCAAAACCTGGAGAAATACCTGAGAAGGTCAGAATACTGGCAGCAGACGGGGATCCTTTCGTTCGAACTGCAGTACTCCGCGGAATAAGCAATTCTCCATTCCTTAAAGCAGACAACAGGGTTGAGTTCTACCTGAAAGCACTTGATGACTCTGACCCGTCTGTAAGACTTCAAACGGTAGATGCCATAGAGAAACTGGACAGGCTTGGAACTATTACCGGCCTGGTGGAGAAGATAACCATGCTGTTGAATGACAGGTCGGAGAGTGTAAGAAGTGCAGTTGTCCGGCTGGTTACAAGCCATCCGTCTATTACGACTTCCAGAGAACTCCGGGAAAAGCTTCCCGATCTCTATCTTGGCAGGTACGCAAGGGGAGAATCGCTGGCGGAAGAACTGGGTACAGCCAGAAAGATACAGATGGGCCTTCTTCCTGCTGAGGCTCCAAAGTATGAAAACTACACAATAGCCGTACACTACAGTCCCGCTAAAGAGGTTGGCGGGGACTACTACGATTTTTTCAGCCTTCCAGATGGGAATCTAGGTATGGCGGTGGCTGATGTTTCAGGCAAAGGCATTCCCGCGGCTCTTACCATGGCTGGCATGAAGGGTATTCTTGGTGCCAGCGTCAGAAGTCTGTTTGACATAAGTCAGATAATGAAAAGGGTAAACTCCGAGCTTACCGTGGAAGGAACTGTAACCGGTCTGGTGGGGCTTTTTTACAGTGTTCTCGATACCAGGAATGGAACTCTTACCTATTGCAACGCAGGACACAATCCACCTCTTCTTGTTTCCAGAACCGGGGATGTCCGGTCTCTTGAAGAAGGCGGTCTGCTTATGGGTGTTATGAAGCATGCAGACTACGAACACGGGACGGTACAGATGCATCCTGGGGATGTTCTCGTTATGTACACAGATGGAATAACTGAAACCATGGATGAAAACGATGTAGAATTTGATGTTGCCGGTCTTACTGAAGCTGTTCTGGAATACAGAGATCTCAATGCGGAGCAGATAGTGTCCAGGATACTGAAGGCTATGAACGCCCATGGTCAGGGGCTGACACAGGCCGACGACAGAACTCTTGTTGTAGTCAAGCACAGGTGAACAGGAGGCAGGCAGTGAAAACACCTTTGTTTCTTCTTTCCGACTTCGGTTATTCCGACGGCTATGTTGCCCAGATGAAAGCTGTGATTCTTTCTTTTTCCGGGTATGACACTCCGGTAATAGACATTACCCACTCTGTGCTGCCGGGGAATATTCTGCACGGTGCATACCATCTTCGCTCAACACTTCCCAGGCTTCCTGAGGGTTCTGTAACACTTGCCGTTGTTGATCCCGGTGTGGGAAGCAGCAGGTTCGGGCTGGCCGCCCTCTGGCGAGGCAGATTTGTTGTGGCTCCGGACAACGGACTGATATCCATGCTGTCCGGTTCCATGAAAATATGGAAACTTCCAGATCCAGAACCCGGCTCCGCCCCTACTTTCCACGGTAGAGATGTCTTTGCTCCGGCAGCTGCCAGGCTTGCGCTGGATCCTGGCTGGACAGCTTTTCTTACCCCTCTTGAGCATCCGGTTCTGCTGGAAGAACCCCGGGCAGTGCCAGGGGAAAGCAGTCTCACCACAGTTGTTCTGCATGTAGATAACTTCGGTAACTGCGTTACATCCATAACCGAAGATGACCTCAATGGTTTTGTTCCTTCAGAGGTAATAACCGATTCGGGCAGCACATCTGTTGTTCCGGTTAATTACTACAGCCAGGGAGCAGGCTCCCATGGTGCTGTGTTTCTCAGGGGCAGCCAGGGATTTTATGAAATAGCAGTTCCAGGTGCGTCCGCCGCGGAGAAACTGGGGCTTAACCCTGGAGACACTGTCAGTCTCCACGGAAACTGATCTTTATGAAGCATATAGGTTTTGTGCTTCACTTCTATCAGCCTCCTACCCAGAGCCCCGAAATAGTCAGAAGGATAGACCGGGAGTGCTACAGGCCTCTGTTCCAGCTGCTGCTTGAAACAGGTGTGGAATTTACCGTCAACATGAACTACTCTCTTACAGAGCAGCTGGCCATGTACTGCCCGGAGACCCTGAAGACAGCCTCAAAACTGTCAAACTGCACATTTACCACCAGTGGCGCGTACCATCCCATTCTGCCACTGATTCCCGCGAATGAAGCCAGGAGGCAGGTAGACCTCAACACTGCAGGTAATACGGATCTGATTGGGAAAGCTTTTCATCCTGAAGGTGTGTTTCCTCCGGAGATGGCTGTAAACATGGACACGATAAAACTTCTGGGATCCATGGGGTACAGGTGGACAATAACCGATGATGTTCCATGGGTGTACTCAGGGCAGGAGGTTCCCTCCTCGTGGATTCCGTCTGTCGATGGAACGGCGGTATTTCTTAGAAGCAACTACTGGTCGAACATGATTTCCTTCCACGGCGACAACGGCTTAAAGATGGCGGACAGAATGGCTGAAGACCTGCATTCATGGACTGGAGACGACGATTCGTACGTGGTACTCGCAATGGACGGGGAAACCTTTGGTCATCACAGAGGTGGTGCTGTTGACAGTTTTCTCAAGCCGTTTATTCAAAGAATGGAATCGCTCAGTGGAATCAGGATTTCGTCGTTGAACAGAATACTGCAACAGTTTCCCACAAGAGAAAGCAATATCCCATCCGGCAGCTGGTCAACAACTGCAGGTGATCTCGATGCAGGAGAGCCGTTTCCCCTGTGGAAACACTCAAAAAACGCCGATCATCAGGCCTACTGGAGGCTTGTTGACTTTGTTCTCGAAGAGTGCAGAAAGTCCAGCCCGGAAGGGGTTGCGGGTACAGTGGATAAGATGTTATACTCGTGCCCTGTGTGGTGGGCCTCACCGGGCCGTGAATCTTATTCACAGGTTCGAAGGGGCATTTTACTGGTAATAAAAGCCGCCCTGGAAGAAATTTCGGAAAGGGTGCTCCTTGACAGAGTTATGGAGCTTGCCGGGCAGATACCGGCCATGGCGCGAAAGGATAAATAATGCCTAAGAAAGAAAGAACATTCGCAGCAAAACTTGCCCACGAGACCCGTACTTCTCACAAAGAGCTGTGTCCTGTCTGCGGTAAGGAAAAGGTTCCTGTGGTGTACATTGCCGCCAGAACCGGACTTAAGAACACCTGGCGCCCTCAGCGCAGAAGGATCAAAATCTGTGACTGCAACAGAAAAGAGATCTACGGCTAAACAACCCGGCGACAGTATTCAGGGGGTTCTGTTCCTTACTGCCGGTTACGGCACAAGAGCAGAACCCCTTTCTCTGTACCGCCCCAAAGCTCTGCTGCCATGGGGAGAGACCACACTGCTGGGTAAACTTGTAAATCAGTTTAAGGTTATTGAGCCTGAAGTTATTGCCTGCAACGCGACAAAGTGTCCGGAACTGGTTTACCGGGAGGTCCGCCGGTACTGGCCGGGAAAGATACGGATGCTGTTTGAAGAGAAGCCGCTCGGGCTTCCTGGAACTCTTTCTGCGAACGCAGAGATGTTCAAAGGTCACTGGGTAATCTCGAACACCGATATGGTTCTGGATATACCTGTGCGGGAAATGGTTGAATTCCACCTTTCAACAGGTTCAGAGTGGACGGTTCTTACTGGCAGTTTTCCTGATTACGGTAAATACGGTTCGCTGCCTGTAAACGGGAATTCCAGACACTATCTGGGAGTAAGCATTGTTTCACCGAAGGTGGTTCGCATTGCCAGAATAGAACAGCTTTCAACAGGTTTTTTTACTTTGCTCCGCAGTGCTGCGGAAAAGGCGGGGATCTTCATCAATGAGTACTTCACCAGTGCAGACTGGCTGGACATGGGCAGCTTTCACCTTATCAGAAAGCACCTGCTTATGAATGGAAGTTATATTCACCCGTCGGCTCATGTGCACAGAGATGCAAATCTTGAAGGCCTTTACTGGATAGGCAGTTCTTGTATAATCTCCAGTGGTGCGGTTATAAGAAATTCTGTTATGCTTGACGGGGCGGTGCTTTTACCCGGGGCGAGTCTTGTTGACGATGTTGTACCGTGGTTCGTGAAAAGGGGTTGATGTTTGACTGAACGGATGGAAGATGTTGCACGCTGGGTAAACGAACACTACGGGTCTGTCAATGCGATTGCTCCCATTGCAGGTGATGCGTCAGCCAGAGACTTTTACAGGGTAGAGCGCAACGGAGAGTCCGTGATAGTTATGGACAGTTCCCGTACTCCTCTGTGGCCCTGGCTTGACATCTACAACCTTCTTAAGGGAATGGATTTCCCTCTTCCCGGGGTTCTGCTGAGCGATGAATCGCTAGGTTATGTAATTCAGGAAGATCTTGGAACCACCAGGCTTTGCGATATTGAAGATCAGGGAATTTATCACGAATACCTCAACGAATCGCTGAGTCTGCTCCGCAGGCTCCAGCGTGAGATAACTCCCGAGATATCCAGTAACAGTATTTCAGGCAGAAGGTATTTTACATCGAGTTTTTTCATGGCCGAGCTGGAGCAGACTCTCGAACACCTTTTCTTCAGACTGTTAAGGGTTCCTGTGGATGAACTGTCCGGGCTCCAGGTGCTTTTCCGGGAATTGTCTGAAAGGGCCATGGGATCGGGAATAACCTCATTTACACACAGAGATTTTCATTCTGCGAACCTGATGATTCACAAGGAAAAAGTACACATAATTGACTGGCAGGATGCAAGGTACGGGCCTCCATGCTACGATCTTTCAAGTCTTCTGCGCGACAGTTACAGAGATTGCGGTGATACCTGGAAGGGGCTTGCCTCGTCTTACATTCTCGGTATCAGTGGAGCTAATCTCTTCGAGTTCGTCTTCAGCGCTCTCCAGAGGAATATGAAAGCTGTGGGTACATTCGCCTATCAGTACAGAGCTCTGGGTAAAGACAAGTATCTCAAGTACATTCCACAGACCCTGCGTTACATTGAAGACTATTCGAAAGTGTGCCCTGCGGTAAAACCTACAGTAGACACAATTATCAATCTTGTGGAGATGTACACCGGTGAAATTGATTTAAGGGATTTCCGTGATTCAAATTCCCCTGTGAGAATAAACCTGTAAAAAATTGAAAGAGGAGAAATGCAGAGAATCCTTACCGGTGACCGGCCAACGGGACCCCTTCATCTGGGGCATTATGTCGGTTCGTTAAGAAACAGAGTAAAACTTCAGAACCAGTACGAAACATACATTATTGTGGCAGACATACAGGCACTTACCACCCACTGGGAGACACCGGAGCTCATCAGAACAAATGTGCGGGAAGTTACCCTGGACAATATTGCAGCAGGGCTTGACCCAGAGAAAGTAAGCATTTTTGTTCAGAGTATGGTTCCCCAGATCGCCGAACTCACTGTTCTGTTCGGGCTTTACACATCTGTGAGCCGTCTGAAACACAATCCCACAATAAAGACAGAAGCAAAACAGTACGGGTTTACAGATATGACCTACGGTTTTCTGGGATACCCGGTCAGCCAGGCTGCGGATATTCTTTTCTGTCGGGCGAATCTTGTTCCCGTTGGTGAAGATCAGCTCCCCCATGTTGAGGTTACAAGGTTTGTTGCCAGAAGGTTCAATGAACTTTACGGGGAAGTATTTCCTGAACCCAGAGCCATGGTCAGTGAAATATCCAGACTTATCGGTCTTGACGGAAACACCAAGATGAGCAAGTCTCTTGGCAATGCCATTTACCTGAAAGATGATCCTGCAGAGATAAAGAAAAAGGTTATGAGTGCGGTTACAGACCCTGCCCGCATTCACAAAACAGATCCCGGACATCCGGAGATATGTACTATCTTTGCGTATCACAAGGCATTCAATTCATCAGAGGTGCCGGAGATCGAGAGTTCCTGCAGAAAGGGAACCATCGGTTGTGTGGCATGCAAGAAGAACCTGATAGGCAGACTTGAGGAAACCCTCGCGCCCATAAGGGAACGAAGAGCCCGGTTTGACAAACCCGGTGTTGTTGAAGACATTCTTTTTGAGGGAACGAAAAGGGCCATAAAAGCGGGAGAAGAAACCATGGGTATGGCGAGAGAGGCCATGCACACCGATTACTGGAAAGAGAGTTAGTTGATATGCTTTCCCTTTACAATACTTTGAACAGAAAAAAGCAGGAGTTCGTTCCACAGCAACCGCCGTTTGTGAGCATATATGTCTGCGGCCCCACTGTGTACGGCCACAGCCATCTGGGACACGGTAAGAGCTATGTCAGTTTTGATATTCTTATCAGGTATCTCAGGTACCTCGATTACAAAGTCAGGTATGTGCAGAACATCACCGATGTCGGGCATCTTACAGATGACGCCGATGCAGGAGAAGACAAGCTTCAGAAACAGGCTCTGCTGGAAAAGCTTGAACCCATGGAAATAGCAGAGAAATACACAGCCAGCTATTTTCACGACATGGATCTTCTCGGCAATCTCAGACCGGATATCTCGCCAAGGGCAAGCGGACATATCCCTGAACAGATCGAGCTTGTAAAAACTCTGCTTGAGAAAGGTCACGCATACCAGGCAGGCGGGAACATCTACTTTGATGTTTCATCTTTTCCTGAATACGGAAGACTCAGTGGAAGAACAGCAGACGATCAGAGAACCGGTACCCGTATCTCCACTGCCAGCGATAAACGGAATCCTCGTGACTTCGCCCTCTGGAAAGATGCAGGGGAAGACCACATACTGAAGTGGAACAGCCCCTGGGGGTGGGGGTATCCCGGCTGGCACCTTGAGTGTTCAGCGATGTCCATGAGGTATCTGGGAGAGACTCTTGACATACACGGCGGTGGTGTTGAAAATGTTTTTCCCCACCACGAGTGCGAGATTGCCCAGTCAACTGCTGCAACAGGCAAGCAGTTTGTAAACTACTGGGTACACAACAACATGGTTACTGTAGACGGCAGAAAGATGGGCAAGAGTCTTGGAAACTTTACCCTTCTCCGTGACTTGTTCAAGCGGTGGGACCCAATGGTGGTAAGGCTGTACATACTTAGAAGCCACTACAGAAGCCCGCTTGATTTTTCTGACGAGGGTCTTGCCGGCGCAAAGAGCGGTCTTGAGAGGCTTGTTACTTTCAGATCCAGGCTCGGCAGCGCTGGGTCTGGAACTCCATCAAAGGCCGTAAAAGAGCTTGTACAGAAGACGGAAACAGAATTCAGAAAGGCAATGGATGACGACTTAAACACCCCCTCTGCACTTGCTGTTCTGTTTGAGTTTGTGAGGGCGGGAAACATTCTTCTTGAACGGGAGATCCCCGAGGCGGACAAGTCCGCAATGGCCGGCCTTATTGACAGTCTGGCTACAGGTGTGCTGGGCGTTGAACTGGTTTCAGAGAACACCGGCGGGTCAACCGAGGACCTCTGTCGCATTCTCGGAGAGCTCAGAGGATATCTCAGAAAAAACAAACTGTTCCAGGAAGCGGACAAGCTCAGAGACGACCTTGCAGATGCCGGATATTCCGTTAGAGATCTTCCAGATGGCAACAGCGAGGTAACACCGGTTCTTTAGCCGGGAATAACTTCCTTTCAGCAGCTGTATCACAGTTAAGAAAGGAGGCGTAGAATGACACACGTAAAAGGAATGGGAATAGAGATCGGCCTTCTTGCCGGTCTTCTGTTCGTAAATGTGGCTTTTCAGTTAGCGCCGGGAATGGAACTGGGCAGGCTTTCCACCAGAACAATGGATACAGTTATGGATGCTGTTGATGCTTTTCTTCCATACGATGCAACGGTTGAACAGAAGGAAGATGAGATAGCTGACCAACAGGACCATCTGCTTCAGGAGCTGGAGCGGGAAATTGAAAGAGATCCTATTGTAATTTCCATGAGTACGGATACAGTCGGGCTCAGAACCGTGGAAACCATCGAAAATTTCGCTGCAGGCGAAAACGGTTTTGGAGAAGAAATAGGTCCTCCGGGATTTACCCCGGCAGAGGTTTTACCCAACTGCACGTACATGCCGCCGCCGGATTACCCGGAGATCGCCCGGCTCGCCGGAGTGGAAGGTATCGTTACACTGTGGGTGTACATAGGAAACGATGGAGAGATCAAAGATGTGCAGCTCTTTCAGACAAGCGGTGTAGCTTCCCTGGATGAAGCTGCTGTAAACGCCGCATACAACACACGGTGGACCAGTGCAAGAAACAATGGTATGCCGGTCGGAGTGTGGACCACTCTCCGTTACAACTTTGCCCTGACAGAATAAAAAAAGACCCCCCCACGATGTGGGGGGCTTTAAACGCCAGGCTTTTAGAGAACTCTGCTCTTCAGCCTTTTTGCCTTGTTCGGGTGCATAAGCCTTGTTCTTCCGGCTTTATCGATAAGGCTCTGAGCCAGCTTGACTGCCTCTTTTCTTTCCTCGGGAGTTTCAGCTGAGTTCACTTTTTTAATGGCTGTACGAAGTCTTTTAAGCTTTCTGTGGTTTCTCTCGTTTTTTACAGCATCTGTTCTAAGTCGCTTGAGCGATTGCTTGCTCCTTGCCAAGAGCTCTCTCCTTTCGCAGAATAGACCTTACGGCCTGAACTATTACCCGTCAGGGCTTAATCACCTTATGACGGGCGAACTTAAGGGATTCCCGCGCAATTGTCAACTATAGATTAGGAGTAAGTAATGAGAAAAATGCTTGTGACGGCACTTCTTCTGACTCTGCCTGCACTGGTTAACGCCGGCAGGTTGATTAGAATTCCCATGAATACCGACTCGGATTTCACACTTGTCAGGGACATGGGTTACGAGGTAACAGCCGGCAGCAGAAGAGACGGCTGGGTGGATGTTATGGTAAACCAGAGGTTTGTAGACGAAACCCTTGCAAGGTATCCTGAAGCAAAACTTCTTCCTCTGGAATGGTCTGAACTGCTTCCGGTTTCGGAGACAGACAGCAGAAATGAAATGGGTTACTACTACGGCCCCAACGAGAACGCAGCCTTCTGGGCCACCCTCGCCGCAGGCAGCGATATGGTGGACACTCCCACTTCTTACGGAACTTCTTTCCAGGGCAGAGACCTGTATTTCGTAAGAATTACGAACGCCCCTGCAGGTGCTCCTGCCATTCTGTTCACTTCCCTGACCCATGCCCGGGAACCAGGCGGTAACTCGGTTCTGATTGACTGGGCTCAGTGGCTCACCACAGAGTACGGCAGCGATACAATGGCCACCTTCATTCTGAACAACGCCCAGATCTATATTGTCCCCATTGTGAACCCCGACGGATACGAGTACAACAATCCAAACGGCGGTAACCAGCGTAAGAACATGAACTACACTGTACCGGTTGCCTCCAGTGGAATTGACCTGAACCGTAACTACAGTTTCATGTGGGGCTACGATGACAGCGGTTCGAGCCCCGACCCGTACTCAGAAACGTACAGGGGCGAGTCTGCTCTCAGTGAATCAGAAACCCTCGCCGAGACCCAGTGGATAGATTCCATACAGCCACTTGGCGGTTTCCACTACCACACATACGGCGGATTGCTTCTTTACCCCTACGGCTACAACAACTCTCCTACGCCACACCAGAGCACATTCCAGGGCTGGGCTGCACAGATGACTGAACTGAATGGATACGAGTACGGCAGGTGCGGGGAAATTCTCTACGATGTAAACGGTGATGCTGTAGACTGGTCGTACGGAGCCTCCACACACAGCCCTATGCTGTTCTACACTCCTGAGGTT
>Ga0164318_10002225_pt1 | contig 17874 bp, 8 predicted proteins | sample GuaBasSedimGuay9_FD_113734 | JGI IMG/M metagenome (GOLD analysis project Ga0164318, IMG submission 113734) | Subseafloor sediment microbial communities from Guaymas Basin, Gulf of California, Mexico - Guay9, Core 4571-4, 0-3 cm | ecosystem: Environmental > Aquatic > Marine > Hydrothermal vents >... | reverse complement strand
GTTAATCCATTTTCTTTCTGGATGATATAATTAAACTGAATTTTAGCTTTTTTATTATTATATTCTACAAAATGATAATTTACACCTAAGGTAATATCCTGTTCATTATAATCAGATTCTCCATTATTTTCTTCAGGATCAAAAACATCATATCTTGCAGCTAATTGAATCTTTGGAGTTAAATAGTAAGTCCCTGTAAGAGTATAACCTATAGCATTATCATCTGTTTTTGTAACATGCGAAGCATAAGGATTATGAAGAAGATCTCCTGTCCATCCTAAATATTCAGCATTTATACTAACTTTCTTATTATCAAACTTTATATAAGCACCATATCCCATTCCATCAAAATGATGTGACTCATATTTATTACTTTTTATAGCATAAGCACCCACACCTAAACATTTTGTCAATTTACTTTCTAACATACCACCAACAGAAAATCCTTTATTTCCAGAAGTAGTATAATCAGAAGTAATATTAGCTAAAGTATTGTCTGCTCCACCTCCATTAGTAAAACTTAATTTATAAGATAATTTGTTTGATAATTTTCCATAAGCCATAATTCCTAAATCTCTATAACCATGATGTCCCATTTTACTATCCCAGTAAATAACCCCTGCTGGTCTCCACGCAAAGTCTAAAGCAGCAGAAGATACCAATCCTCCATTCTTAGTACTCACTCCGATAAATTTACCAACTCTAATATTAAATTTTTCATTTACAAGATAATCCATAAAAGCATCCCAGAGATAAACACCTTGTTTATCAAAAGCAAACTGGATCTGAAATTTTACATTCTCTAAAACATTGCCACGGGTAATAAGTCTAACTCTTCTTACACCAAAACCGTTATGAGTGTTAAAATCAGTATCATCTTCATCCATTGTGTTCCCTTTTTGCATTGAATAATGAGTTTGTAAAAATCCAAAAAACTTAAAATTTAGATTTTCCGCATACATTAAAGTTGATAATAATAAAAAGAAACATGCCATAAAATAAGCCATAAACCTCATCTTCTCCTCCTTTGATAAGATTTAATTATCGAGTATTTAAAAATGGAAAAAAATTCTACTATAATATAATATTCAAAATTCAAAAAAAAATGCCGAAGGCCGGACTCGAACCGGCACGTGGTGTGAGCCACGCGGGATTTTAAGTCCCGTGCGTCTGCCAATTCCGCCACTTCGGCACTAAATTCATACTTCCACCAGGCGACACCCGGATTCGAACCGGGGAATAAAGGCTTTGCAGGCCTCTGCCTTACCACTTGGCTATGTCGCCAATTCTAAAAGCGGGAAACGGGACTCGAACCCGCGACGGCTACCTTGGCAAGGTAGAGCTCTACCAACTGAGCTATTCCCGCTTACCACTCTTCCATTATAATACATTTTCTCATAAAAATCAAGATTTTTTTAATCTAATTTTCATTTTTTTTATTCATTTTCCATCTCCAGAAAAAACATTCACTACAACTTCATCAGATACTACCCAGCTATCCTTATATCCATTTGCTATCAAACGCCTTCTCAATCTCTCTGCCTCTTTCTTGTCCAAAAAATCTCCAATTCTTATCTTATATAACGGCTTCTTATATATCAAATATATCTCATAATTATTAAACTTCTGTTTCAAAATCTTCTTTAAACTCAAAGCAGTATTTCTGGAATTCGTAACCATAACCTGAACTCTAAAACCATCTTTTATTACTCTTTTTTCTTGCTTCTCTTGTTTTACAGAATCAGAAACTGTATCTTGCCTCAAATATAGAAATTCTATCTTCACTTCATCCTGCTTTTTTTTACTATTAACATTATCAAGTAAAATAGTTTTTGTGTCTAATTTAGCTCTTTCTTTAACAACTTTATCTTCTTTGTTATTAATTACTTCTTTCTGAGAAGCACATAAAAAAAATAAAGCAAAGAAAGCAATACAATATTTACTTAACTTCTTCATAAATTATAATCCAAATCATCAAACACTATAGGTAATCTTTTTTTAAATTCTTCCAATAAAGGAATTGCCAATTGCCTCATCTGAGGATGAGCTCTTTTATCACAACGCAATTGGAAAAAATGTCTCCAGCTCCTCAAATTATATGTAACAATAATCTCTGTTTTTAATGAATTTGGTAATACCGCCCTTGCTTCTTGAGGAGTCCTTCCAAGTTCAATAAGCTTAAAATAAGCCTTCTCTATCTCCTGCATGGTATTATACCATATGTCATATTCTAAAGAACCTTCTTTAAAAAAAAATGGCTTAATAAAAGTAATACTCTTCCCAAATTTATCCTTAAAATAATTACAATATCTTGTGCTTTCTTGAGTGTAACTACCAATTCTATGCCTTACTATCTCATGCGAAACCCCTCTATCACAAATAAATCTTACAGATATGTATTCATGCTCAAAAACAGATAAATGTTCTTTTTCTATCAACATTTTCAAAAATTTTTTATTGGGTTGCTCTGTCATTTTCTCTTCACTTTTATAACTAACCCGAGCAATTTTTTCTATATTCAATAAAATTTTACAAGCATCTATCTCAGATTCTATTACAAAATATGGATCTATTACTCTCATAATTATTCAACCAATTTTAATCCTGTTGATTCTTCTCTATCATTATCATTTTCGGAGAAAAAATCACTATTATCATTATTACTATTGCTCATCTCTATATAATCCTCATTCCCAAGTATAAATTTTCCAATAAGGTCTTTTAAATGTTCAGTCTGTTTATAAAGCTTCTCACTGGAATATGCCAAATTGTCCACCACCTGTACACTATTGCCAACTATATTTGTTATATCACTAATATTTTCTGCTATTTTTTCTGCAGCAGAAGATTCTTCATTAGCAGCATTAGCAATATATTCTACCATTTCTAATACTTTTATAAGCTTCTGGTTTATATCATTCAAGAAATGGCCTACTCTATTACTTGAATTCACCCCCTTTTCCACATATTCTGTTCCTTCTTTAGTTGATTTAACAGCTGATTCTGTATCTTTTTGAATACTGCTAATCATATCAGCAATCTCTTTTGTAGCATTTGTTGTTCTCTCTGCTAACTTTCTTACCTCATCAGCAACAACTGCAAAACCTCTACCCTGTTCACCAGCACGTGCTGCTTCAATTGCCGCATTTAATGCCAATAAATTAGTCTGATCAGCAATATTATCAATAACAGAAACAACCTCTCCTATCTCATCTGAACTTTTACCTAATTCAGCAATAATACGTGCCGCACTATTAACTATATTTGCTATTGTATGCATTTCTTCAATGGAAGTTTTAACAATATTTTCACCTTCAATGGCAAAATCTTTTGTCTCTTTTGCTAAATCTTTAGCTGTATCCGCATTACTACTGGTCTCAATAATAGTAGATGTAATCTCCTCAATAGATGAAGCAATTTGATGAATCTGAGTATTTTCTTTTTCAAAATCTGATTTTAAGGACTCCGTGACTTCTCTTAAAGTAACAACCGCTTCTTCAATAACTTTAACATTCTTCTTTATATCAAGTATGATTTGTCTCAATTGCTCTACAAAGATATTAAACCAATAAGCAAGTTCTCCAAACTCGTCTTTTGTATTAATATCTATCTTTTTAGTAAGATCTCCTTCACCCTGCGCAATATCTTTAATTCTTATTATCATATTATTAATAGGTTTACTTACAATGTTGCCGAATAAAAAACTAAAAATAATTGCTCCTAATAAAATCAACAACCCAACAATTAATGTAGCTCTAAAATTTGAAGCTATAAAATTATTAGTATATTCCATGGAAAATCCCATAACCAACCAACCTATCTTAGAATTACTGGAACCCAAAATCGGCTGATAAAGATATAAAATATTATCTTTGATCTCATATTTTGCAGAATCTATTTCCGCTAAAGTAGTTTTATCCATAAAATATAAACTATCATTAACCCCAATAAAATGTTCATTATTGCTATTATAGATTGTAGCAAACACAAATTCCCTATTCTGCCGTGCTAATTTTAATGCATCATTTATAGATTGTTTATCTTCAAATTCGAGTCCCACACTTGTTGCAACCGATGTCATTTTACTAACACTAATTCCTTTATCTATCAATGAGTTATATCCTTGCTTCTTTGCCTGTAAGGGGAAATAATATAAGATAACCAATACTATAACAATGTTTAAGGAGATTAACCCAAAAAGCAATTTAGCTCTAAAAGATAAATTTGATAAAAATTTTTTCATTTCACCTCTCCTTTTTATTTTCTATATTTATTAAATTAATTAGCTTATCAATAATTTCATCCATAGATACATAAAAAATCTCTTTATCTTTTCTTCTTACAATTTCAAAAGAATTATTATTTAAAGCCTTTTCGCTAAGATTAACTCTAAAAGGAATACCAATCAAATCAGCATCTTTAAACTTAAAACCTGGCCTTAAATCCCTATCATCTACAAGAACTTCAATTCCTTGTTTCTCAAGATCATTTTCTATCTTTTCAGCTAACTTTAATAATTCTTCATTTTTAGTATTAACTATAGTAATAATAACATGAAAAGGAGCAACTGTAATCGGCCAGATAATACCATCTTTATCATTATGTTGTTCTATAATTGCAGCTAAAGTTCTCGTAATACCAATACCATAACATCCCATAAGAGGTGTCACTTCTTTACCATTTTTATCAAGAACCTTTACCCCCATGGCTTTTGAATATTTATCACCTAATTTAAAAATATGACCAACTTCTATTCCTCTAAAAATATCAAGCTGTTTACCACAATGAACACATTTATCACCTTTTTTTACTAATCTCAAATCATAATATTGAGCTTGAAAATCTCTTCCTGGATTTATATTTTTATAATGAAAATCTTTTTTATTTGCACCAGTAATACCATTTACAATATCTTTTACAGAAAAATCAGCATAAATTGGTATATCTTTTTTTAAATTATAAGGACCTATAAAACCTGCTGGACTACCCGAAATATCAAAAATAGTTTCATCATCTGCTAATTCTAAATTATGTATGCCCAATTTGCTTTTTAATTTTGTCTCATTAATATCATAATCGCCTCTTATTAAAACTAAAATAGATTTATTATCGGCTTTATAAACTAATGACTTAATAAATTTTTTAGCTGTTATATCAAAAAACTGCACTAAATCATCAATAGTCTTTACATTAGGAGTGTGGATCATTTCAATAGTTTTTAAATCATATTCTTTATTATCATCTTGTTCTAAAACTGATTCTGCTGTTTCTATATTAGCAATATAACCACATTCACAGGCAACAATCTCTTCTTCACCAACAGAACTTTTCACCATAAATTCTTCGCTTGCATCCCCTCCAATATCACCAGAATCTGCTTTAACCGAGATTGTATCTAACATACATCTTCTAAAAACATTATAATAAGCATCCCTCATTTTCTTATATGAAACATCGAGGCTCTCTTCGTCCAGATCTAAACTATAAGCATCTTTCATTAAAAATTCTTTTGCTCGCATAACTCCAAAACGCGGTCTTATCTCATCTCTAAATTTTATACCAATCTGATAAAAATTTACAGGCAATTGTTTATATGAATGAAATTCTTTCCTGAAAAAATCAGTAAAGCTCTCTTCATTTGTAGGGCTCAATACCATTATATTATCATTTCTATCTTTTAATCTCATTAACTCTTTTTTATCCGGATTCCATCTACCGCTATCAATCCATAATTCCACAGGAACCAATAACGGAAAAGAAAATTCCAACGCACCAGCATTATCCATCTCCTCACGGACAATTTCTTCTACCTTCCGCAAGGCTCTTTTTCCAAGGGGAAGATATGTATATAAACCCGACCCCAATTTTCTAATTAACCCTGCTCTAATCATTAACTTATGAGATACTATCTCTGCATCTTTTGGATCTTCTTTTAACGTTGGAATATAATAATTTGAAAACCTCATTCTTATATTCTCCTCTTTTTATACATTTGCCTTTTTCAAAAAAACATTGTTATTAAATTAAATAAAAAAAACATAGTTGTCAAGTAATATTATAATTACACTATTTTTCTTTTACAATAAATAAAAATATTTCTAATAAATACATTATTGTATACATATATTAAAAAAAATAAAAATTTGACAAATAAACAATTTTTTAGTATACTTAAAAAAAAGGGGGAAACTATGGCAAAACTTATAAGTTTTTTAACGATTTTTTTAATAGTTATTATTCCATCTATAATGTTTGCACAACAAGACTCTTTAGTTACAAAAAAATCCAATGACACTTCAAAAGTAAAATCTGAAAAGGCATCGTCCAATGTTATTACAAATAAACAATTCAATAAACAAATATGGTCAAAAGTAAAAAAACTAAATAAAAAATATAGACAATACAATATAGAAAAACCTCAATCTGTTGCTGGTGTCCGTGGTAAAGCTAAAGATGAAAATCTTAGCAAAAAAATGTATTATAAAGGTGGGGAAAAATATCCAAACATTATAGAAGTAAAAAAAGCAATAAATATGCTTAATAATATGCTAAAAGATAAAGAAGTCAAAGAAGATGATAAACCTGAAATTTATTTTTTTATTGCTCAGTGCTATGCTCAATTAAATGATACCATAAATCAAGAAAAATACCTATCAGAATTAATAAAAAAATATCCTAAATCTAAATATTCTTTACAAGCAAAAGAATTGCTAAAAAAGAACAAATGATTGATTATTTAAAAAGCTTAAAATATCCTCTAATAATTCTTGTTGTTATAATTTTACTATCATTTACAAGATTTATGGAGATTACAGAATTAACTTTACTTGATGTTAGATATCAGATTAGAGGAAATTTACCTGTTGATACCAATATTGCAATAATTGAAATAAATGATGAAACCCTAAAAGCAGAGGGGGACTGGAGAAATTGGCAACGCGATAAATATTCTATCTTAATAAATATCTTACATAGATTACAAGCAAAAGCAATTGGTTTTGATATATTTTTTATAGATCCATCGAAACGACAATTGGATATAGGTGCTGTTACCAAATATTTAGAAGAAAAACACAAAGATAATATTTCTCTAAAAGAATTAAAAGAATTTGCTCCCGATTACGATAGCCTTCTTCATAAAGCTATAACAAATTCAGATATAACCTATTTATCTCAAATTTTTATTGTTACAAAAGATACAAATATAGAAAATTTTGAAAAATATTCTTTCTATAGAAAAGATAAAACAAAATCATTAGAAATTCAAAAAAAATTCTCTGTCCCTGATACAATTGTAAAATATACGAATATTCCTACTGCCTCTGATATTAATCCCGTACTATCTACATTTTCAAAGGAAGCCAAAGGAATAGGTTTTGCCCAAATCATAGCTGATAAAGACGGGATAGTAAGGCATTATCCGTTATTAATAAAATATAAAAATCGTATTTATCCTGCATTAAGTCTTATAATGGCTCTTGATTATTTAAAAATCCCTATAAAAAACATAAAAATTGAAAATAATAAAATTATATTAGACTCCCATAGAAAAATTCCTTTAAATAATAAAGGACTGCTTTTAATAAACTGGATGGGTACTTATTATAACACTTATCCTTTAATTCCATATATAGCTGTAAAAAATATGTCACGCAATCTAATTCTAAAAGAATTAAAAAAAACACTAAATAAAAATCCAAATTTCATAAATGATTTAGAAAACTTTAAAAAAACAAAAGAATATAAAGAAATAATCAATTCTTTTATAACCTCAAAAGAATTTACATTCATGGTAAATGATCTCCTTGATATATTATCAATTGCATATATTTTCCAATCATTCATAGATGAAGATTTAAACATTCAATATTATAATATTGCAGAACAATTAGAATTACCGCAAGATAATGAGGAACTAAATTTCTTATTCAATAACATAAAATATCACACAATAATACTCTATAATAAAGCAAATATACAAAATGAAAAAAAATCAATTATGAAAAGATACAACATAAGTGATACATCTTTATTCAATGAATGTATCAGAAATATATTGGAATACAATATTACACAGGACGATTATCCATATTTTATCTATCCTCCTGATTATGTTGAAAAAATTGGGGCAATTTATCCTTCTTTTTTCAAAAATAAAATTTTCTTTTTCGGATTAACTGCCAGCGGTACACATGATTTAAATCCAATGCCATTTATGCCGCGCTATCCAATGGTTGGAGTACATGCTAATATTTTTAATAATATAATATCAAACAATTTTTTATATCAAGTTGATAATAAAATCAATATCCTTCTCGCAATCTTTTTCTTTATAATAATTACTATTCTATTTACAAAACTTAAAACATCAAAAGTAGCTCTAATTGCAGGTTCAATTTTTTTTATATATCTATTTATAAATTTTATTTTATTTCAATATTTTAATTTATGGGTAAATTTATTATTCCCTTCATTAATTATAATTTCAGTATTTATAGAAAAAAGTATAGAAAATTATATCAAAGAAGAAAAAGAAAAAAGAAAAATAAAAGGAGCTTTCTCTCACTATGTAACCCCTTCTGTAGTTGAGGAAATTTTAAAAAATCCTGAGATGCTAAAATTAGGAGGAGAAAAAAAGGTCTGTACTGTATTCTTTTCTGATGTTCAAAGTTTCACATCTTTATCAGAAAAACTATCCCCTGAAAAATTAGTAGAAATTTTAAATAAATATTTGACAATTATAACAGATATTATCATGGAGTATAATGGAATGCTGGATAAATATGAAGGTGATGCTGTAATGGCAGTTTTTGGAGCACCTATTAGTTTTCCTGATCATCCACATAAAGCATGTAGTGCTGCTATCAAAATTCAAAAAGAACTAAATAAAATGCGACAAGAATGGAAAAAAATTGGATGGCCAGAACTATATACAAGAATAGGACTTAATACTGGTGAAATGGTAGCAGGAAATATGGGATCTTCTCAAAGATTCGATTATACTGTAATGGGTGATTCTGTAAATTTGGGATCAAGATTAGAAGGTGCAAATAAAGAATACGGGACATATCTTATGATTTCAGAATTCACTTATCAATATATAAAAGATGATTTTATAACAAGAGAGCTGGATCTTATTCGTGTAAAAGGTAAACTAAAACCTGTTAAAATTTATGAATTAATAGAAGAAAAAGAAAATGCCTCTCCTGAACTTCTTCAATATGTAGAATCTTTTCATAATGCTTTACAATTTTATAAACAAAGAAATTGGAAAAAAGCTCTTGAGGAATTTGAAAAAATAGAAAAAAAATATCCAGCAGACAAATCAATAAAATTATATATATCAAGATGTAATAATTTTATAAATACCCCTCCTCCTCCAGATTGGGACGGGGTTTTTGTTTTTACTCATAAATAAAAACCAAAAATAAAAATTATTCCACTATTATAAAAATCATTTGTTTATATAGCAAAAATATATTAATATGCCATTCTCCAAATTAGAGATTTTTTTAATAAAATCATCTTATACCTATATCAATAAAATATTTTTTAAAGGAATTTATTTTCTATTCTTCTAAACACATATAAAACCAATATTGACTTTAATCACTAAAATTATTAATATAAAAAAAATTAAAACAAGGAGTGGAAAATTGGTAACTATTTTGTCGGCTTTATTTGTATTAGGAGTATTAATATTTGTTCATGAATTGGGACATTTTATAGTTGCAAAGCTATCTGGAATAAAAGTTGAAAAATTTTCATTAGGTTTTCCGCCGACTGCCATAAGCAAAAAAATAGGAGATACTGAATATTGTCTTTCATGGATTCCATTAGGTGGATATGTTAAAATGGCAGGAGATGATCCAAGTTCAGATGAAATAAAAGGTGAACCATGGGAATTTTTATCTAAGCCTACTTTAATAAAAATGGCTGTTGTTTTTGCTGGACCTTTTATGAATTTTGTTTTTGCTTTTATAGTATATTGGGCTATTTTCACTTTCAGTGGTCAAACAGTTACACAAACTACCAGAATAGATATACCAGAACAACGAACTGGTTTGGCACAAGCTCTTTCATTTGAAGTTGGAGATTCTATTATAGCAATAAATAATAACAAAGTTAATAATTGGCAAGATATTCTTGAATTATTAACCAAATATGCTACTGACAATTTAACATTTACAATTATAAGGCAAAATGATACTTTAAATCTAAAATATAACAACAAAATAGCGGATCTTATACAAAAAGGAGACATAGGAATATATCCTTTAATGTCAACAAAAATAGACCAGATACAACCATCATCACCTGCTGCAAAAGCTGGACTTAAAGAAGGTGATATTATTGTAGAAATTGATAGTACTCCTGTAGAAAGCTTTTTTCAATTAAAAAAAATAATATCTCATAAACCAAATCAAAAAGTTCACATCAAATATAAAAGAAATAATATAATAAATGAAGTAGATATTATCACAGATGCAATGGAAGTTAGTGATAAATACGGTAAAAAAATCAAAATAGGAATATTAGGTATAATTGGCCATTTACCATTTGAAAAAATTAAACTTACTCCAATAGCTGCTATAAAACAATCTTTTGTGCAAATAAATAAAACAATCGATCAGATGTTATCTTTTATAAAAAAACTTATAACAAGAAAAATTTCTACTAAATATATGGGCGGGCCAATTTATATTGTGCAATTATCAGGTAAAATGGCTAAAGCAGGATTAGAAAGCCTATTCAATTTCATGGCACTTATAAGTTTAAACCTTGGACTTATAAATTTATTTCCAATTCCAATGTTAGACGGCGGTTACCTATTAATATTTGCAATAGAGGGGATAACAAGAAAAAAATTATCTTTAAAACAACAAAGTATAATTCAATATATCGGTTTTGCTTTCCTCATCTTGCTTACAGTACTTGTAATGTATAACGATATAATAAGGCTTATAAAATGAACTTAAATGAATTAAATGAAGTACAATATCAAGCTGTAATATATAATGATGGTCCTCAGCTAATATTCGCTGGTGCTGGTTCTGGCAAAACAAAAGTTATAACTTACAAAATTGCTTATCTAATTGAAAAAGAAAATCTCCTTCCATGGCAAATACTTGCTCTTACTTTTACAAATAAAGCCGCAAATGAAATGTTAGAGAGAGTTAATAATTTATTAAAAAGTAATTATAGTAATCTATGGATTAGTACATTTCATTCATTTGCAAATAAAATTTTACGTATGGAAGCTCATAATCTTGGATATACAAATAATTTCATAATTTATGATGAGCAAGACAGAAAATCTGCCATAATGACAGCTATAAAAAAAAGTGGTGAAATAATAGACAAAGAACAAATGAAAACAGTAATAGAGTACATAAGCAAGGCAAAAAGACGATTAATCAATCCTGAAAATTTTGTTGATAATTTCGAAAATTTAAAATTTAAATACACAATAGCAAATATCTATTCTGAATATAATAACATATTGAAAAAAAATAATGCTATGGATTTTGATGATCTACTATTAAATCTTGTTCTATTGTTTCAAAATTTTCCTTTGATTAAAGAAAAGTACCAGAAAAAATTCAAATATATTTTAGTTGATGAATATCAAGATACAAACTATCCTCAATACCTTATTGCAAAATCACTTTCAGAAGACAATAGAAAAATATGTGTTGTTGGTGACGATGATCAGTGTATATACAGTTGGCGAGGAGCTGATATAAAAAATATTCTGGAATTTGAAAAAGATTTTCCCGATGCAAAAATATTCAAATTAGAACAAAACTACAGATCCAACCAGACAATTTTATCTGCTGCTACAGCTATTGTAAATTCTAATAAAAAAAGAGTAAAAAAAACTCTATGGACTGAAAAAGAAGGGGGAGAACCTATATCATTATTTGCAGCTGCTGATGAAAAAGAAGAAGCTTATTTTATAGTAAACCAAATATATAAAGAAGTTTCTTTCAATTATAGAAAATTTTCTGATATAGCAGTATTTTATCGAACAAATGCACAGTCCAGAATATTGGAACAATATTGTAGAACATTTCATACCCCAATTCCGTATAATATCTATGGAGGATTCAGATTTTATGATAGAAAAGAAATTAAAGATATCATATCATATTTAAATCTTGTGCTAAATCCAGAAGATGATATTAGTTTTCTTAGAATTATAAATACTCCATCTCGAGGTATCGGGAAGGTAACAATAGATAAAGTCTCAAATTTAGCAATCAATAATAACATCAGTATCCTAAAAATGATAAATGAAGATAATTTCCTTAATAAGCTTTCAATCTCAACAACAAGAAAACAAACTCTAAAAAACATAGCAAAAGAAATATATAAACTCCATAATATAAGAAATAATGAAAAAATAAGTACTCTATTAGAAGAAATCGATAGAATATTTAAAATTAGTGAAGAATATAAAAATAATCAAACAATAGAAAATATATCAAGATTAGAAAATATTGAAGAATTTTATAATTTTGTATATGAATATGAAAGTAAAAATCCAGATGCAAAGTTAGAACATTTTTTAGGAGAGATTACTCTTTATTCAGATGTTGACCAGATGGATGAATCCGAAGATAGAATCAATTTTATGACTGTCCATCTTTCAAAGGGATTGGAATTCCCTGTGGTATTTATATGTGGTTTAGAAGATGGGCTATTCCCTTTATATTATAATCTTTATAATGAAGACGCATTGGAGGAAGAACGCAGACTATTTTATGTTGCAATAACCAGGGCAAAAGAAAAAGTATATTTATCATATAGTCAAAACAGAAGATACAGAGATCAATATTATACATCAACGAAATCACGTTTCATTGATGAAATTCCAGAAGATTTAATAGAAGAGATCCCCTTTATAGACTAAATTAGTTAAAATCTTAATTCTGCAAAAAACTTCACACCTTTAATAATTCTTGTCTGATGCATTTTATTATTTTTATTTCTTGAATATTGTAATGTAAGACCGCCTGTAACATTCCTGCTAAAATTATAACTTATCTGAGGATTTATAGAAAAATCTATAACATCCTGAGTTGGTGCGCTATCTCCTGTCCATGTTTTTTGATGTGAATAATTAATTCGCAAATCTAAGTTCATGCTATTTTGTAATTTAAAAGTCTTATCTTTCAAAAATAAAAAATTTAACCTAAATCCTCTTTTTGCAGTAAAAGAATAACTAAGATTAAAAGTTTGAGTATTATTTACTGTATATGTAATATTACCATTAGTAGCTTCAGATTCTCTATAGGAATTATTAAAATTGTAAGAAAGATTCACTTTTCTACCTAAAGTAGCACTCAATCCACAAACAGGAGCAAAATTCAATGATTTAGAATTTCTTGTAGTGCTCGAATCAACTGAAAATGTCCCATTATGGCTAATAGACATATTAGAAAAGATGCTACTTAATAACGGTATTCTATTTAAATTTGATGCTTGTAATCCCCATTTAAAAGATTTATTTTTAGACTCTCCTTGCGATTTACCTTGTGAAATACCTTCTGAAAAAGACTCAGAATATCCTAAATTCCCCCTCAAAAAAGAGGAAAAATTCAATGACGTGGAAACACCTTGAGTAATTTTATTTCTAATATTATCTCTATCCTGATAACCTTTATAAATAGCAGTATCTGGTTTAGGCTCCGGCCTATCAACTCCCATTAATCCCAATTGATACTTCAGATCAGGTTTATTAAATAATTGACCATAACTATATGTATCATTTGTAGAATAATTAACACTAATAGCACCTATCCTTTGAAAAACCGCTTTCTTCAAAAACTTCCAGACTATAAAATCTCCAAGACCAATATTTTTAAAACCACTATCTAAAAATCTCATTAAATTAAATGATAAAGAAGATCTGGTATTTCTTGTAAGAGAAACATTTATACTATTTTCAAATTCATTCTGCTGAACTTGCTGTCCTATATTTTCCTGCACATTCTTTTCAGGCTGCGTATGGTTATAATTAAAAGTATAATTAAAAGATGGAGTAAGCCATGAAACAATTTTAGGCTGATAATTAAAATTTATTGATTGATTTCTATTTAACTCATATCCGATATTACCCTCATTTAAAGAATAATATGTCAATGGATCAAACTTTAAATCTCTTTTTGAAGTAAAAGAATAATTAAGTGGAATAGAATTAAAAATAGCTATACCAAATTTAAAATCTGAATCTAAATACCTTTTTAAATTTAAAATAGGTTCTTTATCAAATCGCCTTTGCCTTTTACTATAATTCTCAGAATATGCTACAGAAGCACTTAACTGACTTGGTAAAAATGTAAATTCCGATTTTTCCAGTAATATATTAATTATAGGAATCGGCTTTGTCCATTTAAAAATTTTAAATTTAGGGACATTTGGAGGGCTTAAATCTAATGATGCATTACTTACAACATTAACACTTCTATTAAATAAATTCGTATAATCTTCACTATTAGAATATTTCCTTGAATAACTTAATTTTAAACGTTCTAAAAGAAAATTTAAAAACCTTAGAGGATTTAAGGCAGATTGTTTTGAGCGTTGTTTATTTCTATTACTACTAAATCTCGAAAATCTACGATTCTTATTCTGTGATTTCGAAAAACTTATACTAAAGTTTGAACTTTTAGAAATACCTTTATAAAAATCTAACTCTGGTATAGATTCCACTTCTGATTTTGAATCTCCTAAAATTATATCAGAACCCGGTATCATTCGGGGAATATTAGAAGAAAAACTGCTCGAATAATTTATAGGAATAGAAATTCCTAAATTATCTGGTAATAATTTCCCAATATCTATTTTAGCCTTAAAAAAATCAGATGAAGTAAAATTATTTTTACCAAATTTTGATCTTAAATCATGAAAAAAAGCATCCTGTTGCTTAACATCATAACTAAAAGAACCTAAATCTGCTAAATTAGTGGAAATAGAAAATCTCTGACCAAAACCTCTTTTATTGTTAGGATTAATTAAACGTAACTCATTAAACCAAACAGTTCCACTTGCTGCTTTATTTCTTTCCGGATTAACATTAACAATTCCAAGTTCTATCCTTCTAATATTTGACAATGACGGCCTACCTTTAATATGAAGATTTTTATAATAAAACATTGGATTTGCAAATTTTATACTATCTTCAGGAGACAAAACATAGGTACTGTCATTCTTTGCTCTCTCCTGCAAAGTTTCCAGAAAGAGCAATGAGTCCTTTTTAAATAACATTAAGTCCTGTAACGGAATTTTGATTTTCTCCCATCCTGGTTCTAATTTATCACTATATTGGTAAAAATTATTCTCATCTGTTCCAATCCTGATAAAGAAATAAAGAGAATCTCTCAAATCATTATCACCATGAACATAGAATTCTAAAATATTATATAAAGTAAAATCTAAAGTTTTTGTAAAAATCTGTCTTGCAGAAATTTCATGACCATATTCTAAATTATTATAGATTAATGATAAAGATTGTTCATTCTGTTTTACCTGAGTAGCAGGGTCTATTTCTCTATCTATATCAGGAGGAAGTACATAATCCGCATTCTCCTCCACATTAACCACTGATATTCTATAAGATTCTTTATTTGAATCAACTGGAGGTAGAATACTTGAATCCGGTAAAATTTTCACATTTCCTTTTTTAATACCATTTTCCAACCATTTGTTCTCAACAATTTCAATTTTAGCAATTTGTAATGCTACAACAGTATCTGCCCCTGTAACCCATAATCTCACACTCTCAATTTTATTAAACGAAGGATTACCAACTTTCAAAATATAATCATTTAAAGGAATTCTATATAAACGCCACGGATTATCACTATTTTTATCACTTTCCGTACCAGGAACATAATAACCAGGATTGGCAGGATCAGGCTTTGTAATTCTAACTTTATATTCAAAATAATTATTTTCTATATCAAGAACACTATTCCTATTTAAATCTTCAGTATTAGGCATATAACCAGCACTCGGATCATTCATATTATTTTTAGTTCCATTAATATATTTTAACATCTCTATATTATAAAAATTATTCTTATGACTTTCTATCCACTTTTTCCATACAGACCAATCATCATAAGGATCGTAAAAAGGATCACTGGGATCACTCCATAAACCAACATCTTCATCTTCAGAAAGACTTCCATTATTATCTTTATCCTCAAAACGCATTGGCGGACCATCACCATTAACATCTTCACTAATCTGACCTAAATCAATATAAAGATCAACTCCATACCCTTTAAGCCAAACCTCAATATATTTACTTCTTGTATGATCAGGATTCCACAAAGGATGCATAATCCCATCCCAGCTCGCTTCTGGCAATACAGCCCCTGTATCTGGTATATACCATAATTGCAACGGATATAATCTATCATCATTTCTATAAACTTCTTTATTAGGCCAGATAGAACTATATGATACTGGTGTTGTTATATTAAACCATATAATTCTTCCTCTTTCAAATTTATTTACCATAGCTGGTGGTGAAGATCTGAACCAATTATTTTTATAAGTACCTAAATCCTCCGGAGACCTAACACTCTCAAAATCATCAATATATGCGGCTTTATATTTACTAACATTATGATCTGGCATACTTGCAGCAACTTCTCCCTGGAACATTATAGAAGAAGGCTTTTCAGAGTAATAAAATGGTAAAAAATTTATAATATCTGTTAAAATATCCGATTCTTTTTTATAATTCAAATATACATCAAATACAATGTTTCTTGTAGGCTCGCTCCCCAAACGAGGCTTTTTATCTATTGTTTTCTCACTTCTATACAAAAAAGTCCCGCCCAATTTAAAATCTTCACTAAAATTATAAGTGGCGGCTGTACCTAATAATGTAGTCTGCTCAATCTTAAAAAGTGGCTCGTATTCATAATCTATAGTCAATTTATCTGTTGCTCTATTCATAACCTCATCAGAAATAAATGTAATCTGACCAAGTTCTGAATTAACAATATAGTCTTTATTTTCTTTCAGTTCCTCATTACCCAGCATCACATGAACATTAGTAATACCAGTTTGACCAAGATTAACAGTTCTACTTCTGGTTGCTGCCCCAACATATTCTATCTTCAATTTTGCCTCTTCCCTGATGTCCTGTGTTATAGTCGAAGTTGTATAAAGCTCAGGCAGTTGGTATGATGAATCTAATTCCAAATCTCCTCTATCTAACTTAAAAAAAGCATTAATTCGTTCCCTCTGATTTCTAACTTTTCTATTAAGTTTAGGCGCAAAAGGATACAAATCAGGGAAACGTAATATTCCAGCATCAAAATTTATCAGCCATTGATAAGTATCAATTGTATATTTTGTTTTATCTTTACTACTACTTGCTAAACCTAAAACATAAATAAAAGGCTCATCTCCCTGCTTATCAACATAATCATTACCCTGTGGCTTATTAGGATCAAAAAGCCTGATATAATCTACTTTTCCCCTGCCAATCCTATACGCATTTTTAAGTTCAAGATCCATTGTTGTAAATTTCACAGAATCATATACAAGGTCTTTCTGTTGAGGTGCTATTAATTTTAACTTATATTCAACTGATGAATCTGCAATAAATTCTTTATCTATATCACCTATTTTATCACCTGATTTTGTCATGTATGCTACAGCTAAAACATAATTAGATTGAAGGCTATTTTTCAATGTTAAAATACCATTATCATTATCAATTACATATTCATCTTCATCTAAAGGGTCAAACCATCCATGATGAACCTCACTACTATCAATCTTTCCATTTCTAACATCAAAATATGCAACCGCTCGGACAGCTGATTCAAGGTTATCCATATTATT
>Ga0164318_10002224_pt1 | contig 17875 bp, 17 predicted proteins | sample GuaBasSedimGuay9_FD_113734 | JGI IMG/M metagenome (GOLD analysis project Ga0164318, IMG submission 113734) | Subseafloor sediment microbial communities from Guaymas Basin, Gulf of California, Mexico - Guay9, Core 4571-4, 0-3 cm | ecosystem: Environmental > Aquatic > Marine > Hydrothermal vents... | reverse complement strand
TCAGTCAAGTTGAGTTTGTTACCATGCTCATACTTTTGGCAGATTTGTCTTTCATTTTTGCCACAACTGGATACCTGCTTTCGAGTTCATCAATGTTAAAATGTTTGTAGCCCATTGTGCTGCTTCCTTAATAGAGTATTATTTTGGTAAAAACACTCTATCGGAAACAGCCGCAATGGGTATTCTTTTTTACTTTCCAAAGCTTACCACTACTACTACAATAATCTGCGTTGTTGCGGAATATAGGGCAATGCTGGAGAGCAACCCAAGCACCGCAACGGCCTATACTGGATAGAGGCGGCTTAACCACCGCCTTTCCTTTTTACCTATCCAGGCAGTTAAAAGCGATAAACTCCAGCCCGCCGCTGGCGGGCTGATAAAAACAGCCAAGCGTTGTGCTTCAAATTAAAATGCGCCATACTAAACCTCAAGCAGGATTTTTGCCCTGTTTGAAATTATGGATTCTTCACAAGATGAACAATTTCCAGTTACAGGTCGTAAAAAATAAATTCGACAGGGAAACGCTGTTGAAATCCTAGCCGATATTTTTGGCTGATGTGAATTGATGAAAATGACAAATTCTAATAAATTGAAATTGAAAAGGAGAATTTCGTTATGGCTACAGATGTAAAACAAATTGGAAATTTAGTGCAGAAAAAAAGCGAATTTGTAAGGGCATTGTTTGGAGAGATTGACAAAGTAATCATTGGCCAGCGCTATATGTTAGAAAGAATGCTAATAGGGTTACTCGCAAACGGTCATATATTATTGGAAGGTGTGCCTGGTCTGGCAAAGACTATGGCGGTAACAACACTGGCAAGAGCAATTAATGCCGATTTTAGACGGATACAATTTACGCCGGATTTGCTGCCAGCCGATTTGATCGGTACCCAGATATATCGCCAGTCAGACGGTGAGTTCTACACGCGCAAAGGGCCGATATTCGCCAACATTATTTTAGCTGACGAAATTAACAGAGCGCCGGCAAAAGTACAAAGTGCATTACTCGAAGCAATGCAGGAACGGCAAGTAACAATTGGCGAAAAGACCTTCACGATTCCCGAACCTTTTTTAGTACTCGCGACTCAAAATCCGATTGAACAGGAGGGCACCTATCCTTTACCTGAAGCTCAATTGGACCGTTTTATGCTTAAAATCAAGATAGACTATCCAGACAAGGGCCAGGAACGCCAAATCCTTGATCGGATGGCGGTAACAAATAAGCAGTTTGATATTAAGTCTGTCATCAATCCTGAAGATATTGCAGAGGTAAGAAATGTCGTAGATGAAATCTATATCGATGAAAAGATTAAGGATTATATTGTTGATGTAGTCTGTGCTACAAGAGAACCTGATAAATACGGTATGGAAATGGGCAATTTCATAAGTTATGGGGCATCGCCTAGAGCTACAATCTATCTTGCAATTGCGGCAAAAGCCCATGCGTTCATCCAACAGAGGGGATATGTTACTCCACAGGACGTCAAGAGCATTGGGCCTGATGTTCTACGGCACAGGGTGATTGTCAGCTATGAAGCTGAAGCCGAAGACAAAACAAGCGAAAACATCATTAAGACTATTTTTGACAACATCGAAGTGCCATAGAACTGTAAAGAGCTGAGACGATGATACCACAGGAATTAATCAAAAAAATAAGACAAATTCAGATATATACCTCCAGGATGGTAGATGCCAGCTTTGCAGGGCAATATGAAAGTGTCTTCAAAGGCCGGGGTATGGAGTTCGACGAGGTTCGTGAGTATATACCGGGTGATGATATCCGTTCCATCGACTGGAATGTAACTGCCCGCACCGGCAGGCCATACATAAAACGCTTCGTTGAAGAACGCGAGATGACTGTTATATTTGCGGTTGACTTAAGTTCATCGGAGGATTTTGGTACGGTAAATAAAGCCAAAAATGAACTTGCCGCAGAATTTTGTGCGGTAATGGCTTTTGCAGCAGCAAAAAATAATGACAAGGTCGGCCTTCTGATTTTTTCTGATCAGATAGAGTTATATATCCCACCTAAAAAAGGTGTCAGCCATATGTTGAGGCTTGTTCGGGAACTTTTATATTTTAAGATGCCAAAAAGGAACACAGATATCCGCCAAGCTCTTGACTACCTTGCTAAAGTCATCCGTAAAAGAGCGACAATATTCTTGGTATCCGATTTTATAGAAACCGATTTCAAAAAACCTTTGGGGCTTTTGAATAAACGCAATGACGTTATTGCAGTCTCGGTACGTGACAGAGCGGAAATTGCATTACCTAACGTAGGATTAATCGAACTTGCCGACGCCGAGACAGGCCAGATTACTCTCGTCGATACGTCAAGCAGGCAATTTAGGAATAAATACAGCAGCACAAGCGCACAGCGGTTTGATAATTTAGTCAATATGCTCCGAACTATAAATGTTGATTGTATCAGTATAAGCACTGATAAGCCGTATATACAGGATTTGGTAAGGTTCTTTCACATGCGACATAGACGTCACTGATTTAAACAGGTGTAATGACAATTAAAGTTTGTGAGGTATAAATTATGGAAGAAAAACTGGATTTTTCATTGCCTGAGAAAAAACAAAAATATTCTCTTGTGCCCAAATTGACCGTCATATTGCTTTTAGTTCTGGTGATCCTGACAATAGTGAACCTTCTAAGACCTTCTTATGAGAAACCACCATCAGTGAATTCTGCCTCATCGTTCTCACAAGATAAAATCAAGGAGCTGGCCTCAAAACTTGCCAGCCGTAATCTGTATACAAGAGCAGCAAGAGTCTGGCAGGATTATCTGTCCTCTGCCAAAGTGCCTGACACTGAACGTGCAAAGGCCCTTTTTCAAGTGGGTACATTATTTGAAAAGGCAGGATTGTATGAAGAGGCAATCGAGTACTACTACCGCAGTGAAATCACAGCTAAACTGTCAGAATTAGAACAGCAAATCAACACACATATCAAAGACTGTTTTGAAAAACTTGGCAAGTTCTCGGCCCTTCGATACGAATTGATGGACAGGACGAGCTTTAAAGAATCGGAAAAGGCTGGCAGCAGGATAGTTGCCGAAATCGGTGCGGAAAAAATCACCGAGTCCGACCTTGATGCGATTATCGAAAGAACTATTGACAACCAGCTTGCTCCAATGATGGCATTTATGACAACAGAGCAACTGAACGAACAAAAGAAGAAAATTCTTGAACAGTACAAAAACCCTTCAGCAAAACAGGAATTTCTTCAATCCTGGCTATCACAGGAGGTTTTATACCGTCAGGCTTTAGAGGAAAAACTATCCGAACAGTCTGATGTCAAAGGGGTTATCGAGGATATGGTTCGAAGTATATTAAGCCAGCAGCTAATGAACAAAGAGCTTGCAGATAAAATCAACATTACTGAAACAGATCTTCAAACATATTATCAAGCAAACAAAGATAAATACATTGAACCTGCTAAAGCGAGTATAAGCCACATTCTCGTTGAGAACCAACAGCAGGCCAATGATATTATGGAACGGATTAAAAACGGTGAGGATTTTGGTGAACTGGCAAAAGAATTTTCAGTCGACCAAAACACCAAAGACAATGCTGGTATAATTGATACTGATGTAAGAAAAGGTTCTTGTATTCCGGTTATTGGCGAAAGCAGTGAGCTAAACGAGAAAATTTTTGTTACCGATGCCGGAAAAATTTTGGAAGAACCGTTCAAAACAGAAAAGGGATGGGAAATAGTCAAGGTTAGGGAAAAATATCCTGAAAGACAGAAGAGTTTTGATGAGGTTAGACAGCAGGTGATAACAGCCTTATTGAGCCAGAAACGCCAGGATGTCCAAAGGGACCTGATAGATCAAATGATGAACAAGTACAATGTGATTATACATACTTCTGCACTCAGAAGCATAAAAGAAGCTGATGCCGGCGAATCCGCTGAATCTGTAAAATGAAGAATAGTGCCGTGGGATATATGCTGGGAAAACATTATAAGAAACTGTTTTGTGTGTATGTTCTGTTTTGTTGCGGCATGCTGCTGGTATGCGCGGGCTGTGAAAAAACAACAGTGGACAAAGGGCAAACAAAAGAATTCGAGATTGACAAAGAATACCAGCGAGGCCCTCTAACGGTTCATGTACGTGTGGATAAAACAAAGGCAACTATTGCTGAGACGATACTGCTTGAGCTTGAAGCAACTGTTGAGCCTGGCTTTGAAGCTCAAATGCCAAAAGTTGATAAAGTGCTTGAGAACTTTGGAATTGTTGAGTGGGATAATCTGGGCGACAAGCTTGACGAAAATAACAATGTAGTAAGCAGATACCGGTATCGTCTCGAACCATTTTTGTCGGGTACTTTCGCAATACCGGCTTTCACATTCCAATTTACTGATGTAAATAGCCAAGAAGAAAAGACACACGAACTTACAACTGAGCCAATAAATATTGAGGTTACTTCGCTTTTGGGCGAACAGAGAGCAGAATTAAAAATAGCCGACATAGAAGGTGTTGTTAACGTACCTACTAAATCCTCTTACTGGTGGATTTGGCTGTTGATTTTAAGCGGTACCATCGCTGCTGTAATTTTCTGGTTTCATCGAAGAAGTCAACAAGGTAGGGAGCTAGTTAGGATTTTTAAACCAGCCCATGAGATTGCATATGAGCGGCTGCGTTCTTTGATTGAACAAGACTTGGTGAAAACAGGCAAAATCAAAGAGTTTTATGAACGTATAAGCGATATTTTCAGACATTATATCGAGCATCGTTTTAATCTTAAAGCCCCGGAAAGAACCACAGAAGAATTTTTGGCTGAACTCTCATCGGCTAACGTACTTGCCAAACAAGACAGGGAGCATCTTGCAGAATTTCTCCAACACTGTGACCTTGTGAAGTTTGCTAAGTATGACCCCACAACTGAACAAATTCAGAAAACCTTTGATTTGGTTAAGGACTTTATAGAAACAACTAAATCTGATGAGAAGAAAATTGATGTCACAGAAATTGAATCCGAAAAAGTAATGGAAGTAGTGAGTGCATAACATGGAACTGTATTCGCCATGGGTATTATTAGTGTTTTTAACCTTGCCGGCGATTGTCTATATGAAACGACGCAGACAAACAGAAGCGGCAGTAAAATTTCCAAGTATTAAAGACATCCTGCACTGTCCTGTATCTTTGCGCCAAAAACTCAGGCCTCTGCTGAACATAGCAAGGTTTGCTTGTATATCCTTATTAATAATAGCAATTGCTCGACCAAGGAAAGGTACGGTGCTTTCGGAGATCTCCACTGAAGGTGTGGCAATAGAGGTCGTGGCTGACCGCTCCGGCAGTATGCAGGCGGAGATGGATTATTTCGGTCAGAATCTAAACCGTTTCGATGTGGTCAAAAGAGTACTTTCTGACTTTATCGAAGGTAATAAAAAGGGCTTAACCGGCAGAAGCGGCGACCTGATAGGCCTGGTAACTTTTGCCCGTTTTGCCGATACGACCTGTCCTTTAGTGCTCAGTCATAACGTTCTGCTCGAGTTTCTGAAAAAAACAGAGATTGTAAGGCTCCGCAGTGAAGATGGTACCGCTATCGGCGATGCAATTGCCTTGGCAGCAGCTCGATTGAAAAATGCTGAAGAAGAATTGCAGCAGAGAAGGGCAAGATTTATCGAAGATAGTGAACAGGCAAACAATGAACGGGAAAGCGGCTTCAAGATTAAAAGTAAGGTTATCATCCTGCTTACTGATGGAATTAACAATGCCGGTCAGTATGACCCTATCAGAACCGCTGAATTGGCAAAGGAATGGGGGATAAAAATATATTCTATTGGTATTGGCTCCGCTCAGGCCTATACGACCATTCAGACACCTTTGGGCACATATAAAATGCCAACAGGGCAGAATCTGGATGAAGGCCTGCTCAAAACTATAGCTGAAAGAACCGGCGGGTTTTACGGTCGAGCGGATGATGCTGAAACACTTGTGAAGATCGTCAAAAAAATCAATGACTTGGAAAAGACTGAGGTCAAATCCGTCCAGTATGCCCAATACTCAGAGCATTTCGGTCAATGGACTTTAGCGGCACTATTGATATTGGCTTTGGAAATACTGGCAAGATGTACAGTATTCCGTAAGATCCCATAAAGATAATTATGAATTTAGGTAATGACAAAGCGTTGTGGTTATTATTCACAATACCAGTGGTTCTGGTACCAGCTTATATCTGGTGTTTCTGGAAGAAGGCCCAAGCGCTTAAAATACTGGCAAGCACTAACATGCTGAAAAAGATTAACGTTTCAGTGAGTCTGAAAAAGCAAATATTTAAGGCCGTCCTATTGCTTTCAGCCTTTGCGATTATTGTAATCGCGCTTACACAACCTAGATGGAACCCGCGGGCCCAAAAAATAAAACGCCTTGGTAGAGATGTCTGTATTCTGCTGGATACTTCCCGTTCGATGTTGGCAGAAGATATCAAGCCAAGCAGACTCGAGCGTTCGAAGATAGCGATAAAGGATTTAATAGAAACCCTTCAAGGTGACCGAATAGCAATTGTCACTTTTGCAGGCAATGCAGCGATAAAATGCCCCTTAACCCAGGACTATGCCTTTGTACGTATGGTATTGGATGACATATCAACTGAAAGCACAACCAGAGGAGGCACAATGATTGGCGATGCTATCAGGAAGGCCGCTGAGGATGTTTTCGACAGACAGAGCAGAGAGTACAAGGACATTATTCTCATTACAGATGGGGAAGACCACGGCAGTTTCCCCGTTCAAGCTGCTGAAAAAGCCGCTAAAGAAGGTATAAGAATTATTGCGATAGGACTTGGAGATGAAAACACAGGCTGCCGAATCCCGATTACAGGCCCTGGTGGCGAAAAAACCTTTATGAAATACAAGGGACAAGAGGTTTGGGCCAAACTTGATGCTGACACTTTGCGTAAGATAGTTTATGCGACCGATGGTGGAAAGTATTTATCGGTAGAGCCGGGGACTACCCTGGATTTAGGACAGATTTATGAAGGACTTATCACCTCGGCACAAAAACGCGAGCTGGAATCAACAACAATGATGAAATACGACGAAAGATTTCAAATCTTTCTGGCGTTAGCTTTAATACTGATAGTGTGGGAGTACTTAACAAGTGAAAATAAAAAAGCTTAAAATTATATTAACAATGATTTTACTACTTAGTCAGCTTAGCTTAGCAAGTTCTGTTGAGGATTTGGTCCAGCATGGAAATAGTCTATACAATAAAGGAAATTTCAACGATGCGTTAAAAGAATATAACCAGGCCCTTATTGACCTACCCCAGTCACTCGAGCCCAAATTCAATAAAGCTAATTGCTACTTCCATCTGGACGACCTTGCTCATGCAATAGACCTATATAATGAAGTCGCCGCTGATAGTAAAGATATGAAATTGGTTGAGAAGGCCAAGTACAATTTGGGTAACTGCTACTTTCAGCGGGGCTCCAAGCAAAAGGACTCGAATCTTCAGAAAGCTATGGAAGATATGCAAACTGCTATTGTGTGCTGGCGTAGTGCATTGGAAATCAATCCTGAAAATCAAAATGCTGCAAAAAATATAGAAGTTGCCCGATTGACTATCAAAGATATTATTGACCAGATCAATAAGCAAAAACAAGAGCAGCAACAACAGGCAGAAAAACAAAAACAGATTCAGCAGAAGCTTAAAGAACTCACCGAAAAACAAAGGGCTCTGGCCCAAAAAACACAAAAAACAAATGACCGGATTAAAGAAGGGCAAATCGGCCAACAGCAAGCCAAAAGCAGTTTCAAACAGCAGGCCCATGCTCAATCGCAACTCAAGGCCAAAACAAAACAAACACTGCAGCAAATGCTTCAACAAGATCCCAATCAGCCTTTGCAGCAACAAATACAGCAGGCTGTGGGTGAACTTGAGCAAGCCATTGGTGCTCAATCAGATGCTGAAGTACAACTAAAAGCCTCAGAGGGTAGAGATGCAAAAAAATCACAGGACAAGGCAGTTGAGCATCTCGAAAAGGCCTTAAAAGAGCTATCTGGTGGAAATCAAAATCAGGAGCAAAAGCAGCAGGAACGGCAGGAACAATCACAACAGGGTCAAGACCATAATGAAGCTCAACAGCAACAGCAAGAACAACGGGCTGCCCCAGTGACCGATGCCACTGTACAGGAAATATTAGACAAGGAACAGCAAGAAAAAAGACAAAGGCAAGTCCTCCAACGAGGCAGTTATCAGAAGGTTGAAAAAGACTGGTAATATGAATTCTCTTACGAAAAGTATTTTTATGCTCTTACCTTTTTTGGTATTCCTGACAGGCAGTGCCAAAGCGGCTGTGAGGGTCTTTGCTCAAGTTGATGCTTCAAAAGCTATTTATGTCGGCGAAAGTTTCGGTTACCATATAATTATAGATGGGGATAACAAAGCAGGTCAGGTCGATCTTACACCTTTAGCCCAATATAATCCGCAAAGTGCAGGCAATAGAGATGTTTCACAGACATCGATAAGTATAATTAACGGCAGAACAACTAAAAACATCACCAAACGGTATGTAATGAGTTATTCACTTGTTTCCAACCAGGCCGGGCAAGTACACCTTCCGCCTGTAACAGTAATTCTTGATGGAAAGAATTACCAAACCAATCCTGTGAAAGTTAACATACTAAAACCTGGTACAACCGACCAATTAGACCTTGAAGTTACTTTGTCAGAGCAGCGATGTTATGTTGGTCAGCCTGTGATTATGACAGTAAAATTCTATATATCAGCTGATATTGGTGATTTTCAATTCAATATACCCGCTCTTACCGGCAGCGACTTTTATATTGAAGAACCGGATATAACAAATCAGCAGGCAAAAGAGTATAACCTTGGCAATGGTATAATTGCCCACGTAAGCCAATATCGCACAGTTCATAATGGCAGAGCTTCGATATTGTTATCGTTCAGTAAGGTTTTGATTCCCAGATACTCCGGAGAAATAGTAATTCCCCCTGCTTCTGTTTCTGCTGATATTGCAGTAGGCAGAACGCTATCCCGAGACCGGTTTTTCGGCGATGATTTCTTCGACGGTTTTTTTGGGGCACAGAAAGAATACAAACGGTTCATGGTAAGTTCACAGCCTTTGAAGCTGACGGTATTGCCTCTTCCTGAAGAAGGTAGACCATCAGGATTCTATGGTTTGGTTGGCCAATATTCAATTGAAGCATCCGCGACACCGACAAAAGTTAATGTAGGTGACCCTATCACACTAACAATCAAAGTAGGTGGCGGTAAGTACTTGAAACCAGTTCAGTGGCCCGCGCTGGAGGAGGTTGCCGAACTGGCTAATAATTTTAAGATCCCATCAGAAAAAGCATCCCCGACAATTGAAAACGGCTACAAAGTCTTTACTCAAACGATACGAGCCAACAACGATAAAATCTCTGAGATTCCAGCGATCCCACTTGCTTTTTTTGATGCAAATAAGGGCAAATATGAGATTGCTAAGACAAAACCGATAAAACTCGATGTATTACCGACAAAAATACTGACTCAGGCAGACATAGAAGGCCTCGATTTTAAACCTGTTAATAAAAAAGTGGAAGCCATAAAGAAGGGGCTTTCCGCAAATTATGAAAGCCTCGATGTCCTGACAAATCAGAGTTTTTCGCCATTAGTTGCTGCTGTAAGTGCCCCATATTTGTTAATTTGGGCTGGACCTCTGGCTTTGTTAGTTGTTAGTTCACTTATTAAATTATTCACATATACAACCCCGGAAAAAGTCGCCGACAGACGCAGAAAGACTGCTGCCGGCAAAGCTGTCAGCCAGTTAAAACAGATTGCCTCTTATTCCGCTAAGCAGCGGAACGAACTACTTGCCTCGACGATGAAACAATATATTGGTGACCGTTTTGACAAAATCGCAGGTTCTCTTACTTCTAATGATTGCTTTGATGTTATCATTTCACAAGCGGACGACAAACAAAGCGCTGAAGAATACAAGGAAATCATAGCAAACTGTGAAGCTGCCCGGTATGCCTCTGCAGAACAAGTTTGTGAATCTTCAAAAATAGAAAAGGCTATAGAGCTTATTAAAACTATAGAAAAGAAGTCAAGAAAATGACGACCACTAAAAAGTTATTAATATTCTGCTTATTTTTATTAGTTACTGCAGTTCCTGTAAAGGCTAAGCTTCCAAGGGAAGAAATGCATAAATTATATAACCAGGCAAACGATGCCTTCAGGCAGGCCAATTCTACAAAGGATTCGGAGCAGGCTGAAAGACTATACGAAAAAGCAATACTTAATTTCGAAAAAATTTTAGAAGAAGGACATATCAAAAATGCCAAGCTATATTACAACCTTGCAAATGCTTATCTTCTGACAGGCCGGCTTGGCAAAGCTATTTTAAATTATCGCAAAGCTGCAAAAATAGATGACTCCGACGAAAATATTCAAAAAAATCTGGCTTTCGCTCGCAGCAAAAGAGTAGATAAAATTGCCATAAAAACAGAAAAGCGTATTCTGCATACACTTTTCTTCTGGCACTATGATTTCTCACTTAAAACTAAGTTCATTCTTACATGTATTTTTTTTGGAGTCGTTTGTTTATGTATATCAGCTATAATATGGTTTGGTAGAAATAACGCGCTTACTGTATCTGCAATAATCTGTGGAATTTTGATGTTTTGCTTTTTGGGATCAGTTGTTATCGAATACAAAATACAGGGAAGTCAGGTTAGCGGAGTAATAATAGCCAAGGAGGTTATCGCTCGTCAGGGTGACGGAGATAATTATCCACCCAGTTTTAAAGAGTCTCTTCATGAAGGCACAGAATTTGATTTACTTGAAAATCGACTAGGTTGGCTTCATATAAAACTTTCTGATAATAGTGACGGCTGGATTCCTGAGAATTCTGCCGAACTGATTTAAATAAGGAATAGCATAGAAGATTGTTTAATATCAAAGGGAAAAAGCATGATAAGCATAATATTACCTATGAAGCAGAAAATCCCTATCACGCGAAAAAAGTGAAGGATACCAATAAGACAGAATTGAAAGGAAAGGATACCAGACTTCTCACTCAGGATAATGCCGAAGAATTTTCTGTGAAGCATAAAGGGTGGATTTACCAAATCCCGGACTATAAGGCTGGTAATATGACCAAAAACTTTCTGAATTACTGGAAGTTGAACCAGAGCTTGGAGGGTGTAAAATAAACTGTGTAAATGGTCATAGGTATGTTAAACTTTTTTATGAAATGGACTTACTATGACCAAAAAATAGGACGAAAAATATCCGACTACCAGCAAAATGTGGCGACGGCACTGGCAAAATGTTATACCATTCTTTCTTTGACTATCCAGCCGACGTTCGCAAGGTTATCTATACGACAAATGTCATTGAAGCAATCAACCGTTCGCTGCGAAAGGTTATGATATAGGTTTTAGTGCGGTCGAGGGTGCTTGTAAGCACGTGATTGGTAAAGGATTGGAACAATACGGGATAATATTGGCTCGTCAGAGACATTTGGCTTGCGGGTTAGCTGGCTGAATAAAAGATGGGATAAGCTATGGTCACAAAAGCCACTGGCAGCTTGAAAATCCACCTACAAACTTGACGGACACCTCTGTTTATGCTATTTGTTGAAAATAACTTGACCTTTGCCGAGGTGAAACGTAAAATCGTATGGATTGCACAGCACACAGCACAATGCCGGGATGTGTAGTCCGCACAGGCAGTGGATGATTGGAAGTATGTTCCCGCTGGACTTTATTCCGCACCACGATGCGGGGCGGGAACGGGAACCCCTACGAAAGCAGGGGGAAAGGAGCTTGTTTTGAGTACACTTACAAAGATTTTAATAATTTTGCTGACAGTATCATCGATTTTTCTTTGTGGTGTTGTGGTAACTTATGTCGGCAATGCTGATAATTACAGGCAAAAATACAATAGCATCAGAAACGAAAGAGACAGTCTGGATAAAAAAGTTGACGCTCTTACCAAACAGATAAATAAAAATATAAGCGAAAAACAACAAGTAGAAGACAAATTAAACGAGAAAATCGCCTCACTCAAAGCAAAGACCGCGGAATTAGAGAGCAAACTCGAAGACGCCGAAAGAGAAAAGGCGATTCTTCTTCAGAAAGTTGACAGTTGGACAAGTATAACCAGGGATTTCTATGAGACTAACGACAAACAGGGTCAGTTATTAAAAAATACTCTTGCTGAGTTAAACAAAGTCCAGGCCGAACAAATCAAGCAGAAAAAGGAGCTTGATGAAACCACAACCGCTCTTGTTGAGAAGATGGCCATAATAGAAACGCTGGAGTCCAAAACGAAGCGTCTGCTTGAGGAAAAGTCTGAATTGCAAAGCAGACTGGACAAGATGCTGCGGCCGTTTGGCAAAGCCACTGCAGAAACTGCTCCGGTTACACCTCCAATAGATACAGTAAGGCCGGCCGCAACTGAAACCAAGGGAATTGGCCTGCAGGGGTTGGTAACGGAGGTGGACTTGAAGAACTCTTTGGCCGGTATATCTCTCGGCGCAGCCGACGGAGTCAAAGAAGGAATGAGGTTCCATGTCTCCCGTGGCGATGAGTTTCTTTGTGATATTCTCATTATAGACGTTGATTCTAAAAAGTCTGTTGGCGTGCTGGAGCTTGTGCAGCAGAACCCGCAAATTGGCGATAATGTGGCTACTAATTTGTAAATGGCAATAATCAATAATCAATTGTTATGAGGTTGAGATATGAGTCCTGAGGGGCAGAAGCGCATCGGAAAAGCGTTGGCGTTTAATAACCTTTATACAGTTATTCTGGCGTTGGCATTTGGTGTGGTATTGGCCACTGCGGCGCTTGTCGCATATAAATGCTACTTTCAGTACGGAACAATCTTTAAAATACCACAATAGATAGCGGATAACGAATAGGGAAAACTATACGCTGTACCCTGTACGCTGATTAGAAGGGAATCGATGATGCTACTGGACACAATTTTGGGCTGGTTCAGTATGGATATGGGCATCGACTTGGGAACGTGCACCACCCTGGTTTGCGTTCGCGACAAGGGGATTGTCCTCAACGAACCCTCTGTGGTTGCTGTCCGTAAGGGGACCAATACTGTTCTCAACAATGGTGAAGCAGTTGGTCTGGTTGCGCGTGAAATGCTTGGTAAAACACCCGGCTCGATTAGCGCAATAAGGCCATTAAAAGACGGCGTAATCAGCGACTTCGAAATCACCGAGGCGATGTTGAGTTACTTCATAAGAAAGGTGCATGACAGGGGTGGACTTGTTCGGCCACGGGTAGTAATTGCCGTGCCGAGCGGGATAACCGCAGTCGAGCGAAGGGCGGTCATTGACAGTGCCGAGCGTGCCGGAGCACGCAGGGTTTATCTTGTTGATGAGCCGATGGCGGCTGGAATCGGCTCCGGTTTGCCGATTACGGACCCTACTGCCTCGATGATTGTCGATATTGGGGGTGGAACTACAGAAGTGGCTATATTAAGTTTAGCCGACATTGCTACCTGTGAGTCAATTCGTATCGGCGGCGACGATATGGATGAAGCGGTGATTAATCATCTCAAGAAAACTTACAACTTGCTCGTCGGCGAAGCAAGAGCGGAAAAAGTCAAGATACAAATCGGCTCTGCAACTGCAATGGACGAGGAATTAACAATGGAAATAGCCGGCAGAGATACCATTTCGGGACTGCCAAGGAAAATTGTTATAACAAGCGAGGAAATTCGCGAAGCACTCCGCGAACCAATCTCTGCAATTATAGATGCAGTTACCAGAACACTGGAAAAAGCTGAGCCGGAACTGGCTGCCGATTTAATCGACAACGGTGTGCATATCTGCGGCGGTGGCTCACTGCTGAGAGGAATGGATACTGTATTGGCAAATGCGACCGGATTAAAGGTCGAAAGAGTCGATGACCCGTTAAGCTCCGTAGCCCGTGGGACAAGCGTATATTTGGAAAACCTCGAACTCTGGAAGGATACGATGGACCACAATGAATACGGATGGCAATGATGTTCTGCCTGATACGACATACACAACACGACATAGGATAATGGCAAGGAAGCGAATCAAAGTTTCCAGACGAATGCTGTTTGCCTGGTTTATATTAGGCGGCTTTATTTTACTTTTCACCCCACAGAGCGTAACGAACAAGTTTCAGTTTGCTTTTGCAAATATTTTTCGATGGCCTTTAAGTATTGGAAGGGGCATTTCACTCTCTGTGAGTATGCGGCCCGCCACAGGCGGGCTTACGAACCCTCTTGGCACCAGAGAGAATCAATACCAGAACCATATTGCCAACCTTCAAGAACAGTTGCGTCAGGAACACCGAAAGCTCGAAGAGCTTTCTGGCCTGCGCAGCAGATTTGCTTTTGAAGGAGCGGCTTTTGTGCTCGCTGATATTAGCAGAACCGTTACAGACGGCTCGCACGCCGAGCTTTTCATCAACCGTGGCGAAAATGACGGGTTAGCCAAAGGCCAGTTTGTTATGGCTGATAACAGCATTATTGGGACTATATCAGACATCTCGCCCAGAATGGCAAAGGTCAGATTGATTACGGATTCGGACTCTAAAATAGAAGTGAAGATAGCCGGAGCCAACCGGCTGATGGAAGGCATTGGCAACAACTCGGCTAAAATTCGTCAGTTGCTTCGAAAGAAGCACAAAGTCAAAATTGGTGATAACGTTTTCGCCATAAAGAAACCGGGATTGCTGGATGCCCCGATGATTACAGCAAAAGTGGCCCGCTGCGAAAGGGACGATGAAAATCCGTTGGGCTGGGATATAACGGTTGAACCCGCCTGTGAAATAGAAACGATAAAAGATGTCGCAGTAATTGTGATGAATCCACAAAAGTAGCTGGGGATGTTCGAATGCACTGGTTCAGGTTTGCGGTTTTGGTCTGTATAGTTACTGTGCTGCAGGCCGGGTTCTTGGCGAATCTGGATATCAAGCCCGATTTACTGTTGACTCTTTTAGTATTTTTTGCTGTCTATTGCAACACTACCGAGGCAATCATAACCTCCTTTGTGCTTGGTTTTGCCGCTGATATTATTGGTTATGCGATGGGGCCGCAGACAATCAGCTTTGGTTTGCTTGGTACGGCTCTGGCGTATCTTCATCGTGTAATTGCCATCCGGAAGATGTCTTATCAGGCACTTACGATATTCTTAACCTGCTTTTTGGCTGGCATTGTAGTGCATTTTTTAACCTTTCTAAAAGGCCGTCCAACTTGTTCTGATATGTATGCCGTTCTTTTTTGGACATCGCTGTGTTCGGCCATAGTGGGGCCGTTTTTGTTTTCACCTTATGCCTGGTTGATGCGTATGAAAATAAACAGATTCTGCTAACACTAATATGTACGACAAGCGAATCAAGATTTTTGTTATCCTCGTGGCGGCTTTTTTTCTGATTTGTCTGCTGCGACTGATACAAATGCAGTTGCTGTCCGGCTCTTCTGTCCAGGGTAATATCGCAGAACTAAAACGCCAAAGGGGCGTGGCACGGCAGCTTAAAACCGTCAGAGGTAAAATTCTGGATAGAAACGGCAGAGTGTTGGCCGTCGATGAGCCGCAATTTCAACTGTGCATAAATTACACACTTGGCTGCTTTTTAGACGAGCGTGTTCAAAACGCAAAGTTACTGAGAGCATCCGGGAAACAAAATGCGGAGCGGGCAACATCAAAAGTACGGAAGGAAATTGAAGACCGGCTTGAGGATTTGCAGCAGATAATCAACAAGTGTGCGCTCTTTGGTCCTGAAGGCGAAGATATTGAAAACAAAATCAGAAGAATAAACGATAAAATATGGAACTTACGCACCTATTTGACACGGAAGCGAGCCGGGCTGTCAATTGCAGATTTTAAAAAGAAATTTCCAAATCCGAATGACCGGCTTATACACATCAGCAGGACTGATATTGTGGAGATGCATAAAAGTTATCCACTGCTGGAGTTGAAAACTGATGACGATATTTTCACCGCTCAGCTGGAATTTGCGGACGTCAACGGCATCAGTATCCTGCCGAAAGCCAGAAGATTTTATCCTTACAGCTCGGTTGCAGCCCAGACAATCGGCTGGGTCGGGCAGGCACAACCAGACGATAAAAAGCTCTTTGAGAACGACGAATTATCAAGTTATCTGGAAGGAGAGCTTTGTGGACGGGATGATGGAGTTGAATATGTCTGTGAGCCAATCCTGCGCGGCAGACGAGGCGAAGTTTTTTACGACATAGACGGCAAACGAGTAGAGCGAGCCGTGGCTGAATTCGGCAGGGACGTTAAACTGACGCTGGATATAGAGCTTCAAAAAAAAATAGAAAATTATCTGACTAACTGCGAGTTTAATCCAAATTGCGAAAAGCCAACAGCGGCGGTTGTCATTGACGTTGCAACAGGACAAATCCTGGCGTTGGTATCATTGCCGGTTTTCGATTTGAACCGTATCAGGTACAATTACGGTGATATTGTAAGCGATGCTAATGAGCCGCTGCGAAATCGAGCGATAAATAAACAGTACCCGCCCGGCTCGGTTGTAAAGCCAATGATTCTTATTGCAGGTCTTGAGTCGGGCAAAATTACTCCCGATGAGATTATCAGTTGCCCTGCCGAAAAAGCCCCAAAGGGCTGGCCAAACTGTTGGCTGTACAACAGATACCACCTCGGCCACGATGATAAATGGGAGTACGATGGCGGTAATAACGCTCGTAACGCCATCAAGGGCAGTTGCAATATCTATTTCTCCCGCCTTGCTGATAGAATTGAACCTTCGGTTTTACAGCAATGGCTACTGAGGTTTGGCTATGGCAAAAAAATCCCGCTCTCGGCCACAATCACCACATCAGGACACGAGCCACGTGAATTAAGACAGGCGCCGGGGAAAATATCATCAGGCAAATTCAAAGATGTAATTGCACCGCAGGACAGAAGATGGTTCGGCATAGGCCAGGGTGATTTTCGCACTACACCATTACAGGTGGCGAACGCAATGGCCGTCATTGCCCGTGGCGGATTATATAAATCACCCCAGCTTTTTGTGGTGGATGACCCCAACAACTCAAAATTCAAAATTCAAAATTCAAAATTCAGTTCGATTACCCTTAACATTTCTCCACAAACTCTGGATATTGTTCGCGATGGTATGAGCGCTGTTGTCAACGAGGAAGGCGGAACGGCTTACGAACAATTTGCTTACGCCGGCTTTGCCGAGCGGGACGTAAAAGTTTACGGCAAGACCGGCTCAACGGAAAAACCGGCAAACGCATGGTTTGCAGGTTTCGCTGAAGACAACAAAGGCCACAGTATATCAATCGCTGTTGTTGTCGAGGGTGGCCGGCACGGCTCAAGCGACGCAGCGCCATTGGCCCGTAACATCATCGGCTTCTGCATCGAAGACGGGTATGTAGGCCAATCAATTGACTACTGACTATTTTCCGCCTGCGAGACGTTCGAGATAGTTAAGGGTTTTTTCAAGTATCTTGGCAGCCACCGGAGCAGCTACAGTTCCGCCGGTGTAGCCCTTGCCGAGTTCTACGTTCGGCTTGCGGATTGAAACCAGAACCACAACAGCCGGCTCATCAGCAGGGGCGCCTGCTATAAAGGATGCGATGTAATCGTTGTCGGAATAACCCATTTTGTCGCTGCTGGCGATATTAGCGGTGCCCGTTTTACCAAATACTTGCCATCTTTTCAGTTTGGCTTTTTTACCGGTTCCCTCATTAACAACGCCTGTCAGGGCATCGCTAACAATCCAGCGTGCAACTTCGGGATGTACCACAAAGCCAACCGCCGGCGGCAACTGTTTCATCTTAATAATCTCTCCGCTGTTTCCTACCATCGCCCTGACCAGAAACGGACGAACTGAGCGACCGCCGTTGGCGAGTATGCAGAAAGCC
>Ga0164318_10002223_pt1 | contig 17878 bp, 21 predicted proteins | sample GuaBasSedimGuay9_FD_113734 | JGI IMG/M metagenome (GOLD analysis project Ga0164318, IMG submission 113734) | Subseafloor sediment microbial communities from Guaymas Basin, Gulf of California, Mexico - Guay9, Core 4571-4, 0-3 cm | ecosystem: Environmental > Aquatic > Marine > Hydrothermal vents... | reverse complement strand
AGGGTTAACTCCGAAGCGTGTTTACCAAAGTATGTTTCTGCAGCAGCCTCAACGCCATACGCTCCCTCTCCATAGTAAATCTGATTGAGATACATTTCCAGTATTTCATCCTTTGAATATAATCGTTCTATTTCTACAGCTAAAATCGCTTCCTGTATTTTTCTTATAAACGTTTTCTTCTTTGTCAAAAACATGTCTCTTGCCAGTTGTTGAGTTATTGTGCTCGCACCCTCAACCTTTTTTCTTTTTATAATATCCTTAACAAGAGCTCTGAAAATTGTGTAAATATTTATTCCCCAATGTTTCTCAAATTGCCTGTCTTCCACTGCTATTGTAGCATATATTATATTTTTGGATATCTCATCTATAGGTACCCATCTCCTGTTTTCAATATAATATTCTCCCATCGTTTTGCCTTTCTTGTCATAAACCACCGTTGCCAATTTATGTTGGTAATTCAACAACTTATTCATGTGCGGGAGATATTTTACAAACCAGAATACCGATCCCGAGAATATTCCCAACAAGAGAAACAATATGGAAATCAATATTATCTTTTTATTCATCTGTTATTGTAACTCCTTAGTCCCGCCTCCAGCACGTTCATAGCATCTTCAAGATCTCTCTCATTTAAAACATATGCAATCCTTATTTCGTTTCTACCTATACCTTTAGATGCATAAAATCCCTCCGCAGGAGCAACCATAGTAGTCTTCCCGTTCAGATTAAAATCTTTTAACATAAAAACAGTGAACTTTTCGGCATCATCAACAGGTATTCTAACAACAGTATAAAAAGCCCCTTCCGGTTTCATTGTAAAAGCCCCCTCTATTTTCTCTATATAGTCGTAAACAACATTCCTTCTCCGCTCATACTCCTCAATCATTGGCCCCATAAATTCATCCATATGCTTAAAACCTTCTATTGCACCTATCTGCTCAACGGTCGGTGGGCACAGGCGAGCCTGCCCTAACTTCATAATTCCTTTTAATATATTCTCATTCTTTGTTGCAATATAACCGATTCTAGCACCACATGCACTAAATCTCTTTGATATGCTGTCCATCATTATGGCTAACTCCTCAACTCCTTCGAGGTCAAATATACTGACATGTTTTCGATTATCAAATGTAAATTCTCTATAAACCTCGTCGGATAATATATATAGATTATGCTTTTTTGCTATATTTACCAATCTCTGCATCTCTTCCATGGTTAAAATGGTCCCCGTCGGGTTGTTTGGAGAACAGATCAATATACCTTTTGTTTTTTTGCTTATTTTTGAAATTATTTCTTCCTCATCGGGTAAATGAAAACCGTTCTCAACCTTTGATGTTACAGGAACAATCTTTACGTTCGCCTGTTGAGCAAAACCGTTATAGTTCGTATAAAATGGTTCAGGGATAATTATCTCGTCTCCGGGATCACAGATAGTCATAAGTGAAAAGATTATCGCTTCACTTCCCGCTGTTGTTACAAAAATATTATCTTCTCCCATTTCTATCCCTTTCTTTCCCAAATATCTTGAAATTTCTACTCTAAGAGCCTCTAAACCGTTTGAGGGGCCATATCGTAAAACTTTATCCTTATAATTTTTCATTCCTTCTATAATATATCTCGGTGTTTCTATATCCGGTTGTCCTATATTCAGGTGATACACATGTATTCCTCGTTTTTTTGCCTCATCTGCGTAAGGTATAAGCTTTCTTATGGGAGAAGCTTGCATTCCTTTTATTCTATTGGATATATTTAATGACATAAAATAACCTCCTATTTCGGGCAATATAACATAAATAGCTATTATTGTAAAGTTTAGGGAACACAATATTAATTATTATCTGTCTTTTATCAGCTTTTCAAAATATATATTGTTCTTTTCTACTCTAATCTTTTCCTTTCTTGAACCTGTTTTTGGCATTGACAATATAAATCCATTATTTTTCTTTTCATAAATAAAACCTTTATTGGAAATTATGTCTATTGTATCTATTTTTGGGAAAGCAATGGTTAATTCATATAAATTGTCGGGATATTTTCCATATTTGTCTTTATATTTTACTAAATTTTCTCCCAATGTTATATACTTTACAAGGGACTTTATATTCTGCCTTATAATAAGATCCTCTCTTTTTAAGGGATATGTCTTTTGTAAATATTCCTTATTCTTGTTTATGCTGTATATTTCCAGAGCGATTAGAAATAGACCGAAAATTAAAAGCAGTGCTAAAAGTTGTTTTTTTCTTACTTCAATTTTTATTTCTTCTATCTCTTTCTCATATTCTTCTTCAAGTATATAATCAAAACATTTTTTACAGTAATACCTGTCCCCATCACGATACGCTATACATTCCCTGCATAGCGGTGCATTACATCTGTAGCAATGTACTATTGCCTTTCTGTCCGGATGATATTTACATACTTCATTCATCGAATAACGCCGGTAAAAATCCCTTCTCCTTTATAAAAAAATCATTCCATATTATGTCATTATAATGTTCTCTTGCATCAAAATATATTCCCATCATTTTATATTTGTTATTATACATGGTTTTGTTCACATCGTTCACCTTATCAATCATGACATAAGAACTATCGCTAATTTTTATATAGATAAACTCATGTTTTCCAAAAGCGTCCTTCAGGTTAATTCCCACTTCACCAATACTGTTCGGCAATTTATTATAATAAATAAAATAATTATAAAGCGCTCGTCTTGCAACATCCATGTTCCTTGCGCTCCTTACCCCTTCTATGTAACCCATAATAATCGCTATATTTGGCACAAATAACACTATAATTAATATAATTATTACGATAATAGAAACATACTTAAATATAGTATATGTGTTTTTCATGATTCCTCTTTAATATTATATAATAAAAAATTTTTACTATCAAGTGTTTTCTCTTATTTACTGTTATGATTGATATTGTAGCTTAATTTTATCCTATACAGTATAAATTCTAATTTATTTCATAATTTTTGATATTCTTGACACTCAATTTAAACTGTGGTAATCTAACTAAATCATGAGTGATATTATTAATAACAAATGGCAGAGAGTGCTAAGCATAATTCAAAAGGATTTGAAAGAATATACCTTTTCAACATGGTTGAAACCAACAAAGGCTTCTTCTCTAAATAAAAACATTTTGTATGTTGATGTCCCCAATGCGTTTTTTGCCGACTGGATTAATGAACACTATTTGCAGAGACTCGAAGAAATTTCCAAAGACATTTTCAATTTAAACATAAAAATAAAACTCAACCCTATTTCCGACAACAGTGAAACCTATGTGAACAATATTAAACCTGATCCGGTAGTAACATCTGAAGAAATCTCCGTATTTTTACCTAAATATACATTCGACTCATTTGTTGTTGGTAGTAGCAATCAATTTGCATATGCCGGAGCCAAGGCTGTTGCCGAAAAACCGGGAAAACTTTACAATCCCTTTTTTATATACGGAGGTGTAGGCCTCGGAAAAACACATCTTGCACAGGCTATAGGTAATTACCTTCTTGGAAATAATAAAAAATATAAAGTTTACTATACTCCTGCAGAGAAGTTTATGAACGACCTCGTTATGGCATTTCAGACAAACTCTACTCTGGAATTCAAAAAGAGGTACAGGCAATATCATGTGCTTATACTAGATGATATTCAATTTTTATCGGGTAAAGTTCGACTTCAGGAAGAGATTTTCCACACATTCAATGCTCTTTATAATTCACATAGACAGCTTGTAATAACAAGTGATAAACCGCCGAGAGAGATTGAAAATCTCGAAGAACGCCTTGTTTCACGATTCCAATCAGGTCTCATTGTAGATATTCAACCGCCAGACCTTGTAACGAGAATTGCTATTTTGAAGAATAAAATAGAGAAAGAAAATCTTTTTATTCCTGAAGATGTCATATTTTTTATAGCAGAGAATATCACATCAAATATAAGAGAACTTGAAAGTGCTATTATCAAACTTCTTGCTTTTGCTTCTCTCACAAAGACAAATATTGATTTAAAAACAGCGGAACTTGCACTAAAGCCGCTGATTTCCACTACAAATAAGAAAGAAGTAAGTTTTAATAAAATACTCGAATATATTGCTCGGGAAACCGATATAAACAAAAATATCATATTAAGTGAACGTAGAACTGAAAATATTGCCCTTGCCAGACAGATTATTATGTATTTGGCAAGAAAACTAACATCTCTTTCTCTTAAAGAGATTGCTTTTAAATTAAATAGAAAAGATCATACTACTGTAATGTCAGGAATAAAAAAGATCGAACAAAGAATGGCAAACGACAGTGAATTTAAAGAAAAGATAAACACATATCTAAGTGGATTAAGTAATGAATAACCTGTGGATAAGAATGTTGAAAACTAAAATTTTGTTGTTATCCACTTTTTTAAAAAAATTTTCCACATACATACTGATAACTAAATACGCATATTTGCTTTATTTATCAAAATTATACACATATCTACATTATTACTACTACAAATACAATAATAAAAATTATAGTATTAATACATAATTAGGAGGAACTATGAAATTTACAGTTAAAAGAGATAGTTTATTAAAAGTTTTACAAAAAGTAACCGGTATTGTTCCACAGAGAACTTCTTTTGAGATACTGACAAGTATATACATTCATACGCTTGAAAACAAAATTGAAATTTCAAGTACCGATCTTGATATTGCAATAACTTCATCATGTGAAGCCGATATAATTCAAAAAGGAGATGTCGTAATAAACGCAAAACGTTTTCACTTGTTTATAAAAGAGGTTTTTGATGATATTATTGAAATGGAAACTTCGGAAAGTGAATTTGTTATTAAAACTTCGAATGGTAATTATAAAATGCCACTTGCCGATGTAGAAAAATTTCCTCAAATTCCTGAATTTAGTAATCCGCCTATTTTTACCATTGAACCGTCAAAATTGATTGATTATATTGATAGAACTTCATTTCTTGTTTCAAAAGATGAAATGAAACCCAGTATAACAGGTGTATATTTTTATACAGATGGTGAGAAGCTGTATATCGTGGCAACAGACGGACATAGACTTGTGGAATTAAAGGCAAAAGAAGTCCAATTAAGTGGGAAAATAAATGCTATAATTCCGCCGAAATCACTAAATCACCTGAAGAGAATTACAGAAGAAGAGAGTATAAATATCGATGTTTATTTTGAATCAAATAGTGTGGGATTTAAGATAAACGGCGATTTTATCTCCACAAAGATAATTTCAGGAGAATTTCCCAATTACAAAGAGGTAATTCCAAAGGATAATAATAAAATCGTTCTTGTAGATAGAGACGAATTTTTATATGCTCTTAGGCGTATTTCTTTATTTTCAAACCCTGCAAACCATGAAGTTAAATTTATATTTTCTGATAATCTGATAAATCTCCAAGCAAGCGCAGCAAATATAGGAAGTGGAGAAGAAAAACTTGACGCAGAGTACAATGGAGAGCAATTAACCATAGGTTTTAATGCTAATGATTTTAGTGAAATAATAAAGAGAATCCCATCAAATAGACTTTTATTAAAATTAAACAACGAACTTAGCGCAACACTTATACTTCCAGAAGAAGACAACAGTGAATTCGATATATTTTATATAATGATGCCTTTAAGATTGGAGTAATATTTCCGATTTAAGAGGAATATTGGTATTTCGTTTTAAAAGGGTAGTTGTGATGCCGCTACCCTTTTTTCTTTCCCAGTTTACATTAGTCTCTGTCAACCCGCATGAGGGACTTCCTTCTTTTAGTATTATTTCATCCGGTTTTGTAATGGAAACAATAAGTAGAGTTTCCATAGCTCCCCTATGAAAATTTTCCGTTACATCTTCTCCGGCAAAGTTAATTACACTATCTCTTTCTGTGATTGTAGCTTTAATGCGAGGAGTTGATAATCCACCGAGTTGTTCGGGGCAAAATGGTATTATTAAAGCATCTTTGCAATATTCTATGACATCCTTATTGCGCTTGCTTTTACCGTCATATCTACATTTTATACCGAGAAGACAAGCGCTAACCATTATTCTCTTTTTAGAATTCGATTCCCTTTCTTGCATTAATCCCCTTTTCAAAGTAATGTTTTATATCCTTCATCTCAGTTACAAGATCGCATTTTTCAATTAATTCTTTCGTTGCTCCTCTTCCTGTTAGAATTAATTCCAATTTTTTATTCTTTTCATCAATTAAATCGTAAATATCGTTGTATTTTATTAGCTTAAAATATGCTGCAACAACTATTTCGTCGAGTATTAAGATGTCTATGGAGCTTTTTATATACTTTTTTGCGATATTAAGCCCCTTTTGTGCTTCCTTTATATCTATTTCAGAAGGATTGTTTATATCAACAAAATTTTCCGTGCCTGTTTGATAGAGTTCTATATTATTTAAATTTTTTATAGTGCGGACTTCTCCATAATCCCATTTTTTCATAAATTGAATAATAACGATTCTCTTTCCCCAACCGATTGCTCTAAGGGCAAGTCCCAGCGCCGCAGTTGTTTTACCTTTACCGTTTCCGGTATACAATTGTGTAAAACCTTTAAAATTCTCCATTGACACAATTATAATATAATGTATACTAAAGTCAATAGTTATTATCATGATTGGGAATATTATTTTTTACCTTACTTCATATACCGTAATACTCTTATCGCTACTCGTGTTTTTTAAGAGTATAGTATACCTTTTTGATACAAAAAGTATCAAATATAAAGGATTTATAAGTGTTTCATTGAACTTAATAGCACTTTTTACAACAATCTCAATTTTGACATTTGATATTAGGGATTTAAGTACACTTTTCACTTTAACCCCACATAATGCCGGGGGAATACTAGGTGTAATTTTAGGAAAGTATCTGTTGATTGCTTTTGGAATCGAGTCGTTTTTCATTCCACTATTATTTATATTTGTATCATATGCCCTTGTAAAAATAAATATTAAGCAGCGATTTTTATGGCTATTATTGGATTTGTACTTATTTTTTTTATTACTATTCCCATTTATGGGACTCACCGTTAACAATAAATTTTTTCTACTTTCAAATAGCGGGGATTTTTACATAAATGGCTCCATAGGTAAAAATGTTATTGAGGAATTAAAAGGATATACGGGAAATGTGGGTATTATTCTCATTCTTGTCGTTCTTTTTATTATTGCGGTATATTTGATACACCCATTCTTAATTCATAAAAAGAGATCCGAAAAAGAAGCAAAAATTTCAAAGAAAGAACCGATTGTAAAGAAAAAGGCTGAAGCCGTGAAAGAAGAGAAAAAGGAAATACCAAAAGAGAGAGAAGAAAAAAGAGGGGAAATAAAAATAAAACTGCACAAACCGATAAAGGAAGCCGTATATGAAGACATTTACAAGGATGAATTTAAAAAGGAATTCCTATCCGTTTTAGACGTGAAGAAGAGAAAAAATGTTAGTATAGATCCTTCCGAGTTGGAGAAAAAAGCAAAAACTCTCGTAGATAAACTTAAGGAGTTTGGTGTTAACGGTTATGTTAGCAATATAAGCACAGGTCCCGTAATAACGATGTTTGAATTTGTTCCTGCAAAAGGAGTAAAAGTAAGTAAAGTTGCAAACCTTAGTGAAGATCTTTCCCTTGCCCTTAAAGCCGAAAAGATAAGGATGATTGTTCCTCTTCCCGGTAAATCTGCAATAGGTATCGAAGTTCCAAATGTTGACAGAGAAAATGTATACCTCTTTGATGTAATTACTTCAAATAGATATGTAGAGTCAAAAGAAAAACTTGTAACGGCTTTGGGAAAAGACACATCGGGATACCCGTATGTGGCAAATATTGCAAAAATGCCACATCTTCTTATTGCGGGAACTACAGGTTCAGGTAAAAGTGTTTGTGTAAATTCCATTGTAGCCAGTTTGCTTTTCAGAAACACGCCGGAAGACGTTCGTTTTATAATGGTGGATCCAAAGAGATTAGAGCTTCCCGTTTACAATGGTATACCACATCTTGTAAGGCCTGTCATAACAGAAGCAAAAGAGGCGGTAAACGTATTGAAGCGTATCGTAGATTGGATGGAATTTAGATACAAACAATTCGCCAAGATGGGGGTTAGAGATATAGATGGATATAATGAGAAAGCAAAAATAAAAAAACCTTATATAGTAATTCTAATAGATGAGTTAGCTGATTTGATGATGACCGCCCCTGCAGAATTGGAACAAAATCTAACGAGATTGGCACAGATGTCCAGAGCTGTTGGGATCCATATGATTCTTGCAACACAGAGACCCTCCGTTGATGTAATCACAGGGCTTATAAAGGCGAATTTCCCTGCAAGAATAGCATTTCAGGTTGCATCCAAGACAGATTCGAGAACCATACTCGATATGAATGGTGCCGAAAAATTATTGGGAAGAGGGGACATGTTGTTTCTTCCTCCCGGGAAAGGAAAACCTATCAGATTACATGGAGCCTTTATAACCACAGAACAGGCAAAAAGAATAGCCTCAATGTGGGCGAGAATTCATATCGATAAAAGACTTGAGGGGAAAATAGAGAACCATAAGCAGTTTACAAGAGATTTGATAGAAAGAGATATAATATCTGTTATAGCGAATAGAGAAGGAACTCCGGGAGGAAAAGAGATCATAGATAATTTCGCCGCTTTGGAAAGCGAAAAAATAGAGATGAGCCACGAACAGATTGTTGATGTTTTGAATGAATTGGGTAGAAGTTATTATCCTTTCTTGGAGGAAAATGATAGCGAAAGGGGAATAAATGATGTATCTGCGAGTTATATTGAAGAAAATAATGATTTGGATGAGCTTTTTGATAGAGCAAAAGAAATTGTTATTCGCCATCAGGTTGCATCAGTTTCTCTTTTACAGAGACAATTGAAAATAGGATATGCAAGGGCTGGTAGGATAATAGATCAATTGGAAAAAGCGGGGATTGTCGGTCCCTATGTCGGTAGCAAATCGAGGGAAGTTTTAAAGGGGCGGGACGAATAAGCCCATAAAATAGGTTTGACAAAAGGAGTTTAAATATTTAAACTGTTGTTATGGATATAAATCTAAAATTAAACGATTTTAAAAAAATATTTGATAAATCAAAGGTAGGGGTATACATTTATACAAAAGAAGAGGGTGTAATATATGTGAACAAATCAATTTTATCGATTCTTGATTTAAAACGGGAAGATTTTACAGGATATAATTTTCTTCGCTATCTGGAAGATGAAAAAAAAGCGGAAATTATAAAATATGCAAACCTTGCATTTGCGGGATATGAAAAAGATATCCCTTATCCGATAGAAGTAAAATTCAATAATCATAAAAAAGAGAAGGAGATAAGATTTTATCCGGAAGTTATGGTATTAGACAATAACAAGAAGTGTATTGTGGGGTTTACTGTTGACATTACTGGAGAGAACGAAATAAAGAAAAGTGATAAATCGCTGAATTCAAATCGTGAAGTGCTGAATTTACTTGAAAATTTTAACAATATACTTACCGGAATATTAGGTTACACGTCGCTTTTGAAATTAAGAGAACAAAGAGAAGAGGACAGAGAAATTGTAAAACATATATATGATACTACTATTGAGGCATCCAAATTAATTAGTTCTTTCATTCCTTACCGGAATGAATTACCGGAAAAGTCGAACAACTTTCTTATTGCGGACGAAGATAGTATTTCCGTCACCGTTTTGAAAAAAATATTGAAAGAACAGGGGTATTCCGTAACAATTTTAAACGGAAAGAATATTAATGATGAAATAATAGAATATCCGAATAATATTAGAGGAGTTTTTATAGATATTTATATTCCGGGAATAAATACATTTGGGTTTATTTCCGATATATTGAACAAGAAAAATAATTCGGATGTTGTTCTTATGGCTCATGAGAGAGAACTTAAAGAAGTGCAGGATATTCTCGACATTCACGATGTTTTTTTTCTCCAGAAGCCGATTATTAAACAAAAAGTGTTGGAACTTTTAAAACTAATGGAAAGGAGTGAAACATGAAAAAACTATTACTTTTCTTAATTATTATTTCGATGACGTTTACAGTCGTGGTAAATGCTAAAATGCTTGCTGTCGGTGGGAGTTTCGGTATGGGCAATTTGTCAAACGATCAATTTTCATCAGATAGGGGAAATTTTAAATATGCCGGATTTGTGATGGTAAAAACACCGATTTTACCATTGCAAATTAAAGCAGGCGTGGAGTATAATAATAGCAATCAGGAGGATACAATTATAGGGATTCCGTATAACTCCATTCTTAGCAATCTTTCCTATTTTGCTTCTGCTGATTTCAGATATCATATAATTATGACTCCTCTAACCCCATATGTGGGTATAGGAGCGTCGTTTAATAGCCTAAAACGTACACTTAAAGCAGTATCTGGATCTGCTACTGTAACAAGTGATACGACATACAAAGCCGAAATAGGCGTTAATGGCCATATAGGGCTTTCAATAGAACCTGCAAAGACATTTGCGGTTTTTATAGAAGGAAATTACGGTCAAATATTTACAAATGATCTTAGTGATTTTGGAAATAAGAATATAGCCGATTTCGGAGGAAAAGCGGGGATAATTATTTATTTCTTTTAATCTAAAATACGAAAAGGGGCTTTTAAAAGCCCCTTTTTCTTTTTGCTATAAAATAGACAGTTAAGAGTTTTATAAAATCATAAATTATGAAAGGTAATATTCCGAGAGAAAATGCTTTGCTGAAATTCATATGCAAGAAAAAAGAGAGTTGAGCCCAGCCGAGAAAATAAATGGATAATAGTCCTGCTGAAAGAGAAAGAAAAATGCCCTTGTGTTTTCGAAATCGGGGTATAATGTATACCGCAACAAGAAAACCGATCAGATACCCCCCCGTTGGACCGAAAAGATGAGACAGTCCGCCGGTTGCTCCGGCAAATATTGGTAATCCGATTCCCCCTATAAGCAGATATGAAAATGTTGCTAATAGACCGTTTCTTTCACTGAAAATCGATGCAATCATAAGGACGGAAAAAACTTGCAGAGTAATAGGGACGGGATTTCCCGGAATGTAAATATAAACAAATGCGCTTAAAAATAGAGATATAACACCGAAAATAATCTGAAGAATGTCACTTGCAATGTCGGGTATGACTGTTCCGAGAGCATTTGTTACCTTTTCCATATAACCTCCTCTTTCAGCAAAGAGTAATATAAAAAATGAAAATTGTAAAGAAAAATTTTAGGGCAGTTGCTAGATACATACCTACCACCTTTTGTATAATTGTTATTATTGTAATTCCAGACCACAAAATGATTTCAAAAAAAACAGTTATGTTAAACTTGCTTCGGCATACGAGACCCTGAAACGATACTGAAATAAATTCAACACAGGACCCAGTGTGATAAATGAGATGAATTAAACCTACGCTGATTTAGGGTAATATTCAGGACAAAATACATTAATTATTCCCTTTTATTAAGGCATTATCATCCAATTAATGCTGTCATTCCGAACCTGTTTCGGGATCTCATTCTTGCCGGTTAATGAGTTCATGTCTATCTACCGAGAAAAATTTTAGAGGCTTGACGAAATTACAATATTCATTAATAATTATATGGTATGACAGAGATATTGAAAGCGGAGCATTTGTCGAAGATATATAAATCCCCCTTTTTTAGAATTAATCATAGGGGGATAAGAGATGTTTCCTTTTCTGTTAATGAAGGTGAGATTTTTGGTTTTTTAGGACCTAATGGAGCGGGAAAAACAACAACCCTCAAAATAATTGTTGGGATACACCGGGCGGACAGCGGGAGAGTTTTTGTTAAAAACATACCGATAAACGATATTGAATATAAAAAACATATAGGCTTTTTACCGGAAAATCCATATTTCCACAATTATCTTAGCGCTGAAGAGTTTTTATCTATTACGGGGGCTCTTTATGGCCTTAACGGGAAAAAATTAAGAGAGCGAATAAAAGAAGTTCTTGAGAAAGTAGGGCTTACAAAATACGAACTGAGGGGGAAACGTATAAAAAATTTTTCAAAAGGAATGATTCAAAGGCTGGGAATCGCTCAGGCGATAATTCATGAACCGGAGATCGTTATACTTGACGAACCGCTTTCAGGATTAGATCCCATAGGAAGAAAAGAGGTTCGTGATGTTATTCTCGATTTAAAAAAGGAAGGAAAAACGGTGTTTTTCTCCAGTCACATTCTTCAGGATGTAGAGATGATCTGTGATAGGGTTGCAATTATCGCAGATGGAAAGATAATAAAAACGGGTATTCTTGAAGAAATGCTTGTAAAGAAGGATGGAGCTTATGAGGTAAAACTGGCATTAAAAGAATCATCCTCGTTTGATGTAATTAAGAAATTCGGGGAAATTTCTGATATAGAAGGTAATACGGTATTTGTTTATGTTGATAATGAGGAGAGTAAAGACAAACTTTTAGAGACAATCGTTAAAGACGGTTTTGGAAAGATTCTCAAGGTTAACCCACTACACAAAAGTCTGGAAGATGAGTTTATGAGATTATTTAATATTGAGGAGAAAAATGAGGCGTAGTTATTACATTGCCAAAGCGGTTTTTTTAGAATCATTGAAAAACTACACGCTTGTTTCAATGATAGTTTTCGGCGTGGTCGTTTTAGTAGCTTCTTTATTTTTAAATAACGCCATGCTTGGGGAATACGGGAAGCTTGTAGTGGACCTCGAACTCACTTTACCGATTTTGATAGGATTAATTATAATAATTTTTAACGGAACACGGCTTGTTTACGATGAGATTGAGAAAAAAACGATCTATATATACGCATCAAAACCGATTAAGAGATGGGAGTTTATGTTGGGGAAATTTCTCGGACTTACAGCTGTTTTCCTTGTTGTCACGACGATTTTTGCCATTCTTGGCTTTCTTTTCCTGATGTTACTTCATATTCCCGTTAAGGGACAATATGTTTTATCGCTATTCTTTTCCATTATGGAATTGATGATTCTATTATCAGTTACAATGTTTTTTTCGTCATTCTCTGCAACCCCCATTTTAACGGGAGTATTTGCTTTTGTAATATATTTTGCAGGACATCTGGCTCCCGATATCTATCAATATTCTTTGATGGCGAAAAATCAATTTGTTCGAGTTCTTGTGCGAATCATATATTACATTTTACCAAATTTAAGTTATTATAACATAACAAAAGAGGTCACACACAATATTTCCATAAGTATAAATCAGATATATTATGTTATTTCTTACGCTCTTCTATACATCGTTTTGATGATGGTTTTTTCCATATTAATATTTGAGAAAAAAGAATTCTGATGAAAAAGTTATTTAATATTATGTTCGGTATTATTATTGTGCTTTTGATGAGTATGGTATATTTTTCCAACTCACAATTGATGGATATATACAGCTATAGAGATAAATTCGTCCAGGATGCGAAGTATATTCCCCGAGAGATGACAAACCCTCATTGGTTGGGGGATTTTAACATCATTTATGCCGATTTTATTTGGTTTGAATCGCTGCAATACTACGGAGACAGGAAAGAGAAAAAGGCTTCACTGGAATATCTATCAAATATATTCAATAGCATTACGAATCTTGACCCCTATTTTGAACAGGCTTATTCTTTCGGAGCAACACTTGTTGGAACAGACGGACATAATTGGAAGGGGTGTGAACAGCTTCTAAAAAAGGGGATGATCAATTTGCCGGATGATTGGAGAATGCCATTTTTTCTTGGGTTTTTTAACTATATGTGGTATAAGAATTACAGAGCAGCCGAATTATGGTTTAAAATTGCAGTAAAAAAACCTGGATGCCCCGAACGTATATACCATTTCATTCCGTTTATGCATTTCAGAATGGGGGATTACTATACGGGGATGCTTATGTGGATAGAGATATACAATAACGCAAAGAACGAGCAGGAGAAAAAGGGGGCGTTACAGAACATCAAAGTATATGCAAAAAAGCATTTGACAAAAGCGATTCGCAGCTTTATACGGGACAAAGGACATATTCCGGAAAATCTCTACGTGTTAGTAAAAACCGGATACGCAAAAGGGATTCCCAATTTACCCGATGGATCTAAATTCTACTATAATGTGGTAAAGGACTCCGTTCTCATTCATAAATAGGAGAGGGAGTGTTTATTTTTATAGCTACTGCTGTTTTTATTTTCGGATTGCTCTTCGGAAGCTTTTCCAATGTATTAATATACAGAATCCCGAGAGGTGAATCGATTGTGTTTCCTCCTTCTCATTGTCCGAAATGTGGGGCAAGGATAAAACCATACGATAATATCCCGATTATAAGTTATATAATGTTAGGTGGTAGGTGCAGAAGTTGTCATCAACCGATATCTATAAGATATCCATTAGTGGAATTATCCGTGGGCCTCATATTTCTTCTCAATTTTTTGCTTTTCGGTTTTTCGGTTAATTTTGCCCGTTTTTTGCTTTTTATGTATTCTCTTTTTTTGCTTTCGGCAACAGATATCCTTTATATGGTGATACCGGATAAGATATCAATTCCCGCCCTTATACTCGGACTTATTATAAATTTATTTCATCACATGCCAATTAAACTCTATATTATTAATTTCATTATTGGGGCTGCCTCGGGAATGATAGTCGTTTGGTTAATAATGGTTATCGGAAAAATAATTTGGAAAAAGGAGGTAATGGGAAGCGGGGATATATTTGTCATGGGTATTATTGGAGCATATCTGGGAATCTATTATATTTTACCCACATTGTTTTGGGGAGCGCTCTTCGGAGCCGTATATGGAATTGTCCTGATTTTGAGAAAAAAGGCGAGTAGGGATTCTATGATTCCCTTTGGTCCTTTTTTAGCAGCGGGTGCGATAACATCACTTTTAACATTGCCATTTATTTTTAAACTGTTGGGGTTGTGATGAAAAAACCTCAGGCTGCTCTTATCATAGGTGTTCTCTTGGCGAAGGCGAACTGGCCCGAGATTGAGAGTATTCTAACGGGAAAATTCGGTAAAATAGCATTGAAAACAGAGCCAATCGATTTTATATTTACAAATTATTACAATGATGAAATGGGAGATGACATTAAACGTTTCTGGATTGCTTTTGAAAAAAAAATCTTTGAGGACGAATTAGCCGATATAAAAAATTATACAATTTTTCTTGAAACAAAATATGGAAGAAGCGGGAAGAGAACAATAAACCTTGACCCTGGATATCTTAACCTTTCTCGACTCATTCTCGCATCGACAAAAGATTTTTCCCACAGAATTTACCTAAAGGACGGAATTTACGGAGAAGTGACCCTCATATATAAAAACAAAGGTTTTACAAGTCTTCCCTGGACATATCCGGACTATAAGATCCCCCTCTTGCAAGAGTTTTTAAAAAAAATAAGAAAATCGATTCTTCTATAAACCTTTTTCCTTTAACGGGAGTCTATATATGCAGATGAGCGATAAGGAAATAATAGAGCATGTGATAAACGGAGAAAAAGAATATTTTAAGGAGCTGATGATGAGATACGAAAATAAAGTGTATAAAACCGCATACGGAATAACCATGAGTGTAGAGGACACGAAAGATGTTGTCCAGGATGTTTTCTTAAAAGTATACTCGAATCTTGCTTCATTCAATTACAAATCAACGTTTCTTACCTGGCTTCTAAGGATAACCTATACTACATCGATTGATATAATAAAACATAGAAATAAAAATAAACATGACGCGTTAAACCTGAATATGGCTAAAAACGGAGAGGAGCATAATGTAGATAAAAAGATTATAATGGAAAGAGCTCTTGGCAAACTTACCGAAAGGGAAAGAACCGTTTTTCTACTGCACGGAAGAGATGGATACAAACATAGAGAAATCGCCGATATTTTAGGTGTTAGGGAAGGAACGGTAAAAGCCCTCTATTTTAGATCCCTTGACAAATTAAGAAGTGAACTGGAGGGAAAAATATGAGAGATGTTAATGAAATAAAGGAGTATTTGAAAAATAAAACCGGAAATAAAAAGAGCAATAATGATGAAATTCCTGAAATAGATAAAATAATAAAGGCAAGCGAGAGTGTCATTCCCGATATTTCTCCATTCGAAAAGGAGAATATAAGAACGAATATAATGGCGAAAATCGATTCCATCCCGGTAAAGAGAAATAGAATCAGTTCTTTTCTAAGATGGAGTATCGTGGGATCTACAGGATTAATATTGATTCTGATTTCATTTCTCTATTTTAGCGGAAAAGTCTCTCGTGAGAACACTTACTATTCTTATATCATTGACTCAACGGCAGAGGAGTATTTTTACTCGGAGTTTAACGATTCCACGGAAAATATATCGGATGAAGATTTGGTAAATTATCTGGAAAACAATCCGGGGATTGTAGATTATTATAAATCGTTGTAAATGGAGGTATCATGAAAAGATATTTAATAATAATTTCGCTTGCTTTCATCGTCTCGACTTTTACGGTATATGCCGTACCAGTGAACAGAAGAGATGCAAACAAATTGGAAACGCTAAAAATCTGGAAATTAATCGATTATTTACAGCTTACCGACAAGCAGGCGGATAGATTTCTACCCAGGTTTAGAAACTTCGAAAAAGATATTCATCAAATGCAAATAAGCAAGGACAAAAAAACAAAAGATTTGCTTAATAAAATAAAAATGGGTAAAACAAAAGGACTAAACGATGATGTTAATGCAATTCTTGATATTGATATAAAGATGTCCCGGAGAAAGAAGGCATTTTTTAATGGTGTAAGAGGGATTATTTCCGAAGAGCAAATGGCAAAAATGATTGTGTTTGAATATCAATTTAGAAGAGAAGTAAGGCGAATGATAGAAGATAGAACAAAAATGAGAAACAGTTTAAGAAGGAGGTAACGATGAAAAAACTGGCTTTCTTTACGGCAATTTTGCTTTTTGCCATCGCAATTTCAGCGCAACCTGTGGGAATGATGAGCAGAGGACATATCGGTCACGGAGATATGATGGGGCCGATGATCGGCAAACCGGCCCCTATGATGGGTGTGGGAATGGAAGAGTCTTTATTGGCACAGGTAGGGCTTAAGGAAGATCAAATTCAAAAAATTAGAGCAGCTAAAATGGACATTGAAAAAGATATAATAAAACTCAATTCCGAGCTTAAGTTAAAGAGAGTAAGCCTCGCCGAAGAAATGATGAAAGATAATCCCAACGAAAACATCATTAAAAACATAACAACTGACATCGGTAAAATAAGAGGTGAGATTACATTTAAAAAAGTTCAGGGGGGACTTGTTTTAAACAAGTATCTTACCAAGAAGCAGATTGAAAAACTTAGGGAATTGAGAGAGACAAATATGAGAAAAATGGCGGAAAGAAGGATTGAGAGAAGAGGTATAAGAAGAAATATAAGGCGCTGAAAGAATCCTTAACCGTTCTTTGAAATTAGAGGTATAACGAGATATGTGCGGGCTAACAACCCGCACGTATTGAAAATCAAAAATTTTAAACTCAAAATGAAGAGCGGAAGGGGCGGGATTGAGTCGCGAGCTCCTCGAAACATCCTTGATAAGAAGTAAGGGGTGCTGTTTTCGATCCCGCCATTTGAAACTTCGTTTCAAGCGGGTTCTGTATGAAAAGCGGAGAGGGCGGGATTGAGTCGCGAGCTCCTCGAAACATCCTTGATAAGAAGTAAGGGGTACTGTTTTCAACCCCGCCATTTGAAACTTCGTTTCAAGCGGGTTCTGTATGAAGAGCGGAGAGGGCGGGATTGAGTCGCAAGCTCCTCGAAACATCCTTGATAAGAAGTAAGGGGTGCTGTTTTCGACCCCGCCATTTGAAACTTCGTTTCAAGCGGGTTCTGT
>Ga0164318_10002221_pt1 | contig 17886 bp, 15 predicted proteins | sample GuaBasSedimGuay9_FD_113734 | JGI IMG/M metagenome (GOLD analysis project Ga0164318, IMG submission 113734) | Subseafloor sediment microbial communities from Guaymas Basin, Gulf of California, Mexico - Guay9, Core 4571-4, 0-3 cm | ecosystem: Environmental > Aquatic > Marine > Hydrothermal vents... | reverse complement strand
ATAGTTTGCGAACTGAATTAAATTATCATTTATAAATAACTCTAATCGTAACTGTTTTATATCTTTATCAAATTTTATAAAATTACTTAAAACGGCAGAGTCATTAAATGCCTTTGCCCTTTCGCAAGGTACTTGTGAGTTTAAAAAAATGGACATCGTTAAACTCCTGTATTATAGCTATTTATCTAAATATTATTATGTCCACTTTTAATCATAATATAATTATATTTTTACATAAAAATTGTCTATATTTTTAATAAAATATTTTAGAAATTTTACCTAAATATTTATAAATATTGGTAATTATTCAATATTAACTATCTATATCTTATTTTAGTGTATTTTACTTCTGCTGTTCAATTAAAAACTTAGTAACTAAATCCCATTGCTCTGAAATCTTACTATTTACTCCACTATGAGTATATGCAATCCAATCCTCGCAATCTCCACGACTTCTACGTGTATCTAACACTAGTAAATACATTTTACATAATTGATTTGTATAGCCAGGCATATTATCTTTAATTGATTCTTTGAATTGATCTACATGTAAAGATATATCTTCAATATAATGATCGTTAAACATATAATCTATATAGTGACAACCTATACTAATTATATTATTTTCTGTAGCATTATTAAAGTTACTAACAAATCCAGAATATAATGAATTTAAAGAAGTTATATAAGTTCCTTTGCACTTTACATTTAATTCTTTCATAACACTAAAAAGTTTATTTAGGAAGTGGAATCCAACTGTTTCTGATTCTTTAGATAAATCTATATTTTTTAGGATCACTTTTTGAATATAATGTGGTAAATTACTATAATGTGATTTATTTGGATCAGTATTCTCTAAAGCATAAAAAAGCTCATTTATTTGTTTAAATAATGGATCTAACTGATATTCTGAGTAACTTTTATTGAGTATTTCAGTATTATCTTCTATTAACTCTAATATTGCAAATGAAATATTTAATCCAATATCAAATCCTTCTGAATATTGCTGATTATCGTTTAAAAAATCAAAGATTGAATTGGAGTTACCTGTTATAAATTCTTTATAAATATATGAATCGGTATTTTTAAAAATATTAATAAGAAATCTATTCTGAAATTTGCTATCAAAAGCTTCATGCTTTAGAATTTGCTTTAATATTTCAATACCAAGAGGTTCATTTTGCTCAACAATACTTTTTATAATTAACTTATCAGATACTGCATATTGAAATACCTCATTTATAGTATCTTTCTTAAAAGAGAATATTGCAAGTTTTCTATAAATAAATAATTTAGAATTATTCCATAGTTTTATAAGAAAGTTAGAATTATTTTCTTTTTCTGAGTTATCTAAAAGACCTAATTCTTTATAAACTTCATTAAATTTTGATCCAAATCCATAGAAGGAAGTTTTTTCTGCAAATGTTTCATTGTATTTTAAATTAAATATAATTTCTATATTTTCTTTAATAAGTTTATGTAATATGGCATAGTTTTTATAAGCTCTTAGCTCATGAATTAAATCTAAAAATTGTTTTTGATTACGAGATGTTAGTTTAGAAGCCTTAATAATCATTCCTAAACTAATTAAATTTAATGTTAAGATTATTAAATATTTTGATTCCCATAATATATAACTTATGCCTTCATGAAAATAAATTAAACCATAAAATAATAATTTAATTCTAATAAATTCCAATGTTGTAATATATAATATAGATAAAGTTACAATAAATATAACAATATATTTTACAGGAGCAAGCTTTAATTTTAATCTAACATATTCTTGCGTAGCACCAAATGCCGTTATTAAAAGTGCGAGATAAGTTAATATTGTTGATAGTTCCACTAATTAAATACCATTTAATTTCAAAACTTCTTCCCAAGCTTCTTTATTTCTTTGATTCGGAACTGCTATCATTAATAATTTTCTAGGTCTAGTTATTGCAACATATACATTTCTCATTTCTTCTACTAAATGATAATTTCCTTCATTAATTAATGTTGTATAATTTTTAGATACTTTAGTATTAAGTAAAAGTAAAGTTGCCTCAAAAGTTTCACCTTTAACAGAATGAATTGTTCCAATTCTACAGTTTTTATGTTCTTGCATTGTTGTATCTGTAAATAATTCACCCACAGAAAGAGAAGAATCTTCTTTTAGTGTTAAATTAATTCCATCATTATTCTCATTAATTGCTTTAATAAAGTCTTTAATAGAAATATTTTTAGTGTTAGGTAAAGAATTAATAAATTGATACACTTCCGTTCTAAATTCTAATAAATCCTTATCAATACTTTCTAGTAATGATTCAATAGTTTCTTTTGTAACACTTCTTTTCTTAGTTGAAAATTTAATTAAACCATGCTTTATTGATTTAAATCCAGCTCTATAATCACCATTATCATATAAATATTTTCCTCTAACAATATCTTTAGTCCAATAATCTCCATCAGCCCAAATATTTGTATTAACACCAAAACCAGCAGAAGAAGTACCTTTTATTAAATCAACAAAACTTTTACTTCTAAAAATAACAGCAACATTTCCTTCATTAATTGTAATACCATTAGTCTTACAAATTTCTATAAAACTATCTATCGTATCATTAACAGTATCTTTATTAAAAATAATTATTTCAGGTTTTATTTCAGATTGACTAGCAACAGAAGTAGAACATGAACCAAGAGAAGAAAGATAATATGTATGATTACAAATAGTCTGTGAACTACGTCTATTTTTATTTAAAATTGCATTATCCCAATCTTCATATTTCTGTATAAATAAATCTGGTTTTGCAAAATTCCATTCATATATTGATTGATCAGGATCTCCAACTAATAAGATTTTTTCAAGTCCATGTTCAACAAGTTTATCAATTATAGCCATTTGTATCTCAGTCGTATCTTGAGCTTCGTCTATAATAAAATAAGGAAATCTTTGAACTAATGATCTTGAAATTTCAGGATAATCTTCTAATAACTTTAATGCAAAAAAATTAGCGTCAGATTGATTCGCATAACCTTGTTTGATTAATTCTTTTTTTGCATTAATTATATGAGTTTCATGCCCTGTATCTTTCCATTTTGCACCAAAACAACAATCTCTTGGATCAGATACTTGTATTATATTTCCATTAATATCATAACTGAAAATATCAAAGTATTGATAATATGCTCTAGCTCCTCTTCCTGTTCCATGAGACCAACTTCCGTAAGGTTCACCAATTAGTTCTGGACGCTTATCGCACTTCATTATTAAATGACCAAAAGGTAAAAAAATATGTTTATTTATAAAACTATCTAAAGTCCCTATAAAGTGTGGATATTTCAAGTCAATATTATGTTCAATAAGATTTTTACTTATCTCTTTCCATGCAACATTAGTAAATGACAAAGCAGCAATACCTTGGTAGTTAGAAGTCCAATTATTTAATAAGTCTTCTAATTTTGCAGTTACTGTAAAAGTTTTTCCACTACCAGGGCAAGCTCTTAATACAAATTTTCCATTGGCATTTAAAATTTCTTTTTGTTCTGTTGATAGGGAATCTATAAGACTCATTCTATTTATCCAAAACCCATTTTATTGCTTCTTGAATATAATCAGGAACTTCAAAAGTAGATGTTCCTTTTTCAAGCTCTTCACTTAAACTAATTGATAGTATATGAGCAAATTCTGATTTACCGTCGGCAACAAAATCTTTAAATTCTTCTGAAGTAGCAAATGTCTTATCTGGCGTTTCATAATCTCTTTTATAACTTATGGGGTGTAACTCTTTAGCAGCAGATTTTAATATATCATGATTATTACTTGGTTTATATAATTCATTTTCAAATGTTATATCAGAGACTTCAACTTTTAAATCTTTATTTTCAAGCTCTTTCGCTCTATTCGCACGTGAAGTATCTCCACCTTTTTTATCACTATCACTATCTGTCAATATAGAAGCTCTTACACCAATATTTTTTGATGAATCTTCATTATTAAATAAATATGCGAAATGACTAAATGCAACACCATTAATATTCACAACTTCTATAGCATTTTTTTCTAAGTCATATTCGTCACCCATAGCTTTTGCAAAAACTGGAAGTAAAAGGGCTTCAGATATACCTTCAACAAGGATAACACCTTTTGCAAAGAATAGCTGTGATTTTGTAACGTCTAAAAATTTTGACAAGTATTTTTTATGCTTAGGTTCTAGTCCAGATTCGATAAGTGATAAAGACTTTAATGTACTATCTGTAGATTTATTAATTACAATAAGTGAATCTAAATCAGTTTTTGCAGTAATTGTTGGAGAATGAGACGTAATAAATGTTTGAAAATTAGAAGCATAACTTTTTAAGTAGCTAAATAAAACATTTTGAAGCTGTGGGTGTAAATGAGCTTCAGGTTCTTCGATTAAAAGTGATTTATAATATTCAGTTCTTGAGTCAAGATCACCTAGTACCGTTGCTGTATAAATTAAATTATTATATCCTAATCCATTTTGATACAATTCAAGTGTATCGCTTCCAAAAGGTATTCTTGCAGTCATAGAATCAGCAATTTTTTCAAATTCAAAAGGTATAGGAGAAATAGATACTTCTTGCTTTGGATCATTAATAAATGTTGTATGTTTTAAATGTTCATTTATTTTTTCTTCACCTTTTTTAATAAATGCTTTCCAATCTGGAGTGTCAATAGCTTTTTTTAGTTCTTCAACTAATTTTTTGTCTTCGCCTGTTGAGACTAATTGCTTATATAATCCTCCTAATTTATTTCCTCTAATTGGTTTCATATGTTTTTCAACGTCTCTTAATGCACCAAGATAAACAAAATAAATACTATCAAATACTTCTGTAGAAATAGAATGTCCTTCATTTTCTCCACCCCATACAGATAGTTTAATTTTATCATTAACTAATGTATATTTAAAATGTAATTTAAGTGATTGTTCTTTAGTTGTTGTATCAATTGAAAGCAAATCATAAAACATACCAGCTTCAAGAGGATCTTCAATTTTGAATTTCAAATGAAATTCAATAGTATTTGAAACACTTGAACTTGATATATGAAAATCTGATTCATTAATATAAATATCTCTTTTTTGATTTGTTCCATAACTAAATACCAACCGTAATGTATCTATTATTGCTGACTTACCAATATTATTTGATCCAATAAGAATATTTATATTTTTATTGAAATTTATATTTGCTTCTTTAATACCTCTAAAATTTATAATGTTTAGTTTTTCTAAATACATATCAATCTTTTCCTATTTCTAAATTATTTATATGAATCTTAGTTACTTTTATTATCTTACTAAAACTTTTAGATAATATGTAGATTCCTTTAATGCTTGTATTGTATCTTTTATAAAATTTGTTTATACTTATTGAAATATAAGATAAAAATAATTTAACAATACTATATATGCCTTTTCTTTCAATTTAAAAATACAATATTAAATTTTATACTTTTTATATAAAAGTCAATTTTATACAAGACAATAAAGATATATTTATATACAATAACACTTATAAACTCAAGGATTTATAAAATGAATACAATAAAGTATAATAACAAACAAATAACACCATCAAAAGTAGTATGTATAGGTAGAAACTATGTAGAACATATTAAAGAGCTAAATAATGAAACACCAGATACTATGGTAGTATTCAATAAACCAAATTCTGCAATATCAGATAAACTTTATTTTATTAGTGAAGATACAAGATTTGAAGGTGAAATATGTTTTTTGATAAAAAATAAACAAATAGATGCTGTAGGATTTGGTTTAGACTTAACAAAAGCAAATATACAAAATAAAATGAAAAAGTCTGGATTACCGTGGGAAAGATCAAAATCATTTAATAATTCAGCAGTATTTGGAGAATTCATAAAATTTGATGGTGATATAACAAAGCTTAAATTAGAACTATATATCAATGATATATTAATACAATTTGCAAACTACGATTTAATGATTTATAAACCACTAGAGATGATAAAAGAAATTCAATCATTTATGGATTTGGAAGATGGAGATATTGTTATGAGTGGTACACCTAAAGGTGTTAGTACTTATAAAATAAATGATATGTTTATTGGTAAAATTTTTTATAATAATGAGCTAATCGTTGAGACTAAATGGGAAGTATCAAAAAGTTAAATTTATACTCTAAAAAGTTTTTAAGATTAATCCTTTTTTGGAAGATATAATTCTTTTTTATTAACTAATTTTTCAAGAGTATTTAGCCTTTCTATTAGCATAAGTTCTCTATTTAATGCTCCATGATATAAATCTTTATGTTCTTTAATTTTTTTAGAATATTTATCTTTTAAATCTAAATATTTTAATTTATATTTATTCTCTTCATCATTAATTTTATTAATAGCCTCTATTATAGGTAAAAAACTATCCCTACCACTTTTGATTGCTGATGCATCTCTTCCTGCTTCAAGAGATACATTCTTTGGATTGATTTTAGCTCCTATTTTAACAATTCTGGGAGTTCCATTTACTAATCGTTCTAATGCTTCAAAATATTTGTTCAGTGTGTTTGTCATTTATTTTTTCCTATAATTTTTTGTCTATATTGTTTAAGTGCATCTAGTTCATTATTTTCACTTCTATACTCCAAAGAATTGATATTTAATTTAGATATAAACAACTCTAATTCTGTAATGGTTTGATCTAATTTATTAATCTCGACTATCGCACTATCACATTCAAGACAGGCACTTATAACTCCAATAATCTTATGATCACATTCTTTTATAGTCATGCAACCACCTATTGCAGTAGACGAATATCTTTCTTCCCCATTTTTAGTTTTCTCTAAAGTATCTTCTCTATCATTTAATACATAATCTTTTAGGCTCATATTTTCCACTTTTTTATTCTTTTCTATAAAATGCCCATGTGCACCATATAATTTTTCATTACTCAGAATGACATTCTTAATATAAGATAAGGCATTAAATTCATTTTCTATTTCTGCAATATCTTTTCCTGGATGATCGCTTGATACATTAAAAAGTTTTTTAGCAAAGGTTGCACCATTTCCATAATATAAAGTCATATCTCTTACCAAATGCTTTAATTGTAGTTGTAAACTACCTAATGAAACAAGTCCACTCTGTACGGAATATACTACTAAAGTTCTACGAAATTGATGTGATTTTAATTGCCATTCTCCTCCTATCTCAAATTCTTTATCATTTCTCCAGTCTCTAAATGGCTCAATATTCTCTAGTTCCAATATATCATCTTCTGTAATTAGTATTTTAGTATGATTCAATCCCCTAACTGATTCAATATTAGCCATAAGATTATCAATTAATTCTTCTTTTTTATATTTAAACAATATACCTCTTCTTATAAATAGTGGGATTTCATCTATTTTATAGTTAAGTTTTTTTAGTAAAGCTATATTTAACTTTTCCATAACATTAATTGCAACTTTTATCTTTTTTGAAGTAACCCATTTTTCATAACTTTTACCCTCAAGTTTTGTACTATACCCTTTAATAGTGTAGTAATGTAGATTCTTGTCTTTATTTTCATGATATTCAAAACAATTAATATATAATGTGTTTACTTCATTATTTCTCATTCCAGTATATGCATGAATAAGGGATTTAACTGTTTTTTGAAGTTTACCAAAAAAAGTACTGAATTTTTCTCTACTTGTGATATTATATTTTATAAAGAACTTTTTTATAGTAAATTCTGAAATATCTTTCTTTTTATCAAATAATATTTTATCTATAAAAACTAGTAGCTCATCACTTGCTTCATTAATTTCATCTATCTGTGCTATTTTGTATTGTATTACTTTATTTAGTATTCTTGTTGGTATTACTTCTACTTGATTTCTTGATTTTCGGTATTGTGCATGTTTATATTTCAAATAATCTGTAAGCTTAGTATCTTTCTTATAATTAATATTACTAATTTGATTATTTAGTGTATATAAGAAATTCAAAAGTGCCTTAACTCCATTATAACAGCTAATTTGCAGTTCATTTTTAATAAAGTAAAAGAGTTTCATATTATTTTCTAATAATTCTTTAATAGTAATACTATTATCTTGGGCATACTTTGCTATTTTATAAATAGTACCATTGTAGTATGTTTTAACTATAGTATCATTTGATAACATATTATCATTTACACCTCTTTTATATATCATAATGAGTATTATTAATTTCTTTGCTTCATTTCTAATATTCTTATTTGTAATTTTTAAGAAATTTAATGTAATTTTATCTTTAGGAGAAAGTCTATATGAACTTAAATCCCATATATCATCTTTAAAAAAAGATACTGGATTACCATTGGTGTCTTTTGTTATAATAAAGTTTTCATTAAATGATTTGTGCTTCAAAAATTCTGCTCTAAATACTTCTCTTGATATTTTAACCTTTTCTTTTAACTCTAATGCTGTCATACTAAAACTCCTAAAGATATTAACATACTTAATTTATGTTCCCAATACGGATGAAGATTCTCGTTATTAAAAACATCATCTTTAATATATTTTAATATTTTAGAATCTAATTTCTTTGATATTTCTTTTAAGATATCATTTATTCTTTCAATAACTAATCCATATGTAGTATTAAAATGCTTATCATCTCTAGCTAAATACCTACTTTCATTAATAATATATAGCAAACTATATAATTTTCGTATATCTATTTCATCTGCATGTACTCTATAATGTTCACAAAATAGACAACCTTCATTCTTTGTGCAAGAAACATCAAAATTATTTATAGTTATTATAGCTTTAGGGTTATCAAAATCTTTACATTGCCCTGATGGAATATCTATTAATTTATTGTTATTAGATACCAATACTGTATTTATATGATCAAAGTAATTTGATAATTGTAGCGCAGAGCTTTCTTGAGATTCTCCAGTATAGTGTTTTAAAGTAGTAGTGATTGAATTATTCAGCATTTGAGCAGCTTGTGCTATACCATATTTGTTCATTATAAAATTAGATTTATTAACTCTAAGTTCTTTGGAATTAATAGTTGGTAACTTATTATCAATTAATGTTCTCATTTGACGATTTATTTTACTTGAAAAAGAACCATGTTTTTGGTTAGCTGAAATTAAAACATCTTTTCCATATTTATCAAAAAATAAATAATCTATTTTATTGCCTTGCAAAAGGAAATCCCTTAATTTAAGAAATTTTGTGAACTCACTAAAAAACTTATTTTTTATTTGAAATGTAGCAGGCTTATTATTAGCTCTATATTTTATAGCTTTAAATTTTTGACCATCTTTAATTACTTCAGAATCACTATTCCACATTATATTTGAAGCTGTTGAATCATTCATGCCTGTGAGTGTTAAAAAATGCATAAAATAAGCTTTTAATGCAAATCTTCCTAATTCTAATCTGGCTTTTGTATTATTATGTAAATTATTCTTATGAATTATTTCTCCTAGTTCTCTAATGCGCCATCGTTTTTCAGGTTCAGACTTCTCATACTCTAATCCATTTATTAATGTCCCATTTTTGTAGTCAAAATTACTATTTACTGGTTTTTTAAAAGATGGCGAAATCCAATTATGTACTGGAATTATCCATAATGATTCTCTTTCTAATGTTATTTGGAAAGGGTACTTATTGAAGTTTAATATAAAATCTGATAATTGATTAAATAGTTTGGTGTAAAAGTTAAAAGCATAAGTGCTATCTACTATATTACTTATTTCTTTACCATTACTACTACCTCTATATGCTCTCATCAACTGTACATCAGATGATATAAATCCTTCCTTATCATTAAAAATAAAAATCAAAAATTTTAATGCACAGGATTGCCTTTTCTGTGCTTCAGATATAAGTTTATTTTGCCTTTTCTGTTGTGCTAAATGGAATGAATAAATTTCAAATACTTCTTTTGCGGTATTGATATTATCAATAAAGTCTAGTTTTTCTTTATTTAGAAAATGTATGAAATGTTTTATAGTCTTGATATGGAATGCTATTGTAATTTTTCTTACTCCAATTGTATTTATATATTCAATATATTCAATAATATATTGAATATACTTAATATTATTTTTAATTAAACTATCTCTTTTGCAAGAGAAGCCATTCTTTCCTTTCTTGATTTCATATTTGTAATATAAAATATCAGATAAAACTAACTTGTGATTTACAATAAAACCTATATTTGTATAGTTTAGCTCTTTATCATTATGAAGTTGGATTAATTTATCAACTTCGTAATAATTTATATTAATTTTTTTCATATTATTCTGTTATCATAATCATTAATTTATTCTCATAATCATTCTGAATATTTTCAGTTTCCTTATTTCTATCTCTAAAATCCATATATCTTTCTGTAGTTATTATACTTTCATGTCCAGCATATTCTTTCATTTCATGAAGTAATGAGCTTAATTTTATTATTCCTTTATTTACTAATTCAATCTTTGAATCATAAATATTCATTATATATGTTGCTCTAAGATCATGAAAACTATGTTTATAATTAATATTATAGTGTATTTTAAATTCTTTTTTAAGTGTTGTAGCAATAAATTGTCTTACAGTATTGCCATTATTCTGAATATTATATAAATACCTGTATGGGTCATTCTTTGCACAATAAAAAGGAGCTCCTCTATTGCTTAAAAATAAATAGTATTTATCCTCATTATCAAATATATGAGTACTTGTATTTCTTCTATTCTTTGCTCTAGGTGATTGTATATATATTTGAATCATATTGTATATATACTTAGGAACAAACAATATATGTTGCTTACCTCTTTTTGTATCACATAAAGTACCATCGCCAATTTTAATCTTTACTTTATTTTCATCATCAGATGCTATTCTTTTAAAATGCTCAAGTCTAAGTGTAAATACGGATTGTATTCTTGCACCTGTAGTTAAAGCAAGAAAAAATCCCAAACGCATTTCTATATTTTTTGAGTCTATTAAAATTTTTATTAACTTCTCTTGAGTTTCTAATTTAATAGGTATTAAATTACTACCATCTTTAATTGATTCACCTTTATAGTCTACAGCTTTTGTATTCTTAAAATATCCAACATCAGTTCTTTCTACTTCTTTTGAGTTTTTAAAACCCAAAGAATCTATATACTTAAATGAGGTAAATTTTTTTTCATATAAAGGGTATTGAAAGTATATACCCTCAATATCTACTAAAAATTTATAAAAGCTTATAACGGTACTCATTCTATTCGTTGCAGTAGCTGGTTTGATTTTAGCTTCATTAATTAAAGTATTTAAATGTTTTCTATACTGATAAATTGGTCCTAGTATTTTTCTAGTAGGAGACATAAGATATTGAATATCATAAGTATCTATCCATTCTTTAAATATTTTTAAATTTGATAAAAGTGAATCAATTGTTGTTGTTTCTGGTAAATGATATTCTTTTATTTTATAAAGTAAATATAAATTACCGTATTTCCATATAGTATTGTTATTATTCATAAGAATAGAAAAATGTATGTAGTTATCAATATAATAGTTTTTATTTATCTCTTGATTTACTTTTGTACTATCTAAAGTATCAATTGTTGGAGTATATATAGCAAGTTTATTTAGCGTAATTGTATTCATGAGTAAGTATATAATAATTTAAATAGAATTCCCATAAAATAAGTAAATAAATTATTAATTGATTTTTATGCTATAGTGCAATTTAATATGTCTTTCATAAAAGCTTTTACATCCTTAGAGTCTATTTCTTCTTTATTGTAGTAATCTTCATACAAATCATAAAACTCTAAATACTTACAATTATTTTTAAGATAGAATTCAAACTCATCAATAGATAATACTAAATAATCTGAATCATGTGATAATATTTCAGGAAATCTGCTAACTATTAAATATTTGAATTCTTTTTTTATATTATAGTTTTTATAATTCTGAAGAAGATACCTATGTCTTTTATCAACTTTCTTTTCCCAACTTTCTTTTAAATCTTTTCGTCTTTTTTCTATTGTTTCATGGTTACCAAAATATATACCAAGAGGAACAGTATGATTCTTGGATTCAATTAGGATATCATAGTCATACTCTTTATGTCTTAAAATTAGATCTATATCCCCAAGTCTATTTTTACCTTCCATTAACTCTAATTCCGTTGCAAAATTATCAAAACAATATTTTTGTCCAATTTTAGCAATATCATTTACAAAAATATCTGACATAATTTGTTTATGTTTATCTGAATAATTTTTATTTTCTAATATAGTATAGTGGAAATTATTTAATAAACTATCTAATAATAATATAGGAGTAATAATATATTTGTTCTTAATCTTAAGAAGAGGTTTTCTAGAAATGTAGTGATAGTTTAATTCATGTGATTTAAAATCAGATCTCTTAAATGTAAATTGTCGAATAAATTTCATTCCATTTTTGCCAAAAATATCAAATATTAAATTCTCATCAATAATAAAACTTTTTACTATTTCTATTAGTGTGTCTTTTGATTGAGCATCAATATTACCATTTTCAAGAATAGGCATATTTTTTTCATTATACTTCATATTATCAATACAAATATTTAATAATTCATTTAATCTTAATTTAATTTCTTCTATTGTTAAACCAAATATGTCACTAGATATTATATTATATTGAGCATATTTTATAGAGAATTTATCTAATAATATAAGATGTGATAACAATTCTTCCTTTTTTTTAGTAATTGATTTCTGAAATCTTACTGTATACTCAAAAGATTTTTTTTTAACTGGATCAGTAGTAAGTTGCGAAAAATCTAATTTTACTTGTTGATTTCTTTCCCCTACTAATGTTACTTTGTCTAACATTGTAATGCAAGAGGATACTTCATGTAAATTATGAATATGATTCGAAATTTTGTTTATTTGTATTATTTTATTAACATTAATTGAATAGTTATGTTCTGGAATTATTGATATATCTGAATATTTATATATACATGAAATAGTATATTGTAAAATATCATTATGTCTGTCCAAACTCATGTTCTCAGTACTTTCTAATTCTTGACTTTTAAAAACTCTACCTGTATGTATATAGTAAATACAATAAGCTAATTCACCAAAACCAATATTTTTACATAGTTCTTTAATTCTTTTTATACTATTTAGAATTTCATATTTTGATTTATTCAATGCTATTTCTCTAGAATCCATATTTCTCCCTTTTTATTAGTATATCTAATAAATTATGAAATTTATACTAAGGTATAATTTACTAAATTATTTTAAAATACTATAATGTATATAAAAGAGATATGGTGCAAATAATAAATTATAGTAGTATGGGACCTAGTAAAAGATATAATAATTACTTGGTTGTACAGCACTTATTCTTGGTTATATAAGGAGTAAATTATAGAACAAGTAATTACGATAATAGTATCAGCAATAATAGGAGTATCATCTAGCATAGCAGCTACTACGATTATTACTAGAAGAAAAATAAAAGATAAAAAGATATACTTGGCTGAAAGAGTAGCAAGCCAAATAGAACTTATTAAATATTATGTAGATAATGAAGAAAGCTATAGTAAGAATACTGTAAAACAAATAAAGAAATTAAATAAACTTATAGTCAATAGTAAAATAAATCTACATCAGGAGCTTCCAAAACTACATCATTTAAGACATAACTTATATAATGAAGTCAAATATATCAAGTTTGAAAATAAACTCTATAATAATGATTTAGAAGAATTATTTGAATATAAAGAAAATATATATAAATGGATTCTGAAAAGTAATATTATAATGTTAAATACAAGAGAGTTTTAATGGGTAAAAATAAAAAAAGTAAAAAACAAAATAAAATATTAAAAATTAGTAGATTTGAAACTATAATATCAGATATATATAATGATTTATTAAAAATAGTACCAAAGCATATTAGAGAAAATATTACACCAACTAATATGATTTATAGAATTATAAGTATCTTAATTTTTGGATTTATTATGTCTTTATATCTATATTTACCATTTATAGTATATATGGGTCATTATCATATATTCCCATATGATTTTTTTGGAGAGCAGGGAGTTTTAGCAATTAATATATTTTCCTTTTTTATTATACTTTTTATACTCACTATGTCTATATTATTTACAGGTGGTATTTCAAATATAATAGTAAGTAGATATTATAAAATTAAATCTTTTTCTAACGATACAATAATGTTGATTATGAATATATGTTTTATTGTATTCTTAGGCATAAGTATATTAACTTTATCAATTCCTGCTGAATTTATGAAAAATATCTCTTGGTTTATATTTGCATTTATCTTATCATTGCTGATAACTTTACATATGGGTATGCTATATTATGCTAATGTAAAAACTCAGATATTTTCTGTAATTTCTATTTTTGGATTTGCAATTCCTCTTTTAGTATTTATCCTTTTTAATAGTTCTGCTGCTAGCTTAGTATCAATAACATTAAAAAAGTTTGGAGTAGGAGGAGAAATAGAAGCAACAGTTACTAGAATAAGTGATAGTGATTGTACTGAAGGCTATCTTATATTTTTATCGCCTAATTCTATATATCTTAAATCTAAACAAAATAATATAATAATGAATGTTAATAAAAAGGATTATAATTTTGCTTTCAGCTCTATTTGTAAAAGAGATAATCAAGATAGTGATAACAATACAACCAAATAAGGAAATCTAATGGTACTTTTTCAAAATAAAGAGAGAAATATTTTATTATTCTATATATTTTTAATAATACTTGTAATCATATGGGTAATATTATCAATGAATTTAGGAGATCCTAAATTAATGTTTCAAAGATCAGGTTCAGTTATGGTATTGTTTTCTACAATGATTGGGTACTCTATGATTAAAGAAAAAATAATCTCTAAAATACTTAGAGAAATAAATATATTACTTCTTGTATCTGGAACGTTAATATGGGGATATGGCGATATTATTTATACAAAAAGTTTTTTTGATGCCTTCTTCCCTTTTTTAGTATCTACACTAGTAATAACATTTATTTTATCTAAATATATTCTTTTAAAGATCAGTAAAACTAGTTAAATAATAGCTTTGTAAGATTCTGATAGATACTTTTCGTTTATTAATTGTATATAAAATAGATTAGAAACCGAGAAAGTTAGTTATAATTTATCAATAACTATATGATTTAAGGAGGCAGCATGAGTAGAGATAATTTTACAAAGATAACAATAGAAACTTTAAAATCTAGAGTAGCATCTCGTTGTTCAAATCCATCTTGTAGAGTTCCTACTACAGCAGCATCCAATGAGCATCAAAATAAAATCAATAATATTGGTATTGCAGCACATATAAATGCAGCTTCAATTGGTGGACCAAGATATTGTAAAAAGATGACTTCTCCTGAAAGAAAATCAATAAATAATGCAATATTATTATGTTCTAACTGTTCAATTAAAATAGATAAGGATATAAAGAAATATACTAAAGAACTATTATTAGAATGGAAAGCTATTGCTGAACAAACTGCTCAAGAAGAAATGGGGAATAAACTTCCTTCGACTAGTGATTCAATTAACACATTAACTAGCGCATTAACAGGAACAGGGGATAATTTACCAATATCTGCCATTTCAAATATTCATAATGCATCAAATAAAGCATTGGAAAGATTAGATTCTCGTTTTATTGTAAAATCTTCATATTTAAATGATACACTTTGTCATTATCTTTCTGTAAAAGAAGATGTTGATTTATCTATGAAAATCTCAAGTAAGTATACTAAAAATTACCAAGAGCTAATAAATCATGGTACAACATTAAAAATTGATACTAAAGATATTAGTATTAAAGGTTCTAAATTAATTAAAACAATAATAAATAATATGAAGGATGGAGAACTTACAATATCAAGTTCAAAGAAAAAAGCTATACAAAAAATTTGGATACAAAATACAGATAGTGGACAAATTGAATTATTTGATGATATTAATGGGCATATAAATTATGCAAATAAATCACTTTCTTTTAAAGGCCATGCTTGTAATAAGATGTTCTATTATGAATATCAAAAGAGACATACAAAAGATAGAGCAGAAATAAGTCTAGGAATAGATTTTGAAAAATGGGAAAATATTGATATTCTAAGTCTTCCTTATTTTAGTAAATTCTTTAGTTTATTCAGTAAGTTACGGAATGGATGGAAATTATTTACTTCATTAGAAATAGATGGCAATAAACTATTTAGTAGTATAGGTATGGATATTAGTAATGAAGAATTTATTATTAATGGATTTAATATACTAAAATATATTGACAATGTTAAACAATTATCAATATATCTAAATGAAACAGTTCTCTTTACTGTTGATACATTTTTTACAGAAAAAGAGTTTAATGCATTACAAGATATTGTAAATATAATAAATGGAGATATGATTAGTTATCAATTAGTTAATAATTGCACTGTGGAGTTTATAATTGATAATAATAATGTTGATCAGAATAATATGATACACAATCCTATACCTACAGAACTTAAATTATTTGATAAAAATAGTAATACAAAAGTAACATATATGAATCATATTTTTAATCTCCCTCCAAGAGAAACTATTCTAAAACAAATAGTACCAAAAGTTATATCTCCTAAAAAAGTATATAAAGATGGTGATATAATTAAAATTGAATGGGTGCCAGCAGATAATTTTGAATGCAGTATAATATTTAAATAATATAATATTTTTTAGTTACTTTACTTTTATATCCTTAAAAAAATCTACTACACTACAATCTAAAGCATTTGCAATTTTAATAAGGTGCTCAATATTAAAATGTTTACCATTTAGACACAATTCACACATTGACACAGTACCTACTGCTTTATGCCCAATGCTCATAGATAATTGTAGTTGTGTCATACCTTTTTTCTTTCGAGCATTTTTTACATTCTTACCTATAGTGATATATATACTTTTTATATCATCTTTAGAAATTTCAGGTTTTATCATTTTTTATACCTATAGTTAGTTTTCTATAAGTATAGTTATAATACACTATACAATCAACTTACTATAGTTAGTTAAAGGAAATATGATGAGTTCTATAAAATATTTTAAAGGCCTATTAAATATAAATGGTCTAGAAGCTGCATTACCTCAGAACATACCATCTGAAATACTTGATGTAATGAAAATTGAAACACAGAAGCTAGATATTAATAGCCGACGAATAAAGGCTTCTTGTTTACTTGTGGGTGCTATTGGGCTAACCCATAAGAAGGTACCATCTTACGAAGTTGGGCAAACCATAAAGATAAAGAATAAAAAAGTACTGAATAATTTTTATATCTATGTTACGCAGATACATGCTGAGATTCTGGTTCGAGAAGGAAGAGCAATACTATCTTCGTCATCAGTAGTAGATATTAATGATATATTCTTAGATAGCAAACCTTTATCTTTTGATTATCTTGACCCAGATTTATAATCACAATACATTTATTTACTATTTATTCTTTTGTATTCTTCAAGAAATTTTAATGCTTTCTTTTGATATAGTACACTAAATACGATTGGAATACTACAATATATCAAATAATCAAAGGCCTGAAATGGTTCCAGAACTCCTACTCCATTAATTAGCACATAAATTATCCCCACAAATAAGGCAATAATTCCAATATAAGAGGAAAATATGCTTAATACTATTAATGCCTTATCTGTACACTGCAGAATACTTCTAAATATTATTGTCTTACTCCATTTTTATCATAAGAAAAAAACTTTTTATACTTTATCTCAGGCATATCAGTATCAAACTTGTCTATTGATTTTAAGTGGTCTATTACATCTTGGGCATTATATACTAAGAAGTCTTTTTGT
>Ga0164318_10002220_pt1 | contig 17892 bp, 22 predicted proteins | sample GuaBasSedimGuay9_FD_113734 | JGI IMG/M metagenome (GOLD analysis project Ga0164318, IMG submission 113734) | Subseafloor sediment microbial communities from Guaymas Basin, Gulf of California, Mexico - Guay9, Core 4571-4, 0-3 cm | ecosystem: Environmental > Aquatic > Marine > Hydrothermal vents... | reverse complement strand
TTAAGATATTTAATGCTTATCTGCGAAAATCAGCGTTCATCTGCGTCCCGGATAAATTTGCCAGGGCCCAGATATGGCTTTCATAGCAGAAACTGGAACCGATCAGGCACGGATCTCCCGCCGCTGGAAGATCACGTACCCCAGAGCAAACAACAAGATCGTCGCCGCTATCAGGCCGGTCAGATGGGGCCAGGTCAACATTATACTCTGGTCCAACGGCAGGGGAGCACCCAACAACGCTCCCTGAAGCTGGAAAGGCAACACCAATCCGAGAGAGCGCACGCTGGGCTGCAACATCGCCAAGGCTGCCTCGGCGTACAGTGTGTTGGGCGAGAACCGGCCCAGCGCAATCTCCAGCCGAACCTGCGTCAACGCCTGGGTGATCAAATCCCCTCGCTCCGGCGTCAGCGCCTGGGCCAACAGACTGGCAAGCATACCCCAAAAGATCGTGAAGAATAACCAGGTTGAGATAGAGGCCAGCGCTGCCGTCGCCGGCTGACGGAACAAGATCGAGCAAAGCATCCCTAGCGCCAACCAGATTCCGCCGTAGAAAATCGTCAGCAACAAGAACCACAACGAGCGCGCCACTTCCTCAGCGCTGGGAGGCACGCCCAGGGTCATGATGCCCAGCCCGATGATCAGCAACCAAATCGTCGTTAGGATCAACGCCATAGTAAACAACCCGGCCAGGAACTTACCCAGCAACAACGCATCCCGATAGATCGGTTGGGCCAGTATCCGCGAGATCGTCCGCCGATTGAACTCGCCATTGACCGCATCGAATGAGAGCGCGATGGCAATCAGCGGAACCAGGAACCCCAGGAAACCAACGAAGGCCGGCAAGGGGTCCTGGGCCGTGGTGAAGAGTTTGAGGAACAAAAACCGGTCTTGAGCCACCGTCTGGCGCAGGTTCTGCGCTGCCACATAGACCGTTCCAGTGGCCGTCAACACGGTCAATATCTCTAGAATAGACATCCGCACACTGGTCAGATGATCGGCCATCTCCTTCGCCACCACAGCCCATAACCCGGTCCAGGGGGAGCCTTCTCGCCGGTAACGCCCGCTGGCTCGAGTCCACCGATTCGATTTCGACACACTCACATCCATACGCACCTCCTACTACGAACGCCCACCCGCGTCAGTCTGTGCATCGCTGCCATCCGACTGATGGAAGTACTGGGCGTAGATATCATCCAGGCTGGGAAGCTCGACCTCCAACGAAAGCAGGTCCCCGCCGGCCTCGACAACGGCGCGCGCCGCGGCGGCCCGCAAGTCGCTGGTAGCCTCCAGCTCGTAGACGGTCGGGGCGGGACGGTGCACACTCACCACTCCATCCAACTGTCGGAGCATATCCTCCAACCTGTCCGGCCCGGCAACTTCCAAGCGCACCCGGTAGGCGCTGCCGAGGACGGAACGGGCCAATTCCTCCACGGTGCCCTCCAGGACCATAGAGCCTTGGTAGAAAAGCCCCACCCGATCACAAACGGCCTGCACCTGATGGAGCAGATGGGAAGAAAGCATCACCGTGATCCCATCCGCGCTAAGTTGTCGGATGATCTCCAAAAACTCGCGGGCGGCTTCGGGGTCCAACCCCTGAGTCGGCTCGTCCATGATGACCAAGCGAGGATGTTTGAGCAACACATCGGCCACGCCCAATCGCTGACGCATCCCCCGTGAGAAGGTTGAGACGCGCCGGTCGGCCACATCTTGTAAACGTACCTGGGCCAGGGCCTCCTCGATGCGGCGATAGGCCACCTCGCGGGAGAGGCCATTCAAGCGAGCTGTGTAGATCAAGTTCTCGCGGGCCGTCAGGTTATCGTAAAAGCCGAGCTGCTCCGGCAGATACCCCACGCGGGCCTTGACGCTCAGCGGCTGTCGCGCCGGATCGAACCCCAAGACCCGGACGCTGCCCGCCGTCGGTTCCGACAACCCCAGCAGCATCAAGATAGTCGTCGTCTTACCGGCGCCATTCGGTCCCAGGAGGCCGAAGACTTCACCCTGGCGAATGGTCAGATCCAGACCGTCTACGGCGACGAAGCCGTTATACTGTTTGGTGAGTCCCTGTGCTTCCAATACGATCTCCTGCATATCCACCTCCTCGGGAATGGACTAGACCTGGATCATTTGTACCCAGACACCGGTCAGCGCCGACCAAAGCGCATCACAGCCGCCATCACGACCGCTATGGCCACAGCGATCAACGCCACACCGACGATTCCCCACACAGTGGAAGTCCGCACTGTGACCCGGAACTCCACCGACTCGGTGCTCCCTTCCTCCGGACGAGCACGCAAGGTCACCATATAGTCTCCCGCCACCGCCTGGGACGGTGGTTTCACCTTTGCCGTCACCTCGACCTGTTGCCCCGCCTGGACCTCAGTGATCTCGGACGGATCGAACTCCACCGACCAACCGGACGGTTGCGAGGCGCTCAACGTGATGTCGCGCGCTGGTGCGCTACCGGTGTTCCGCACCACCAACTGGAACGTGGTCTCCTCGCCGGCATAGGCCTCTCCCGACAGACGGCCATCCGGGGCCGTGAGGGACAAGTCTGGCTGTCCGGTCACCTCAGCATTCAGGGTGACCGCCGCCTGGGCTTCGCCCCCCTGTGCCACCACATCCACCGCATACGTACCGGCCGGCACATCCTCGTACGCCTTGATCTCGATGCTCAACCGCTTGGACTCGTCGGCCGCCAACGGGACACTGGTGACTTCCTTTCCGCTCAACTTGAAGACCACCTGGAACCCCGCCGGCGCATTGGCGATCAGGTTGACCGTCAAGTCCTCATCGCCCTCGTTCTTCAGGTTGGCATCATAGCGAAAGGTCGTGTTCGCCGTTCCCCGCAGGGTCGGCAACTCGACATCCAAGGAGAGACTGGGCGGTACCCGCTCCGCAACGATCAGTTCGATGGGCAACTTGGCCTGCTCGTCCTCTCCACGTACCACAACGGAAAAAGGATAAGAGCCGCTTTCCACTTCATCGGGCACCTCAATCCGCAACTGCACCGAAGCATCATCGCCTGGGTCCACGTACACCGCCCGGATCACCTTTGTCCCACCCTTGAAGACGGCCGTCCAGCCTTCGGGCAGGTTCTCCACAGAAAGATGGACAGTCTGAGGCGTAGCTGCTCGCAGCTTGACGTCGAACGTCACGTTATCACCAACGGCAACTTCCTGAACCGGATACGAGGTAAAGGCCGTCAAACCAGGATCATTTTCCGTCACATTGCCCGTGTCCGTCGGTGGCGTGCCTTCCTGAGCGTAAACCGTGTTCACACCGACCAGTGATATCGGGAGCGAGAACGACGAGAACGACGAGAACGAAACGAGCGTTACCACCAAAACTGCCATCATCAAAGAGATCCAACGTCGCATTTTCCCACACCTCCTATTGTAATCTTCAAGTCTATGCTAATGTTAACGTTATGAAAATGAAACACATGGAATAAGGGCAAAACAGAAGGTCTGTTTTGCCCTCATTGGCCATCGAGATTCCACCAACACCTCCAGGTGGAACCTCTCACCTGAGATTAGCCTTTCTTGATGCTGATCCGTTTCTTTGCCTGAGATTCTGCCGTTTTGGGCAAAGTGATGGTCAGGACACCTTTCTTGAAGATAGCCTCAGCCTTATTCTCGTCCACCTCCACAGGCAAGGGGATGGCTCGACGGAACGAGCCATAGGAGCGTTCCATCCGATAGTAATTCTTGCCGCGGTCTTCCTTTTCCTCCCGTTTCTCGCCACTGATGGTCAACAGGCCCTGAGCAATGGAAATATCCACATCATCCGCATCCATCCCTGGCAATTCAGCCGAGACACGGATCTCCTTGTCGTCCTCCACCACATCTACCTGGGGGCTAAACGTCCATTCCATCTCCCCCAAACCCCGCCAGGGAGTCAGCCCCCATCCACGGAAAAACTCGTCGAACAGCCGATTCATCTCCTGTTGGAAGGTTATCATCGGACTTACGTACTCACCCTCCCGCTGAATCGGCAATTTCTGCTCTTCTCGTCTCCAAGGAATCAGATCTCGAATCGGCATCGCACTTCACCTCCTTCACCCTGGATTTTCTGGATGCTCTACCCGGCTTTGATAGCGATCTTTTTCCTGGTTGGCTGGGCCTTGGGCAGATGTAAACGCAACACACCATCCTTTACCGTGGCCTCGATCCCATCCCGGTTGATCTGGTCAGAGAGGGAGAAACGCCGATGATAGTCACCCACCTGATATTCGCCATAGGACAAGCTGTATCCCTCCGGTTGTTCCGGCTGGACACATCCATTGATGGTCAACACATCGTTTTCCAGTGTAATGTCCACGCTGTCTTCGTTCACACCGGGCATATCGGCCACTACCTCAATGCTTTCATTGGTCTCGTAAATATCCACCCGAGGCACGAAGCATAGCCCCTCTCGCGTCCGTTCGGCCTCACCGGTTTCCGCGATCTGTTTTTCCGTCTCCTGAACTTGGATATCCTTTGTCTCCGACATAGCCTACCACCTCCTTATGCCTTATTCCCCTCCTTTTACCCCGTCTTGACCGTTATCTTACGGGGCTTTTCCGCCTCCGCTCGGGGCAGAGAGATACGCAGGACGCCGTTCTTGAAGATTGCTTCCACCTTATCCGGTTCAACGTTGAAGGGCAGCCGCAACGTGCGCACGAAACGGCCATACCCCCGCTCTCGACGATGATAGGTGATGTCCTCACCGACTTCATCCGGTTGGCGGTCACCGCGTAGAGTCAAGGTATCTCCTTCCACCGAAATGTCAATGTCTTCGGTCTGCACCCCCGGCAACTCCGCCGTGACGATCGCCCCTTCCTCGTTCGTCCACACGTTCATCGCCGGATAAGCAGGAGCCACCCCGAATTGGGCCGGTGTCACTGTGGCAAAAAGACGGTTCATCTCACGACGCAGACGTTCCATCTCCCGCCACGGTGAAAACGAATAAAATGGATCAAACGGTCGCATCAGCATACTACCACCTCCTTACAGTTTGATCAAATCATTTACTTCTTGAAGATCGTTGTGAATTTTGTAGCTTGTTGGGCTGTGCCCGTTTTTTCGTCCGTACTATATTACGAGGAAATTAGAAAGGCGTAAGAGGATAATAAGAATTCGATAAGAATTGTCCTGAAAAGGCGAAGGTGCAACGCACCTCATTCAAGTGCATTGCACCTCGGTCGGGCCATCATTCGCCGCAGGTCTCCGACCGAAGGAGGTTCATAACACACGTTCGGGTCGTGGCCACGGCAAACGCCACAAAAAGCGCCGGGGAGAGAACCCCGACGCTAACTTCCGGTGTACACTTCTGATTTCAATACCCCGATGAACGGCAAATTGCGATACTCCTCGGCAAAATCCAGCCCATACCCAATTACAAACTCATCAGGAACTTCAAAACCCACGAAATCGGTGGAAATTTCCACCTCACGGCGAGATGGTTTGCTCAACAACGTGCAAACGCGCAGACTGGCCGGCCCTCGCGTGTGCAAGTTGCGGGTAATGTAGTCGAGCGTCCGGCCAGAATCCACGATATCCTCCACAATCAACACGTGGCGATCCTCGATATTCTGGGCCAGATCGAGCAAGATGCGTACAACGCCGCTGCTGACAGTGCCAGTTCCGTAAGACGATATTTCCATGAAATCCACCTCATGGCGAATTTCCAAGTGACGCATCAAATCGGCCAGGAACATAAATGCCCCTTTGAGCACGCAAACCAACAACAAACGGTCTTCATCGGTGTATGTGACATTGATCTCGGCTGCCAATTCAGCGATCCGCGCCTGGAGCACATCCTCCGGTATCAAGATTCGGTCTACATCATCCCGCAATCTCATTTGCCCCCTCCCCTCCACTATCAACGCACTACTTCAGGCCGTAATGCAGCAATGTATGGCAACGTTCGGAAGCGGTCGGCGTAATCCAATCCATACCCCACCACCCACACATTGGGGATCTCGAAGCCGAGATAATCCACACTCACCTCGACCAAACGGCGATCTGGTTTGCTGAGAAGCACACAGGTGCGCAGAGAGGCCGGTTGACGTGCCAGGAACAAACGCTGCAAATAGTTCAACGTGTAGCCGGTATCCAGGATGTCCTCGACGATCATCACATGTCGGCCGGTGATGTTGGTGCGGGTGTCCATAATCATCCGCACAGCCCCGGTATGAGACGAGCCCCGGTTGTAACTGGAAAGGGCAATGAAGTCCACATGGTGAATGACGCGCAATCGCCGGGTCAGATCGGCCAGGAAGATAAACGCCCCCTTGAGTACCCCGACCAGGACCAAATCGTCCTCGTCGGTATAATCGGCACTGATACGGACGGCCAATTCCTGCACCCGCTCAGCGATCTGCTCCTCGTCAATCAATACGCGTTCGATGGAACTGGGAAGTCGCATGCTCCTCCTCTCTTCCTCATCCATAAGGTAACCCATCTCGGTTCAAGGCTCTGAAAGACCGAGAACCGATAGGCCGCAATCCACTGCTCCAAGCCGGTATGTGACCGGCGTGGCCGCCGAATCGCGGATTCGGCTCGAGCGGCGGATGGCCATTGCGCTCCCCGGCTGCGGTCAGAGACCTAAGCTTTACAATGCCCCTTCCGCCGGATGCCCCGGCACAACATGGCAATGCCGACAACGAGCTTCGTACACCTCGCTGGCTCCCACCAGGATGATCGGATCGTCATAGGTTGCCGGTTGCCCATCAATCAGGCGCTGGGTACGGCTGGCGGGAGCACCACAGACCACACAGATCGCCTGAAGTTTGTCCACCCGCTCGGCTCGGGCCATCAACGCCGGGACCGGCCCAAACGGTTCGCCCCGAAAGTCCATATCCAGCCCGGCCACAATGACCCGTTTGCCCTCCATCGCTAATTCGTCGCACAGGGCAATCACATCGTCATCGAGGAACTGAACTTCGTCCAACGCCACCACTGTGGTATCTGCAGCGATCAACTGCCGAATCTGGGCCGTGTTTTCGATGGGGACGGCTTCAACCTGCAAGCCATTGTGCGAAGTCACCTCCCGCTCGGCGTAGCGCGTATCTATGGCCGGCTTGAAGACCTGCACCTTCTGTCGGGCAATCCGGGCACGCCGTACCCGGCGAATCAACTCCTCCGTCTTGCCACAGAACATACTCCCACAGATTACCTCGACCCACCCCACGTTGGGTGTATCGTACATCGTTGCGCCTCCGTGATAATAACAAAGATGGGGCAGGGTGTCCCTGCCCCATCAATGCGGTGTCAACCTTGTCTGTCGTCGAGACCCCCTTCGGACGATGACGACCCAGGGGTACGCTTAAATTTCGGCCTCGTCGGACTGGCCGGACTGGTCGGACTGGTCGCTTTCAGTCGCTTCCTCGGATCCCGACGACTCGTCGCCAGGTAAAACAAAGCCCCGCGCTCGCAGCCGTTTCTTCAGCGTGGCCAACGACTTGAGGCCAAAGCCTCTCAAGTTGGTCAGGGATTCGTCCCCTTCCTCCAACTTGGCGATGATGTCACCAACCGTCTTGAGGCCCGCGCCGGCTAACACATTTTTGGCCCGTTGGCCAATATCCAATTCCGTGATGGGCAACTCCGGCGACGTCTCCAGGGCCTTTTTACGCTCTACTTCCGCAAGGATACGATCCCGCCGTTCCAATTTGCGCATAAAGCGCTCAACCTGCCCGCCCGAATCCACGATCCGCTGTTCACCGGTAAAGAATGGATGACAGTTAGAGCAAATATCGGTACGAATCAACGGTACAGTGGAACCGGTAGTCCAGGTATTACCACAAGCACATACGACCTGTGCCTGGGGATAAAATTCAGGATGGATGTTTTCTTTCATTGCATCACCTACGCCCGCGTCGGATACACACTGACGCGCTTGCGCCCTCCTGGGACGTTTTCATAGTGCACGAAACCATCGCTCAACGCGAAAAGCGTGTAATCTTTCCCCAACCCGACGTTCACACCAGGCCTAATCCGCGTCCCACGCTGCCGGACGATGATATTGCCAGCCCGGACAGCTTCACCACCGTACTTCTTAACCCCCAATCGCTTGGAGTGACTATCGCGCCCGTTTCGGCTGCTGCCGCCACCTTTTTTGTGTGCCATCTCTTACCTCCTAAACCACAATCTCGTCCACCCGCAACCGGGTGTACTGCTGCCGATGGCCCATATGCCGACGATACCGTTTCCGGGGGCGATACTTGAAGATCCGCACTTTAGGCCCCTTCTCTTGAGCGACAACTGTCGTTACCACCTTCGCACCGGGGACAGTTGGCCGCCCCACCCGGATGTTCGACCCATCGGCTACCAGGAGCACATCGGTGAGTTCCACCTGCTGACCCGGCTCAACCGGCAACTTTTCGACAAGGATCGTTTCATCCACTTCCGCCCGGTACTGACGAGCACCCGATCGAATGATTGCATACATAACTCTATCTCCCTTAAAACACAATAGTAGGCCGTGCCTGATGGCCCGGCCACTCGCTCTGCATTATACCGAATCTCTCTGTTTTGTCAACCATCAGGTGAGCAATTACTCTGAAGATAACCATTGGACATTGCTGTCCGCCTAGCGCCGTCCCGGTTACTATAGGCCCGGATTGTATCCCCGATCAGGTAAACCGTCGCCATCTCGGCGATGCACCGGGCACGCCTTCGATGCTATCCGCCAAGGTCTCAGGATAGGCAGAAGATCGGGGAACGAAACTTGGCTACGTGCCCAACTGTGATGCGTGCACGCTATGGAAACAATCGTCGGGCCTTGACCTCAGCCACGGCATCGTCCCGGAAGCGATACAGCCGGGCCGGACGTCCCTCGCCGAGCTTGTACTTGCCCGTCTCCTCAATGACGCCGGCCGACAACATCTTCCGACGAAAGTTCCGCTTATCCAGCTTTTCCCCCAGCACGATTTCATATGCAGCTTGGAGTTCGCTCAAAGTAAACGTCTCTGGCAAAAGCTCGAAGCCCACAGCGGTATATTCCAGCTTGTAGCGCAAGCGTTGCAGAGCATAGGTGAGGATTTTCGTATGGTCGAATGCCAGAGGGGGGAGATCATACACAGAACACCAGCGTGCTTCAGAGGCATCATCACCTGGACGGGGAGCGATCATCATTGACGGTACCAGGGCAAAGTATGCCACAGTGACCACTCTACCTCGCGGGTCACGGTCTACATCCCCAAACGTGTACAACTGCTCCAAGTAGACATCCCGGACGCCGGTCTCTTCCTCAAGTTCGCGCAGAGCGGCGTCTTCCAATGATTCGTCTATATGCACGAACCCGCCGGGGATCGCCCACATACCCTCAAAAGGGGGATATTTCCGCTTGATGAGCAGAACCTGAAGACCGTCTTTTCGCAATGTAAAGATGACCACATCCGTCGTCAATGCGGGACGTGGATGATCGGCTAGAACCATACTCCGTCGCTCCCTTGAAATTGAAGCTGCGAATATATAGTGTCAATTTTACACCATTATATCATTTCTGCCCCCGTTGTCAAATAGGTCAAATGGATCCGGTGACAGTCACTTTGGGAATTCGACATTCGACTGTGCAGCTTGCTCCCTGGGCCAAAATAGTGTAAAATGGCCTCCAATAACGATTGTCCCTTCTCCGACCCATTCCCCCTAAGGGCTGAGCCTATGGGAGATGGGCGCTAGGGTGCGACTGGAAACGGCCGCGCCTCCCACACTTGGAAAGGAGATTGGACGACAGGCAGCCAACACGCCGGCGTCCATCTTTCCAGATGAACGCCGGTTTTTGTTTGCCACAAATAACAACTATGAAAACCCAATTGGCCAATAAGACCCAAGCATTGTTCGCTGCACTCGGCTCGCTGTTGGTACTCTTCATCACCCTACCACTGTTGTGTACCGTCATCGCCTCCTCCCCCACCACGCTCTGGCAGACGCTGCTGGACGCGGATGTACGGGATTCGATCTGGCTCACATTTTATTCATCGCTGGTTGCAACCGTCATCGCCTTTGTTACCGGTGTGCCGCTGGCCTACCTGCTTGCCCGCGCCGACTTCCCCGGCAAACGCCTGGTCGAGGGACTCGTCAACCTGCCCATCGTGGTGCCCCACTCGGCGGCCGGCATTGCGATCCTGACAGTCTTTGGGCGACGGACACTCCTGGGCCGGGCGTTCGGTTTCCTGGGGATCAAGTTCGTCTCCGCCGTGCCGGGGATCGTCCTCGCCATGCTGTTCGTCAGTCTTTCGTTCCTGGTCAACTCTGCGCGGGAGGGATTCGAGTCGGTAAATCCACGACTGGAGTGGGTAGCTCGCACGCTGGGGGCCTCGCCCTGGACTGCTTTCTGGCGCGTCGCTTTTCCGTTAGCCTGGCGCTCCATCCTTTCCGGCATGATCCTGATGTGGGCACGGGGATTGAGTGAGTTCGGCGCAGTCGTCATCCTGGCCTACCATCCAATGGTCGCTCCCGTGCTGCTCTACGAGCGGTTCGAGTCGTTCGGGCTTGCCTACGCCCGTCCGGTAGCGACGCTGATCATCCTCATTTGCCTGGTGACGTTTGTTGCCCTGCAGACAGTATCCAGAAGGAAAGAGGCAGTATGACAGGCCGTGTACAAGTGCGCGACCTGTGGCTCGACTTGAACAAGTTCCACCTGCGGGAGATCACGCTGGACGTGGCTCCTGGCGAGTATTTCATCGTCCTGGGCCCGACCGGTGGGGGTAAGACGGTGTTGCTGGAGACGATCGCCGGGCTACACCGCCCACACCGGGGACAAATTCTGCTGGATGGGGAGGATGTCACTACTACGCCCCCGGAGCAGCGCGGGGTCGGCTTCGTATACCAGGATTACGCCCTCTTCCCCCATATGAGCGTGGCGCAGAACATTGGGTTCGGCCTCGAACTGCGTGGGGAGGAGCGGGCCGTCATCGAGAAGCGGGTGGACGAGATGGCGCGCCTGCTCTCGATTGACCACCTGCTCCACCGTCATCCCGGCACGTTGAGCGGAGGTGAGCAACAACGGGTGGCGCTGGCACGGGCATTGATCATCGCACCCCGGTTGCTGTTGCTGGATGAGCCACTCAGCGCGCTCGATCCGACCACACGAAAGGCATTACAACGCGAGTTGGCCCATCTGCACGCCGAACTGGGCACGACCACCGTCCACGTGACGCACGATTTCGAGGAGGCGGTAGCATTGGGGGATCGCATCGCCATACTGAATGCCGGGCGGGTGGTGCAGGTGGGTTCGCCAGACGATATCTTTCGCCGCCCAGCGTCCGCGTTCGTGGCCCGCTTCGTGGGCGTGCGGAACATCTTCGAAGGTGACTTGCACCCAGGGGAGGATGGCTACCAGTTACTGGCACTCGACGGAACGCAGATCGCCGTGGTGACAGAGCGGAGCGGACGGGTGCACGCTTCCATCCGACCGGAGGATATTTTCGTCTTCCAAGGTACACTCCGCTCCAGTGTACGCAACTTGTTCCGCGGCCGCGTCGTCGAGATCGCCGACCGAAGGGCACTCGTCTATGTCACCGTGCGCGTCCCGCCCGAATTTACCTGTATCATCACCCGGCACTCGCTGGAAGAACTGGCGCTACGCGAGGGACAGGAGGTCTGGATCGCCTTCAAGGCATCGGCGGTGCACGTCTTCTGACATCTTCTAACCGAATTTTAACTGGATTTCGGGCACGGGCAAGCCGTGCCTCTACGAGGGATTCGATTATGGCCCATCTGGATGCTTACAACCGCCCTATCAGCTATCTACGCATCTCCATCACCGACCGTTGCAACTTGCGTTGCGTTTACTGTATGCCGCCGCAGGGGGTTCGCTGGCGGCCACACGAGGAGATTCTACGCTATGAAGAGATCGAGATCGTCGTACGGGCGGCGGCCGAGCTGGACATCAGCAAGATACGGCTCACCGGCGGGGAGCCGCTGGTGCGGGCCGGGGTGGTAGACCTGGTACATGCGCTGGCCTGCATCCCCGGCATTGACGATCTGACAATGACCACCAACGGCACCCTGCTGGCCCGCTACGCCAAACAACTGGCCTGGGCCGGACTGCACCGGGTCAACGTCAGCCTGGACACGCTCGACCCGGCCCGCTTCCAGGCTATCACACGCCGCGGCCACCTGAAGGACGTGTTGGCCGGGGTCGAGGCAGCACACGCAGCCGGACTGGAACCGGTCAAAATCAATACCGTGGTCATACGAGGGATGAACGACGACGAGGTGGTGGGCCTGGCCCGCAAGACGATGGAGGAGGGATGGAATCTGCGGTTCATCGAGGTAATGCCGGTGGGGAATGGTCTCAACGGCGATTGGCGGGAACAGGTGGTGACAGCGCGCGAGATTCGTGCCAACATAGAGGCCGCGCTGGGCACATTGGAACCGGTGAAGATGAGCGCCGGCAACGGCCCGGCCCGCTACTACCGCTTGCCGGGAGCAAAGGGAACGCTTGGCTTCATCACGCCCATCAGCGAGCACTTTTGCACCCGCTGCAACCGCTTGCGCCTCACCGCCGACGGTCAACTGCGCCCCTGTCTGCTTTCCGATGCCGAGATTGATCTGCGCACACCGCTGCGCCAGGGGGCAGGTGTGGCGGAGATCAAAGAGTTGCTGCTGCGCGGTATCACCGTCAAGCCACTACGACACCATCTAAGTTTGCAGGAGAAACCAGAAAATCGGTTGATGTCCGAGATTGGAGGATAGTTATGAAGTATCTATTCAACCCATCCTCTCGCAGGGTGGAACAGGTCGTCCCGTGGGCACGGGATATTCGGTGTGAGCGCGATGACATCCTAAAACACTTCGACTCTGCGGGAGGGTGAATTACATTATGGAACTGACTCACCTGGACGAACAGGGACGTGTGCGCATGGTAGACGTGGGTGGTAAGCCGGAGACGGAACGGATAGCCATCGCTAAGGGGGAGGTAACGATGCGTCCGGAGACGCTGCACCTCATCACCGAGGGAGGCGTACCCAAAGGGGACGTGCTGGCAACAGCGCAGGTGGCAGGGATCATGGCCGCCAAGCGCACGCCCGAACTGATTCCCCTCTGCCACCCGTTGCTTATCACCAAAGTGGACGTCGAGTTCGAAAGTGATGAAGCCCAATCGCGCATCATCATCACCGCCACGGTGCGCTGCCGGGGCCAGACCGGGGTAGAGATGGAAGCGCTCACGGCCGTCAGCGTCGCCGCGCTGACCATCTACGATATGGCCAAGGCGGTGGAAAAGACGATGCGCATCGGGAATATCCACCTGGTACACAAGAGTGGGGGCAAGAGCGGAGACTGGACGATAAATGGAGAAGATGGAAATTAACGTGCGGGTCAAATTTTTTGCCGCAGCGAGGGAGTCCCTGGGCACAGGAGAGATCGGGTTGACGATTCCAACCGGCTCAACAGTATCCGACCTACTCAACCTGTTGACGGAGAAATATCCGCCTTTGCGTGCGTACAGCCGATTCGTCAGCGTCGCCGTCAACCGCGCATACGTCGGTATGCAAACCGAGTTGCGGGACGGGGACGAAGTGGCCTGTCTGCCACCGGTAGGAGGGGGGTAAGATGGTTGAGCGATTCGAGATCACCACCGAAGTCATATCCATAGGCGATGTCGTCGCCCAGTTGGCGGACCCGGCCAATGGGGCCATCGTCACCTTCATCGGTGTGGTGCGGGGCGAGACAGATGGGCGGGAGGTACGCTATCTGGAATACGAGGCTTACCCGGAGATGGCCGAGGAGCAATTGTGCCAGATCGGTAAAGAAATTCGCGTCCGCTGGCCAAGCATCCGCCAGGTCGCCATCGTCCACCGCGTGGGACGCCTGGAAGTGGGAGAAACCGCTGTAGTCATCGCCCTCTCCGCCGCCCACCGTTCTGAGATGTTCGACGCACTTCACTATGCCATTGACCGCCTAAAGGAAATTGTGCCCATCTGGAAGAAAGAGGTCTGGGCAGACGGAGAGAAGTGGGTGAATGCGTTGGAAACCCACTAAAACCTGCCCACCAGCATCTCTAAACCAGCTTACCGCGTCGTCTCTGGCAAATCGGGGACCACGGCGAGAATGCGCGCCATCATATTGGGATCGTCGCGGAGCAGCTCCGACTGAGGTAGACGAGTGACCAGAGTGGCCCAATCACGATTCCGGGCAAACACCGCGCGGAAGATGACAGTAGCGCTTCTCGCGTCAGGAAATCGAGGGCTAGCTGAAGGAACAGCGAGCGGAGGCAGCCGGGCCTGCCGTGCGACCCTCTTCAGATGCGCTTCCTCTCGACTGCATCCAATCCATCCAGGCCATCTTTGCCGAGGCTATGGACGTGGGAGCCATCGTCACCCGCCTGGACGGAGAGCCACTGACTCCAATCAGCAACTCGTGCGCTTTCTGCGACCTGATCCTGGGCACATCCCAGGGGTACCGGCGCTGTGTGGGTTCCTGGCGGTCGCTGGCCGGCCAGAGGGAACAGAAGCCCCGATTGCGCCAATGTCACGCCGGCCTGCTGCACGCCCGCGGGCGGATCGAGGTGGAGGATGAATTTGTCGCCATGACCTTTGCCGGCCAAATCGTGGTGGACGGAGATGTGGAACAGATCGCCGTCGGGGTGGATGAACTGGCGACGGCCTGCGAGATTGACCCGGCACAGTTGCGCGAGACACTCCCCCTCCGTGCGAGCGCTCACCACAGAGCGGGCGGGTCAACTGATGAATCTCCTGGAGCGATTGGGGGGAACCCTCTCCGACGTCGGACGGGAGCGGCTGGTGCTGTTGCGCAAGCTGCGCCACATCGCCGATGTCACCGCCATCTAAACCTCATCCTCTCTCGATATATTCCAATAAATTTCAATATAAATCTATTGACACTGATTAATAGGTGTGATATAATGGGCAGCGTCTCATCAGCATCGGTGAGCACATGTTCGAGCTTTGCCAACCGGGGAGGATGGGCTTATGGAACCCGTGACTGAGCAACTGGAGCAGGAAATCAGCCTTCTGCACACTCATATCTGTGAGGGGTTGGGAGACCCCAAGCGCGTGCTCCTGCTCTACCTCCTGGCCGACCAACCCCGCAACGTCACGGAATTGACGGAGGCGCTAGGCGTCTCTCAGCCTACCGTCTCCCACCACCTGAAACTGCTCCGCGACCGCTGCCTGGTCAGAGCGGAGCGCGATGGCACCTCTGTCTACTACTCCCTGGCCGATCGGCGCATCATCGAGGCGCTGAATATTATGCGCGAGATGCTGGCCGACATTCTGACTCACCAAGCGAACCTGATGGGGGTTGCACGTTGAGCCTGAAAGCGACGCTCATATTTTTTCTTGGGAGGAAGAATTTCCAATGAGCAAGTTGACATCCAATCAAGAAACCTGGCTGCGCGAGCGCTTCGATAGCCGCTTCAGCGCCGACCTGACGGAGCGCAAAATCTACAGCCACGACGTGGGCGTGATGCCCCCGCTGGTCAAGCTGCTCATCGGCAAGGCTGTGGCCGACGGTGTCGTCCAGCCCCAGAACGAGGAAGAAGTAATCGAATTGGTCCGTTGGGCTGCCCAGAACAGCATCCCGCTGGTCCCGCGCGGCAAGGCGACTTCCGGCTACGGCGGCGTGCTGCCGGTCAAAGGCGGCCTCACGGTCAACTCCTGGTACATGCGCCGCATCCTGGCGGTGGATGAGGATAACCTCACCGTCACCGTCGAACCGGGCATCGTCTGGGAAAAGTTGGAGCAGGAATTGGGCAAACAAGGGCTGGCGTTGCGCCTCTATCCCTCCAGCGCCCCCTCCTCCACCGTCGGCGGCTGGCTGGCCCAGGGCGGCTTTGGCTACGGCAGCTTCGAGTACGGCTCCTTCCCCGAAAACGTCGTCTCCGCCCGAGTCGTGCTGCCCAACGGCGAGGTACGCGAGTTCTCCGGCGACGAGTTAGACCTGATCGCCGACGCCGAGGGCATCACCGGGTTCATCACCCAGATCACACTGCGGGTGCGGACGCTGGAGAAGGAGATGGTGGTCGGGGCGCTCTTTGCCGATGCGGCCAGTCTGGCGGCGGCTCTGCGGGCGGTGGTCGAGGAACGGTTGCCGCTCTGGTCGGCCACATTCATCAACCCGGAGATGGCCCGCCTCAAGAACCAACTCCCGCTCAAGATGGAGCACGGCCACCCGGTGGACGAGCAGCGGCCCGAACTTCCCGACGGCTACCTGGCGGTCTTTGTCTTCCCGGCCGCGCGGGAAAGCCAGGTGCGGGAGAAGTTGGAAAGTATCATTGCCCAAAACGGCGCACGCCTCGACGACGAGCTGGCTGCCCACGAGTGGGCGGAGCGGTTCTCGATCATGCACGTCAAGCGGCTGGGGCCGTCGCTGATCCCCAGCGAGGTCGTCCTGCCGCTGGATGGTCTGGACAAAGCTCTGGCGGACATCGAGGGTGGCGTCAAACAGCCGCTGGTCATTGAGGGCATGCTCTCCAGCGGGGAGCAGCCGCAGGTTGTGCTCCTGGGCTTTATCCCCCACGACGAGCGCCGCTTTGGTTTCAACATGGCCTTTGCGCTGGCCCTCTCCACCATCCAGAAAGCCAAGAAACACGGCGGGCGGGCCTACGCCAGCGGCCTCTACTTTGCCCGCGAGGCGGAGCACATCCTGGGGGCCGAGCGCGTGCGCCGCTTGCGCCAGTTCAAGCGGGAGGTTGACCCGCAGCGCATCATGAACTCCGGCAAGATTCTGGATGGCAGCTTGCTAGGGACGTTTATGGGTGTGGCGGAGGCCTTTGAGCCGCTCATCCGCACGGTGGGCAACGTGGCAAAAGCACCGGTCGGCGAGCGCATCCCGGGATCCGGCAAGCGCGGCATCGCCGACGACGTGGCCTGGTACGCCTACGCCTGCGCCCAGTGTGGCTACTGCGTGGAGGGCTGCACCCAGTTCTACAGCCGGGGCTGGGAATCACAATCGCCGCGCGGCAAGTGGTTCGCCCTGAAAGAGTACATGTCCGGGCGGAACGGCAAACTGAGCCAGGAGCAGGTGGACGCTTTCCTGGCCTGTACCACCTGCGAAGTCTGCAACTCAGAGTGTCCGCTGGAACTGCCCAACGAATCCAGTTGGCTGCGCGTGCGCGGCAAACTGGTCAACGAGGACGACCGGCTCACCTTCCCGCCGTTCGAGATCATGCGTGCTTCCCTGCGCAAAGAGCACAACATCTGGGGCGCTTACCGCAGCGACCGCGCCGACTGGGCCGAGAGCATCGGCGACCTGCCGGAGCAGGCCGAGACCTGCTATTTCCCCGGCTGCACCGCTTCCTACGTGGAAAAGGACATCGCCCAGTCCACCGCCGAGCTGTTGCATAAGGCCGGGGTTGAGTTCACCTACCTGGGCGAGGACGAGGCATGCTGCGGCATCCCTATGCTGGTGGCCGGGCTGTGGGACACCTTCGAGGAGATCATGCTCCACAACATCACCGCCATGAAAAAGCGCGGCGTCAAGCGGGTGGTCACCACCTGCCCCGCCTGCTGGCTGGTGTGGAAGCAATACTATCCAGAGTGGGCGGCCAAACTGGGGATTGATTACCCCTTCGAGACGCTGCACATCTCCGAGATTCTGGCCGAGCGCATCCGCTCCGGCGACCTGACCTTTGATCAGCCGGTGAACATGCGCGTCACCTGGCACGATTCCTGCCACATGGGACGCGCTGGCGGCATCTACGAGCCGCCGCGCGAGGTATTGCAGGCCATCCCCGGTCTCGAGTTCGTGGAGATGGAGCACAACCGGGACGACTCCCTCTGCTGCGGCTCGGTGCTCAGCCTGGTGGCCGACCCGGCGGTAGCCAAAGAGATCGGCGACGTGCGCTTGAGCGAGGCGGACGCCGTGAACGCCGAAGCGGTCGTCTCCACATGCCCCTGCTGCCAGGTGCAGCTGCGCGTCACGGTCGAAAAGACCGGCCGCG